>Ga0222716_10000995_pt1 | contig 23825 bp, 50 predicted proteins | sample C33_13DmetaG_FD_165044 | JGI IMG/M metagenome (GOLD analysis project Ga0222716, IMG submission 165044) | Estuarine water microbial communities from San Francisco Bay, California, United States - C33_13D | ecosystem: Environmental > Aquatic > Marine > Unclassified | place: USA: California... | reverse complement strand
TCACTGTAGAGCCTGCTGTGTATGAGACTAATATCATCACTCCAGCAGTTGAAGGTGTTGAAGCTGTAGCTGAGGAGCTAAACGAAGACGGAGATGTGATTGTTGAAGCTGTCGAAGCAGTGGAAGCCGTAGAAGAAGTCACAGAGCAAGTCTTAGTCACTCCTGCCGTCACTGAAGAACAGCTAGTCACCCCAGCAGGGAACCGCTACGGGGTTCGCTACGATGAATTAATGGCACTGAAAATTGCCTGCTTGGAGCGCAAACTAGCCTAATGAATTACGAACTAGCAATCCTCGATGATGATGAAGGTCAACTAAAGTTGATGTCAAAGAGGATTGCTAGTTTTAATAAAAAGTCACAGGATAATATTCAGGCTAAGTTTTATGACTGTCCCGATGATTTGCTTTCTGACTTTTGTGGGGATTTTGTTGCTGTTGATATTGATCTCGGATTAGAAGATATAAATGGACTCGATGTGGCGAAACAACTGCTGGAACGAGGCAAGGTTGTTGTAGCTGTATCTGCACTGATAGACGAGCATGAAGATTCTAGCTCACTAATATGTAAGAGGGTTTTGAAAATCTCAGAACTCATGGAAAGATTTAAGCGATTAAAGAAAAGGCCGAATAGAAATATTCTCGAATTATTAATGAGGAGAGCAACTCTTGCAATCTGAAGACACAGAGAGGTGGAGTGATGCTTTCAAGTATCAACTGCTGCAGTTCTTGAATGGATATGCGCCAAGCTCAAAGCACATGGATGCAATCGAGCAAGGTGTGGATATTATCTTTGAACAAAAGTTTGAGCAGTTCAAGACAAAGATGCGCGACCATGAAGAGGAGCTGAATCGACTCAAGCTGGAATTGCAAGCCGATGTTAGAAAAGAAATTCACAAACTGGAGTTGGTTGACTCTGAGATGCGCCAACAATTCAAGACCATTGCAATGATTGCCAAGGTGGTTATTCCTGCTGTACTCACGGTAATCAGTGGCATACTTGTCTGGGTGATTACTAAAGAATGATTGGGCGTCAGGGCGTTCAATTTGATGGGGTGATCCGTGATGAAGACGGAACGCCATTGCATATTAGCGACAAGCACGCGGCGCATGTCACCGTAGAAGATAACACCGAGGATCTGGTTAATGGGATGCTCAGTCAGTTGGTCGGGATCCCACATACCCTAGGCGCTGATGCTGTTATAGACTCTTATGATATCACATTGTCAGCAGGTCATCCATTTTCAAATAATGATTTCATTGTGCTGGCAGAAGATGACCGAATCTTTCAAGCTCAAGCTCTCAATGTTGCAGGCAATGTCCTGACGCTCGACTCTCCTATGGATTATGAATATCCTTCTGCTGGAACATTTGTTGGAAAGGTAATAAATGACCTGTCTGTGGATGGCAGCACAACGAGGCAAGTCTTCTCTATTGGAACACCGGACACGGTAACAAAAAATGTTCATTATCGTGGACTAAGAATCAATATTACCGACAGTCAGTCAATGGATGATGGTAAGTTTGGGGGTACATCTGCATTAACCAGAGGAATTGTATTTCGAATAGTTCGAGATGATGGCAGGCGATACAATATCACCAACATAAAAAGCAACGGGGATTTTGGAATAACATTCGACAACAAAACCTACACAGACAGGGGTGGTGGCGGCGGGCAATACTCAGTTGAGTTTACTTGGAGAATCGCTGATGATGATGGGACTGTTATTGAGATACAGGCTGGAGACAGAATTGAAGTGATTGTTCAAGATGATCTCAGATCATTGTCATCATTTAGAATTTGGGCATTTGGGCATCTCGAATCGTGAATGAATTGAATATCCAGCTCGACCCAATGCTATACAGTGGAGTATCACTGGAAGCAAACGTATATGATCTGGATGGAGTGCTGCAGGATAATGTTGAATTGACTGAGCACTTCACTCTTGCGATATACTCTGGAGATTTGGATTTGTCTGGATATGATGATGGCACATACCATGTTCGATTTCAGACTGCGACAACATTTTATGGCGATGGGATACTCTATGTCAAAGATGGTGCAGAAGTCACATTGCCAACTGTCCCAAAGAACGTGATGGACTATGTTATTCCGTGATCTAGTCTTAGCCAAAAGTTCCCTAGTTAGCGGGACTTTCTTGGCACACATCCAGTCGATTCTGGTTGGAACCGTTGTGGTTACGCCTGTCGCAGAGAACCTTGCTCGGGATATAGTTATGCCTGACCTGTCTGTCGATGCAACAGTGAATGAAGTAGAGGCTGAGGCAGCATTGCCAGTGTCTGTGGAAGCTAGTGCAGCAGTATCATCAGTCAGCGCAGAAGCAAATCCCGTTATTAGTGCAGAGGTGGAAATATGTCTTTAAGTTTACTTCATGGCGAAACGACCATAGGAATCAATATCGACCTCACAACATACCTTGCTTCCATCAGTCAGGTCATTGGGGATCGCACTGACTTGGCCTTTATGCTGAAATCCGACAAAACTGCACTCGATGGCGCGGCAGAATACTCTGTCGTGGAAGGTGCTTCTCTGGTTGTGAATGGCAATGTCGTGACTGCCTACATCACGACCTTTGCTTCACTGCTTGTCGGCACTAAATATCATATTGGACTGGGCATCAAATATGCTGGCGACCTGACTTATCGCGAGATACCTTTGTCTGCTGCAAGTGATTCAATTAAGTTTACGCAAGATGTGATTCGTGCATAGATACCTGCTTCTCCTGCTTCTTGCTGGATGCCAATGGTCCGATATTGGTCTGGTGTCCACGACGACCCACAATGAGCACATAATGGAAGCTCAGAACTTGTACGGAGATGCCATAGACAATCAGGCTGAGGTTGCTGGGCTTGTCTATGAGCTTGCCCATGAAAATGCTATTGAGGCAAAAGCGGATGATGATGACAGCAAATTTGAGCGTGCTGTAACCACCAAGACTCACGCAAAAATAGCGATGGAACGCAGCAGAGAACTTGCACACAAAGAGTGGAAGAAAGCACCGGAATCATCGGGGATGAGTGGCATTCTGCAGCTCATTATGACTCTGTACGGAGGTGGCACAACTATGGGGTTGGGATATGCTGCTGTGAAATTCCTTGGGCAATCTAAGCAAGTTGAGCGTCTCAAAGAAAAGGGAAGGAGTTTTGCAAAATCAACCGATCAAAACGAACTGGATGATGACTTCCGCTGATTAGCAGCACGACATGCGCCACAAGTGCACTGCTGATTTTCACTGATAAACTGAATCCTGCACTTTAAACACTTTCGCATCTTGCGTCCACGCTTTGGAGCCATGAGCGAGTAGAAGTATTCGTATCCATGTTCTTCTGTTCTGACTTTATCCGGCTCGCGATAATCTTGAGGCTTATTGTTTCCAGATCCTCGACGTCTAGTTCTTCTAAGTTCGGCGCACTTGTCTGAGCACGTCTTCTTTCTGACTGGAGATGTGATTGTCTTGTCGCACTCGACGCAGATCAGTTTGGGCTTTTCCTTCTTCTTTTTGCAACACTGAACATGCCTTGAATCGCGAGGCTGGAACTGCTGACCACAATTTCTGCATGCTTTTTTCGGGATTGGCTTTGATAATTCTTGTGCTCGTTTAGCTTGCTTTGTTTTGCATTTGTCTGAGCAAGTCAATTCTTCTTCTGTCGCAGCTTCAAAAATGTTGTGGCAGATTATACAAAGTACATTAACTGACATATGCTGCGACTCCAAAAGAATTATTTGTGAACGTGCACTTTCCGCATATGCGTCTGTGAAAGCGCGGGTCAACATCCACGCTACGACCGCATTTCAAGCACTTCCTTTTTTTTGGCACAGGAGAGAAGAGAATATTTTCATAATGCTCTTTATAGACAACGCTGTCTATTTTATCAATATTCCCAGACCTTTCCTTCTCGCGCTTTTTCCGTTGCAGTTCGCGCTGATATATCGCTCGTGCCTTTTTGCTGCATTTGTCGGTACATGTGTTTTTGTTTTTGCGTATATTTTCAAAAATTGTTCCGCAAATTACGCATCCTTTTAAATTGCTCAATACGTTCCTGCCTGTATGTTAAATAACTCTAGTTTGGTTGACTTGTGTAGCTCTTTCTCTTCTTCTAGCTTCGCTTGTAGCTTAGCAATCTGTGCCTCTGCTTTTCTGAGGCTTTCTAGTGGCTTGTGGTGCTTAGACATGAAGACTTCAAGCTCGTGCAGTCGCTCTTTCTGCTTGAAGCACTTGCGTTTCATTTTGGTGAGTTGTCGGAGTAGTTCGTCTTCGCTCATCTTGTCAGCCACTCCATTGCTTTAGCGTCATCTGCAAAGAAAATCCTAGACTCATTGTGATCAAGTCCAAGAAGTAATCGACCAGCTAAATATGTTGAGCTCTTCGACTCTAATTCTTTGCCCTCTGGATGCAATGTCACTGCCCATCCAGCAATGCAGTGACTCGTCTCGCAAGAATGCCACTGATCCATCTTTAACGCACACCCCTCAGCTTGGACAGCCTTTAATACTTTGCCTTTTAGTGACTGGTCTGCTTTATAATCGAAAGAAAATCTGGTGCCTGTGAGGTTAGCGCCTACGAGGTTAGCGCCTTCGAGGTCAGCGAATCTGAGGTCAGCGCCTTCGAGGTCAGCGAATCTGATGTCAGCGCCTGTGAGGTCAGCGCCTTCGAGGGTAGCGCCTTCGAGGTCAGCGAATCTGAGGTCAGCGCCTCTGATGTCAGCGCCTTCGAGGTTAGCTCTCTCGCCCTGGTCTGGGTCATCAAGCCATAACCTGTGTCTTTTTAGTATCTCTCTGATATCCATTTTGCTCATCCTAGCTCTGCTCCTTACCCATAAAATCTTGCAGAGTTCCAATCTCACTGACCCATATCGTGTCTGTTGCGTTCTCTAGTGCTGAGTAGATAGCTTTCTCCAACTCCGCAACTCGTGCCTCGGCCTTTTCCTTAGCGCGGTTCACTTTTCTCCAGCTCTCGTGCAAATCTTCGGACAACTTTTCCAACCCAGCCACTCGTGCCTCGGCCTTCTCAGCTCGTGCCTCGGCCTTCTCAGCTCGTGCCTCGGCCTTAGCTAGCTCTGCCCTCTTCACTCGTGCCTCGGCCTTTTCCTTAGCGCGGTTCACTTTTCTCCAGCTCTCGTGCAAATCTTCGGACAACTTTTCCAACCCAGCCACTCGGGCCTCGGCCTTCTCAGCTCGTGCCTCGGCCTTCTCAGCTCGTGCCTCGGCCTTAGCTAGCTCTGCCCTCGTCTCATCATGTGATTTGATGTGAAAATCTTGCAGCTCGCATAAGAGCGTGACGATTCTAGCTGTTCGCTCAGCGTTAGTGCCAGCTCCCTTGACGCATCGCTCGGCCATCTCACCGAATGTTCCTTTGAAGTATTTTATGCTCATCAGCTCTGCTCCTTCTTCTTAGTAAACTTTATTTTCATGGCCTCATCGAGATATTTTTGAGGAACTAAATTGACGAGAATTGCAAGCGCATCTTTATTGTCATCGAGCTCAAGTTCTAGCCTCTTCACTCGTGCCTCGGCCTTTTCCTTAGCGCGGTTCACTTTTCTCCAGCTCTCGTGCAAATCTTCGGACAACTTTTCCAACCCAGCCACTCGGGCCTCGGCTTGCTCTAGGCTCTGCTCAATATCAAAAACTTTACGAGCTATAAAATCCATGCTAAACTCATCGAGTCGATCACACCGAGAAAGCAGAAGATAATGGGATGCTATCCTGCCATCAAGCGGAGGATTCTCCATATAGTATCGGTCCATAACCTTTCTGAACTCTATGTCTAGGCCGCTCAATTGCTCTGCTCCTTCTTCCACTTTGTATACTCCAATAAAATCCTATCGCCGTTTTCTGGAAATTCGTTTATGAAATTTTCCAAAGTCTTCACTCTGCCTTGAAGCTCGTCGCGCTCTTGCTTCATAGCGTATGCCTCAAGATACCAGTCAACCTTTTGACACCTCGGACAAAGCACACGATCTTTGATTCTCACTATATACTGACCACAACGCACGTTGCCGAAGGCATTGTTCCACCATACTGCTTCACATTTGCTCATCTAGCTCTGCTCCGTTTTCTGGTATTCCATCATTGCTGTGGTCGCTTCCTCTTTAGATTCAAACCTCATTCCAAGGCTATGCTGAGTGCAAAAGACAATGCTCCATGAAACAATTTTTAGATTTCTAGTTAAGCCTGTATCGTCAGATGCTCTGTACCAAATCCAATTTCCGTTTTCGACGAGCAGCTCATACCCCATATTATCGCATTCACCCATCTAGCTCTCCTGCTCATTCAAGAAATTGAGGCTGACCCAGTGCGTTGCCTTGTACCCTTTCTCCGCTGGCTCGGCATACCTGCCAAATTTCCCCGCGAATGCTCTCGGTATTCCGTGCATAGGGTGGCCTTTCATGCTATCGCAAAAGCCTTTTCCATACCACACCCCAGTTTGAAAGTTGTAGGGCGCTACTGCGTTGCATCTCCACAGCACTTTCTCGAACTCTTCTGGCTGGCGATCATTAATGTCGATCAACTGAAGCTCATCCATACGCTTCTTCAACTCGTCGCGCTCTTGCTCGGCCTTCTCAGCTCGCTCTATTAGCGCATTCTTCTGCTTTATCAGCTCTGCTATTGAGTCGCTCATTTGCTCTGCTCCTTCATATAATCCTCATCATCGGAAAGTGCGTAAAGAACTGCCCGTGAGTCTGTAGCTATGGCACAATCTCTTACTCGCTGAATCCTTTTTTCCAGCTCCTTCACTTCTTTCCGTAGCTTCAGAATCTCGCGTGTTTTGTCGCGTACCAGCAGCCCTAAGTCTCTGTTGATTTCGTTGGTGCTCATCTTACCGCGACCTCCAGCTTGCCCTTGAGCTGGGCATTCTCCATCTTTAGCTCAAGAATTTCTATTCTCAGCTCAGTGATGACTCGAACTTTCTCTTTGAGTAGCTCCTGCGCTCGCTTGTATGCGTTGTAGTCTGCATCGCTCATATCAGCTCCTTTGCTTCTTGATAAGATAAGTCGTATTTTACTGATAGAATGTGCATGATGTTGGAATCAGAAACTCCATGTGCGCGGTATGCTGTTGCCTCAACCTTCGCTCTGAAGGATTTATTAAAGAACCACAAAAAATGATATTTGAAAATACCAACTTCTCGTTGCTGAACTAAGTGAATAAGTTCGTGCTGAAACAACTCCTCATTGCTGGTGTCACGCATCAGAATTAAGCATCCAAACAGCGCAATCGCATCGAATCGCTTTGGCATCCAGTTGCTCTGAATTACTTTATATTCCATTTGTAATCTCCCAAATATTCCGCTCTGCCTCGTGCTGTTTGGACGCGCATATACATGAGCCCGAGTGCATAAATTCCGTAACTTTCAAGTTCGCGCTCGACTTGCACCAGATCATATTTGCCTTTTTTTAATAACATCTTGTTGTCTCAAAAATAGTTGTTTTTGTAATTCTAAGTGGGAGTCAGTTAAGTCAAGCACTCCTGCCAAGAAACTTGAAAATCTCTGTAATGCCTGTCCATGCCTGCTAATACATAGAAGCACCATATGTTTTGCGGGGTTGGACTGGCGAGCGCACGTTCCCAATATTCCATCGCAAGCGGATTCAAATCGGGAGGAATTTTCAGCATCAAAAACTCCTCCCGCAATTGTTCACTCGTAGTTATCAAGCACTCCCCTGACGACGAGTTCTTTGTAGCATCTCACCGTTGCCTCGATGTCTTTCAGTGCTGTGTGAGCACCGTCAAACCCAACATCGAATAGCTCTTTGTGAAGGTTCTGAAGTTTGGGCCATTTCTTGTGACACTTCATCGTACAGACACGTTTTAATTTGTCACCTTTTGGGAAGATTTTCTCACGATGCATCTCTGCTCCGACGATTGCAGCATCAAAATCGATGTTGTGACCCAGCAAAGTATCACACCGCTCCATGTCAGCGCATATCTGAGACAGAGCAAGCCGCAAATCCTCGCCATCACGTTGAGATATTTCAGTCGTGATGCCGTGGATTTTGGCTACTTCGTCACCGATGGGCTCATCCACTTTGATGATGAGTTCGTTCTCCTCCCATGTGTCCTTATCGAACACAATCCAGCCAATCTGCACCATGCGAGGCCAATTTGCTGAATCTGTGAGCGGGGCTTTGTAAGACTTGGGAAGTCCAGTTGTTTCGGTGTCGATTGCGATTATCAAAACGGATCGTCCTCACCACCTGACTCTGAAGACTTCTTGCCTTCACCGCCAACCAGTCTGACCTGCGCGTTCTTGATGTCCATTGCAAAGCCCTTCTTGCCTTCTTTGTTCTCATACTCGCGACCGAGCAATGTGCCCTCGACGAAAACCATTTGTCCTTTCTTTAAATATGGAGCCAATGCTGTACCATACTTATTCCACAGAGAAACGCGAAACCAATTTGTCGCCTTCTCTTTGTCTTTGCCCATATAAACCTGCTCTGCTACAGAAAACTCTACTACAGAATTCTCTCCAACTTCACGAGTCTCACTGTCTTGACCCAAATATCCTACTATTGCAATCATACTACTACTCTCCTTGCTTAAAAGAAATTGAAACTCCACCAACAACTTTGCCAGACATTTTCGCGTCTGGGTTTGCTGTCATTACTAATGTTTTCCCGACCCAATTCGATGGATCGCCCCATCTAGCCAAAACCATTTTCAGCTTTTTGCCGTTTACGATGAGCCCTTTCTTGGTCTTCTCAAAATAGATGACGCATCGATCATTGGTCTGTCGGCTATTCGGGACTGGTATCGTGGCCATCTTGACGCTTGCGACAACCTTTGGCACGACAGGGTATGTTCCGTCTTTCTTTTTTGGAAAGTCAAGGAACCCAATGAAATCCGACATGACATCTAAAACATCTCCAAGGCTAGGGTGTTCTTTTATGATTTTAGCACTCATACTCTACTCCATCTATAGTGATAGTCTGTTTAGCTTCTTCAACATAACTCGGCAAATTTAATGTGATAATATTGTCGCTCTTTCTGGGCAGCTCATCAACGGGCATGTGAGCATACTTGAGATAACGCTCATTTGCGATATTCCAGTCTTCCTCACCCTTGTCCATAAACTCCTCACTAGGCTCCATGATAAAAACCTCATGTGGGAAAGTCTTGCTGACGAAGATGAACCCGAACTTCTCACGCTTGCCCAACCACCGATATTGATGCGCTTGGATATGATAACCAAACTTGTACGCATCTCTTTCAATAGCAACCTCATTAGTTTGAGCAGTCGTTTTGTAGTCCCATATTATATCGGGGCATCGTAGGTCAAGCATGCCCTTGTAGTCATCATTCTGAACGATGATTTCCCGCTCTTCAGACTCTTGGATTTGCTTGCGTATAGACGGTGGGCACGATGACCACACGCGCTGGATCATTTCGTATGATTCATCATACTCTTTTTGAGACAGGACGATGAATCCTAGAGATTCTTGCTCGTCGCGCCATTCTTTTGCGTCCTTGCTTCTGAATGTCTCGTACTCACTACGCACATACTTCTCGGGGATCACTCCGCAGTATTGCAGACCCTCGTGCACCGAATGCCCCAAGTCGAAATGACGCTTTCTCTCCTGCTTTTGACGCATTAAGCACACAGCAGTGTAGGGCGAGAAATGGTCGCCGCTGAATAACTTCAGCTTGCTTGCGTTAATTTTGTCGATGTCGTAATAGCCTTTCATATCTTTCTCCAAATTAATTCGCCACAGTAGAAGATTTTTCCATTCACTGTGAGGTTGCGTAGTATAGTTAGTGCTGATTTGCCAATGATCGCCTCAAAGTGACGCAGATCTTTTGGACCATTATTGAGTTCTCTTAATATGACGCTCATTTCTTCTTCACCTTTTTGGGGCGAATGTTCGTGTCTGAAGGTTTCTTGTAGCGCACACCACAGAGTGACCAGAAATATTCTTTATTTTGCATGTGTTCTCAACTCGCTGTGTATTAAGTGTATTAAGTGTCTTTGCTCATCTCTGTCTTCCATTTGAGAGAATCCGCATATATAGTTGTCGTTAAGATCAAAGACTTCCCAGTTCGATGGAGACTCGGGAGATCCTTCGCAGTGCATCAGTCTTACTTCTTTTTTGAAATAGGACGATTTTATGCTAAGTATTTCAAAGTAGCTCATAGTCGTACTCAACGCCATCGTACCAAAGTGTGTCAGCATCAGGCGACTCGAAAGTGGCGCAGTCTACGTCACCCTCAGTTGCAATCGGAAGTGACCAGTATGGTTCGGGGCAGTTTGAGTCGTGAGCTTGAAAGAGTGGGCCATCGTTGACCCACTCTCTGCCTAAGTTGTCTGTAAATTTGTACATCGTTTTCTCCAAAATAGTGATTTGATTTTTACTCTTCAGTCGGAATGAGCTTCCACAACTCTTCATTGTCCTGATCTTCTTTGTGCTTGACGATTGCACTGTACATCGCGCCGTTTGCATTTGAGATCATCTCAATCTGCTTGGCCATGTCACCGATCATACTGGCCAGTGTTGCGTTGCTTAAATTCTTTAAATCCATTTTTTATTCTCCGTAAATGGGACTTGATTGTACTGTGCTCAACCGACTGTCAAATGCTATTTTCAATTCTATAAAACCTGCACGTTTCTTTGTGATCGGTGCTGTCTTGTAGTCGAAAATCACACTCGGGGCAGTCTTCGTGAGTCCTGCGTATTTGCAGAGCTTCCTTGAGTTCGTCTGCGTTACTTAGCTCATGATCGATCTGGGGCCGAATCCCAGAGCATGAGAGTGAGAAGGTTCTGCCGTCCACGCCCTCGCTGATCCTATACGAGAACTCTTTGACGCCGTACTTCTCGTCAATAATCTTTTGCAATACTTCTTTGAAATGCGTCATATTTGTCCTCGTAAATATTCGTGTGCAAAACCTGCTCTGATTCCAATGTGAGCAGCGTGGGTTAATCCTGACTCTTCGTCGTGAGTCTCACCGTCTATCATTGCCATGACATGACGAAGAATAGAGTCTAAGTTCTCGTCCAGAAAACGCTGCTCGTCTTCTGTGCCCCTACTCTCGACCCAATTTAGGCGAGAATATTTAACGCTTCCCATTTCTCTCACTCTGATCAGCTCTTTGTAGTAGCTGCCCATATCTCTAACGAGCAAGGATGGTCTTGGCTTGCCTTCGTTTTTGTTGATTGATGTCATTTGAGGTCCTCCCATGTGAGGTCTTCGAACTTCTTCCACTCGTCGAGTGGTGTTGTCGGGTCTTTGTGATACAGATATTGACCTACGTCATCGTTTTCCAAAACAGAATCATCCATAACAATACAAATCCCGAGGTTCGCCATCTTATAAAACATCCCTGCTTTCATCAGATCAAGAACCGTGATGGGCTTTTCTTCTGGCAGTGGCTCCCAATGTTGCCATGACTGAAGAAGGTGAGGGGACTCTGAGTGCTCCGCCACTGCCCTACCACAACCCAACAGCACCCCCAAAAGCGTACGCCTATGCTTATAAAATCCGTCCCACACGAGGACTTCCTTGCCGATATAATCTTCGATTTTATGCTTGCTCATCTCATTTGCTCCTGTTTAATCTCCAAAACTGATAGCGGCCCATGTCTTCTAGCATTGACTCAAGCACTTTGGCGCGAATCACTAAGCAGTCGCCGCAGAAGTCCCTGCCATTTACATCAAACACTTCCTTGTCCTCGTCGTGGCACTCTGAGCAGGGCCATACTTTTTTACACATGCTAGTACCGGATTGAGAGATGAGGGATTTCATTTTTTGAGATAGAGATCAGGATTGACTTTGCCTGATCCTCATTTATCCCATGCTTCATCAGACTGGCTAGGCACTCGCAGTTTACTAGCTTCCTGTGGGCATGGTCTTTAGCTCGAGCCTCTTCCTCGTCCTTCGCCTTCCTCTTTTCCTCAAGCTCTTTTTCTGCAGCAACTCGCTTGGCCCTTTCCTCTTTTGCGATCTTATCTGACTCGGCTTTTGCAATGCGATCTTTCTCGGCTTGTTCTGCCTGCCTTAGACGATCCTCTTCAGCGGCAATACGAGCCTCCCTTTCTCTCTCAGCCCTAGCATCAGCTTCCTTTGTTAGCATCTCTTCGCGCTCCTTAGCCTCGCGAATATCCTTTTCTCGCCTAAGATTCGCAAGCTCAATCTCTTTCTCCTCTGAACTTATCATCTCTTCTATGGATGACTCAAGGCTACTGATGGCGATGTTTCTCTGCTCACAAAAAGCCTCATCCTCACATGATATGGCCATCATTTCCTCAAGATTTGATTTCAACTGATCTGAATTTAGGCCATGAGGCTGAACTAGATTTGATAGCAGAACTTTCGCCGCCTCAATCTTGGCCAGCTTCTCCTTCTCAATATTTTCCCACTCAGTAAGTGGACCCCTAGCTTCTTCCTTTAGAGAATCCAACTCGTCACGCATCCGTTTGCGCTCGCCATCAACTACCTTGCTCTTCTCTTTCCACTCGCTTACCAAGTCCTTGCCCTTCCCGTCCAAGTAGGTTTTGGACTTAGCAATCTTTGCAGCAAAACTTGCGGTCAGTTTTCTCCCTGCCGCAGTAGTGAGGTCGTGCTCAAAACTATCCACCATCTCCCTGATCTCATCAATGAAAGGATCAAGTCCCTTGGGTGCTGTGAACACCTCTAGGGATGTTATTTCTTTGCTTAACATTATGTCTGTCATTTCGTTTTCTCCAAAACAGTTCCACCAAATTCTAATGGGCGCAAGCGGGTGTCAAATACTATTTGACAGTCGGTTCGATTCTGTATGATTCGTTTTTGGATTAGGAGCAAAGTAAGATGAGCAAACCAACAAGCACGGGAAACTATAGCACTGGAGACAGGAGCACTGGAGACTGGAGCACTGGAGACAGGAGCACTGGAGACTGGAGCACTGGATACAGTAGCACTGGATACAGTAGCACTGGACACAGGAGCACTGGATACAGTAGCACTGGAGACTGGAGCATATCAAACCACTCAACGGGACATTTTAGCACAGAAGACTTTAGCGGATTCGGATGTTTTGATAAACCGTGCACACTGGAAGAATGGCAAGAAGCAGATAAGCCAAATTGCCTATATTTCGACCTTACTGAGTGGGTCGAGGACGAAAGCAAGACTGATGGTGGATATTTAAAAGGCTACGACTACAAAGAGGCATTCACAGCTTCGATGGAGAAAGCCAGCAAAGAAGAAATTGAGCAGATTAAGGCTTTGCCCAACTTCGATGCTGATAAATTCTATCAGATCAGCGGCTTTCGTATCAAAGACACCAAGACGATCAACCTCGGTGGCGAAGATATTGAGATATCAATTGAGTCTTTTGAAGCCATTCGCGCTTCACTTTTAAAATAATAAGGAGCAATGAGATGAAAACAACACAAGAAAAAATAGCAGTAATGGCGGCTCATCTCGATGGTGCTGAGGTTGAGCGGGAAGGAGGTTTTTTTGATTGGGGACTAGACCGTAATCCATCATGGAACTGGGATACTTACAACTACCGCATCAAGTCAAAGGTGGACGAGTATCAACACCTGAAGGATGCACTGAAAGAGGGGAAGCGTTTGAGGTGCAAGGGCAATGATGAATGGGGAAGGTGGTGCAACCAAGACGAGACTGCATGGACATTCATCTACCCACCAGAACACTACGAAATAGAGACCGACAAGGTGCCGCTAGACCAAGAGGATATGCGGCAGGTTTTTGAGGTTAAAGTTAAGCGCGGGGATTACCCCTCCCATCGGCTAGCTTCGTATCACGATAAGTACTTTACGACAGCATCTTGGAGCGTCATTCGCTACAAAGAAGCAATGGAGAACGGCTGGCTATGGCGCGGAATCACTGGCGACTGGAAACCAATGCACAAAGGAGCAGGGGAATGAACAGACTATTAGCAGAAGGCGACATATTTAACCTACCTATGGGAGTAAAGGTTTATGCCAAAGTCCCTAAGCATTTCCTTTATGACAACAAGAGGGGTGATTGGGAGCTGGCTCATGGGGACGTCAAAGTGGCAAACGAGTTCTCTTTTTTGGCTGGTGAATATGTTGCTACTAAGACAGTGATGGACGGGGGGAGCAGCGGAAGAGACCCCTACCCCAACGGGCATCATGTCTTTTGTACGAACACTGACAACGGGTATGAGATAGACTTCTATCAGTCCGGGTGTTTTACCGCTATGATAGAAGACATTGAGCCAACTGGAAAAGCTGAACTGATATGGAAAAAGAAGGAGAAAGGGGAATGAGCAAAAAATTGGAGGTGAAGGAATGATTCTGGCATACATAGCGTTTCATGCGATGTGCGCTGGTGTCTGCATATCGATAATCCAAAGGACCATGAAGTGTCCATCTGATGCTAATGGTTACAGTGGGTTAAGCATACTTATTGGCCCAATTATGCTTATAATTCTATTCGCATATCACAAAGCAGAATCTTACAGCCCCGAGTTCAAGAAGATGCAAGAGCAGATTAAAGGGTTAGAAGATAAAGTTTTCGACAAAACCATTAAGGAGTACAAATGAGCGAAGTATTCAATGCAGACATACACCTAGACATGGCATACGCGCTTTGTCAGAGTGGCATGAATCCAGAGATTGATAATGGATTGTACTTGCTGGATGTGCTTGAGGGCGCGAAAGCTGAGATTGCTCGATACAAAAGAGCACTCGAAATTAGAAAGAAATGCTTTCAATGCCCAGAATGCAAAGCTGTGTTGCACGAGGGTAGGCAGCATTTGCAGACTTGTGTTTACTATGACTTGGATGAGGGGAAATGCTAGAGAAACTCAGTAGGGAAACATTGGTTGCGATCATCGAGGATTTGCAACTGCACGACCCGTCTTACATAGAAGACCTGAAAGCGAGCAATAAAAAGCTGTGCGAGCAGAGACGAGATGCGGTTGAACTTGCTGTGAAGTACAAGAAAGCTATTGTTGAGCATAAGGAGAATGTGAGGGCCAACAAATCAGCCGATGCGGGGGTTTTTATAGCAGGTGATAAAAGGCTCTGGAGCGTGTTGGAATTGCGACTTGTGCCGATTGTTGAATAATTATAGGGCTTGCTATGATGTGAGTCCAAGTAGTCGAGGAGTGATGATTTATTCGTTGCTTCTTGGCTTTTTTTTTGGGGTTTGGGGTGGGTGACTCAAACTTGCTTAATTGTGCTTGACACCATTTGCGCCCGACTAATATCTTCCTCCCATATTAATTGGAGATGGATATGAGTCTTTTGATCAGTGTTAAGCAGGCAGCAGAAGAGCTTGGGGTTTCCGACAGGACCATTCAAGGCTGGATTCTGAACGGTACACATTTGGGGCCTAAGTTCATCAAGGTTGGTGGGCTTAGAAAAATCAGGAAGTCGGATATTTTATCATACTTGAGCACACAAGCATGAGTGTCGAATCCATAAAGGCTCAAGCGCAGCAATTTGAGGAGCGTGGGTATTCATTTATCATCGTTCCAGAAGGCGACAAAAAGTCTGGAGCATCTTGGTCAACTAAACCTGCCAGCATCAACGACATCAAGAGTGATGGTGACAATATTGGACTTCTAAATGGATCGCACTCAGATGGATTGATGTGCGTTGATCTAGATACTGACAATATGCAGTTGCTCGGATTGGCCGATGCTATCCTTCCTCCAACACCAATGATGGACGGCAGGGGTGATTATCTCAAAGCTCATCGTTACTACAAAATCAGACCAGTCTACCAATGGCATGATGCGATGATGCCTAATTCGACATCAGAAATACGCAAGGCAATGGATAGCAGAAAGCTAGGCCCATTCTTTGGCAAGCAACCGTTCAAAACAAAGGCCGAAGCTGGAGCAGATGGCATCGACTTTCTTGGAGCATCTGGGCTTGTCGTATGCCCACCATCACTACATAAGAGTGGTCAGCGCAGAGAGTGGCATGGTGGAGAGATGGGGCTCCCTGCTGAAATTAGCTTCGATGAACTATATGATGCTGTATTGAGATTGGCGAGAGAATGGAATTGCATCACCGTCAAGGATAGGCGCAAAGAAAAGCAGGTCGCCAAAGAAAGGAATCACGAAAATAAGATTGAGCGCATCCAAAAGTATCTTTCCAAAATTGATGGCGCGGTTTCTGGTGAAGGTGGGAACGCAAAAACATTCGGGGCGATGGCAAGTGTTGCTGGTGGATTTGACCTGACCGAATCTGAAGCACTCGCAGCTTTTCAAGAATACAATTCCAGATGTTCTCCAGCATGGGAGGATTACGAGCTGTCTCGAATGTATTGTGCTGCATACGCTGGATATAAAGGTGTGTATGGAGACAAGCTCTCCAGAGAGTATGGCTCATCCATAGACCCTGACGAATTTTGCCGAAAGATGACCAGTGACAAAGATACTGCCATCTCTGTAATTCGTGAATACGGGCGCGAACTTGCCAAGATGACTAAGGGTGATTTGTCTATTATCCGTGAGTATGCAAAAGACCACCCTAATGTCGCCAAGGGTACTTTTGATGAAATCATCAAGGCCAGCAAAGCGAGCCTCAGTGTTGACATCATGAAAGAGCAGGATGAGCAGGGGTGCTTAAATGAAAATGATTTTTTGGAAACGGCAACTGCATTCATGGAGGATTTGGGGAAACGTCTTGTTTGGCATGGCGGCGAGTTCTTTGTTTTTGTTTTAGGAGCATACGCGCGAGTCTCTGATGATTATATCGAGAAAAAGATTCACGATTTTGTCAAGAATCAAAAAGTATTTAACCCAGAAGGCCCACCAAAAGACTATGAAATAACAAAAAGAAAACTCTCAGAGATATTCAACTGCGTAAAGAATGAGGTTATGGTTCGTGATGAAACAGAGAAGGAGAGCTGGTTGAACGGTAAGACTGATCGAGTAATCAACATGATGAATGGCTTGTTTTTCGTAAAGGACAAAGAGCTTAGGCAGCATGATGACAACTACTTCTCCACTCAGCAACTCGACTTTAATTATGAGGAATCAGCAGAATGCCCAGAATGGATGGGTTGCTTGGAGAACTGGTTCAATGATTCTGGAAGCAGGGAGGCATTGAAGACCATGTTTGCCTACATCGTGAGCAAAAGAACTGATGCTCACAAGATGTTTTTCATGATCGGCAAGACCAGAGCAGGGAAAGGCACAGCAAGCAAGGTTCTGGAGAGCATGGTTGGTGGTATCAACACATGTGGACCATCAATCGGTAGCTTAACCAAGGATTTTGGCCTAGCTCAACTCATCGACAAATCTCTTGCATTGGTTGGAGAGGCTCAATTATCAAAACGTGATGACTCGAGCGGAATAGCTTCACTGCTCAAATCCATAACAGGCGAGGATGTGATGTCTGTGAATCGCAAAAACAAGGACCATCTTGACGTTCGACTGAATGTGCGATTCGTGTTTATGGCAAACCACATTGACCAGTTCCCAGATGTCTCTGGTGCACTCAGCAATAGGTTTCTCATTATACCATTCAGAAGCTCATTTCTAGGAAGTGAAGACTTGGATATTGATGACAAACTCAAATCCGAGAGGAGCGGTATATTTAATTGGCTACTTGATGGGCTAGAATCTGAACCATTTGAGCCAAAGGAGGCGCAGGTCGAACGATCTATGCTAAATGAGTCTACAAGCCCCGTAAAGACCTTTTTTGGGCAGAGTTACGAATTGAAGGGTGGAGAGGTTTATAAGAAGGAGGATTTATGGACAGAATTTAAGGATTGGTCAGAACTGCATGATGTTTATGACTACAATCAAAATAATTTCTTCAAAGAGTTTAAGCAAATCTATTGCCTAAAGACAAAGAGGATTGGTGTTGGAAAAGTGTCTTATTATGATGGAATGTCAATGACAGAAAGGGCTAAAGCTGAATTGGCATTGGAATTAGAGCGATCTTAGGTGGACAGGGTGGACAGGGTGAGGACAGGGTATGTCGCTTACCCTGTCCATCTGTTTTTTCATACAGTCATTGCTTATTTTGACTAAGTGGACAGGGGTACAGGGTAAAATGATAATAGCATATAGAACGCAAATAAAAAAAATGAATTTCTTGTTCACTTTATACAGATCAAAATAGGAATAACCCTGTCCCCGTGTCCACCTAGCCGAAATGGTCAATAAACATAAGGCTTTGAGGTGGACAGGGTATATTGCTGACCCTGTCCATGGTGAGTTTTTTACGCAAAAAGGAGAGATTTTTGGATAATTGGCAACAAATTGAGATAATGGACAAGTTTTTCAATTACGAGGAAGGTTTGGGTGGTGAGCCAGATGTTTGTGAATATTTTGACAAAGGGATTATGGATTGTCGGTGGGTTGATAAGGTTGCCACCGAACTTTCTGGTAAGTATTACCGTGGAGATACCGTGATAATCGACAGGATGATTAGGACAAAATGTGGCAATTACGTTGGGGTTGAGATAAAAGCAGCGGGATCAAAATTTGGTCGGCCCTTGGCACAGATAATTGACTACACTAATTCAGTATTTGGATCGAAGTGCCACATTAGATTCCCTGACGATGGATGGATGTCCACATTCCCCATGGCAGAAAAGTTCAGTGGTCCACTGCAGAGTGTTGTCGCTCAGAATAGAATTGCCAACTTTTCTGGTGAGTTCATTCTGACCTTTGAAAGCAAGATTATCGCAGAACCAGATGATGAAGAGTTGAGATTTTTGCCACAACCAAAGAAAGTTGGATCACGATGAAACTAAGACCAATTCAAGAAGCCGCAATCCAAGAAACACTCGACTCATTCAAGACTGGGGAGCTGTATCATTTGCTTCAAGCGGCAGTCGCTTTCGGTAAGACAATCTACTCCTCTGAGCTGATTAGACGATCACACGCCAAATACGGGGCAAAAACACTGTTTCTGGCGCACTTGAAGGAATTGGTGTTGCAGACTGCCGAAAAACTTGAGCAAGTCGCTCCAGAGGTGAATTATGGGATTATGATGGCCCAACGTAAGGAAGTCGAGGATGTAACCATTGGGACCAGACAGACTGTTTCACAAAATTTGGAGCTTTTTGGGCCAATCAATCTCATCATAATTGACGAAGTGCACGTTTTCTCTGCCGACAACCTTAAAATTGTCGAATATTTTTTAAAGTTGAACCCTAGACTGCGCGTTTTAGGACTCACAGGCACCCCATTCGGCTCAAAAGGCTATATTTATGGGGAAGATAAGCTTTGGGATGAGCCATTCTTCACTGCCACTGTCGATCAAATGATTGGGATGGGTTACCTGTCGCCGTATCGTTACAAAGTGGTCGAGCAACCAAAATTAGACAACGTGAAGATTGTCGGGGGAGATTTCAACGAGGGTGATCTGGGCGAAGAGATGATTCAGCACATGGGGTCTATCCAGAAAGCGATTGATGAACATGCTGCTGATCGAAATCACATTATGGTGTTCTGTGTGACGATTGACCATGGTGAGCAAGTCGCTGAACTGCTTGGGGCGAAATGTGTGCATAGCAAATTGGATAAAAAGGTTTGGCGGGAACGGGTTGATGAGTTTAAGGAGGGTCGGGTGAGGTTTATTGTCAATATAAGCCAATTGGCAGTCGGCTTCGATGCTCCCGTGGTGGACTGCATTGTGATGGCTCGTCCAACGATGAATCCTGCCTTGGCCACGCAAATATGTGGCCGCTCAATTCGCATATGTGAAGGGAAGAAGGATGCCTTGATCTTGGATTTGGTGAACAATTACAGTCGCGTGGGTCTACCAAGCAACCCAAAAGTCAGAACACCCGAAGAAAGAGAAGAAAAAGAAACCAAAGAACTCACAGCATGCGTCTGCCCCGAGTGCCTCCAAATCACCGAAAACGGCACAGTCTGCCAATTCTGCGGTGCCGAGCTAACCGAAAAAATCGAAATCATAGCTGAGAATGAACGACTCAGATTGGAAGAAATAGAAACCAAGGCAAAACAACTGCACATCGAACGCCTATGGGTCAAGCAGAATCATGTCACCAAGAAAGGAAACAGAGGAGATTTGTTTGGGATCAAGCTGGACAAGAAAACCAAGCCCGTCTTCCACTTCGCTGCTCACAGTTCAAAGAATCTGATGAAGAAGCATGAAAGATTTGGTGCTTTAAAGATTGGGCAACCTGCTATGCTAACGAACTCAGCACAAGGGCCTTGGGTGAATTGGTAAAAGAAAGATACGAGCAGGCTGCATTTGTTACATGGGTACGCAAGAGAGGTGGATTCATCTTCTCGATACCGAATGGTGGACAGATGAGTTTTGCAGAACGGAAAGTCGCTCAGCAGACCGGAGAGATGGCGGGTATTCCTGACCTGTGCTTCATCAAGAAAGGCTTAGTTGTCTGGATTGAGATGAAGAAACGCAAGGGTGGGGTGGTCAGTGCAGCGCAGAAGAAGGTTCATACTGAGCTAAATGAATTGAATCAACCTGTCATTGTTGCTCATGGTGCTGCTGAAGCTAGAGATAAATTAATTGCTATTGTTGGAGAGATTTGATGAGAGACTTGGTGGAAAAAGTAGAGAGCTGGGCAGATGATCGTGGGTTATCTTCGTGTGATCCAGCTAAACAGATGCTCAAACTGATGGAGGAATCTGGGGAATTGGCAGCTGGCATTGCAAAAGCTAATGAGCCATTGATTCGTGATAGTCTAGGTGATGTTCTGGTTGTTTTGATTATCTTGAGCAATCAACTGGGGTACGACATTGAGACATGCTTGGCACTTGCATATGATGAGATTAAAGATCGAAAGGGGAAGATGATTGATGGTGTGTTTGTAAAAGAATCTGATTTGAATTGACTCCCGCGAAATCCCATTAGACTGTCGCTTTAACTTAGGAGAAGCAATGTATCCAGCACGACATAAAGGTGAGCCTGCGACAGAGAAGATAACCATTCGCACAACTGAGTCTGGCAGAGAACGTCTCGAGAAGGCCGCGAAGAAAGCTAAATCAAGCATGGCAGATTATCTTCGAGAGGGTCGGCCAGAGTTGAAATTGTAGAAGGTACGGTGGGTCTGGAATCGAGAATAAATCTAGTCGCGCACCCTGCACCCCACCTGCGCTAGTGTGCGATGGCCCAGAACAGCACAAATTTATGCTGTTCTGGGTTTATAATTCCTTAATTAATTGATGAAATTGAATATGGATTAGTAAGATTTATATCTGGGTTATCCTGTGAACGAACTGATTAAATCGAGGGATATTGATATGGATAAGTTAGGATTGATTCTCAATGGTTGCATAGGTGTTGTTTTTGCCTGTGCGGTCAGCTTTATGTATTCCAGTTCAATTGGCCTGCTCTTCGTAGCCCTGTTTTTCTCTCTGGTATTTTTCGTTGCAGCAATTGTGTTTGCTTTAACCCATAGCGATCACGATTGAATTTGGTCAAGCTGGAAAAATTCCTGTCCACCTAGCCTTTCAGGGATCTCGCCATTTTTTTTTGGCCCATTTTGGCAAATGTTGCTCGGTAGGGTAGGGTAGGGTAGGGTAGGGGGGTTTTTTGATGTGAAATGTGAAATGATACGGTGTATCAATTATCCATGTGAAATGTGATAGCTTTTTTTTACTTGACATGATTCTGGTCCCGTTATTCGCGCGCGCGCTATCCTTTATATAGGTGATTTTGGGGATGGGTGAAAAGCTTGGAGCGAAGGGGAATTGAATTGACAAGCGGGAGACGCTTGCCATAATGTTTGAAACAACTATTTTAAAAAGGGCAGCAAGATGAAAGCGATTGAAATTCGTGATATTATAGACAACTTTGATTGGGATGAATTCCCAATCACAAGGAGGGAAGCAAGAAAAATCATGGGGGAGCATGGTATAAATTTTGCGGATTATGGCGGTCCCCTTTTTGCAAAGCCGATTTATATCTTTTTAGGCTACTAGACACAATCTTAATTTCTTTCCATTTCACAAGGTAATAAAATGAACTACAAAAATATTAAGCTACTGTCTGTAAATCTGTGGGATGATTCCAATCTGGCATGGATAGTGACCAGGGGTGGTTATATCGGATTACTTCAGGATGAAGCTAGCGTATACAATTCAAAGAAAGCGATAAAACAAGCCATAAAACAAGCCATTGAAAAATGGCCGCAAAATGGGATATATCTCGTTGGCCCTAGGGGTGGAGTTTATACGCTAGCTGGAAAGAGTAGAAAAATATCTGAAATATCTGATTTTATTAGGGCCTTTTGAAGAATTTTATAACCACGCATTTACCTAACTACTATATAAAAACACACTATGAACAAGCTCACGGAAAACACAAAAACAAGCAAGGCGGACAAATTTGGATATAAAAATCTAATTTTGCATTTATCACCAATGAAGAAAGCCATGCAAGGATGGGATAATCCAGAATTTAAGCGACTAGCTGAAAAGCGTATAGGGCGAAAATTAACAGTAGTAGATAAGGCGGTGATGAGAGGCCTTACCGCTTGCCAGTGGGCTGGAGCTTGTGCCAAATTTTGTTTAGATACGGCCGGACGGGGAAAATTTAGCAATGTCCAGCTGGCCAGAATGGCAAAAACTGCCCACAATTTTATCGACGGTTGGGGCTTTCAGAATGAATTGATTCGAGAAATAAAAGGCATTAGGGCCAAAAATTTGGCTATTCGATTGAATGGCACAAGCGATCTAGATTTTATGGAAGTTTATAAACTATGCTCAGATATACAATTTTATGATTATACTAAAGGCCGGGCTAGGTTCAAGGCTTTCATGGCTGGCGAATTGCCCAAAAACTACTATCTAACCTATTCATACGATAGAAAAAACGACTATGACACATCCTTTCTGTTTGGCGTTGTGAGCAATGGTGGAAAGGTAGCAATTATGAAAGGCGATTATGAAAAGCTGATCGTGAACGAAAAGAACGACGAAAGATTTTTGGCGTTCACAAGCGCGCCACTCATCGATGGCGACGAGCACGATTTGAGATTTTTTGACAAGAAAGTTAAACAAGGAGGATTTGTTGTTCTTAATGAAAAAGGGGACGCTAAAAATGTTTAATGAAAAATTAAAAGCCCAATTAGCAACAACACGATCAAAGCTAGGAAGAGAAATAGGCGTCAAGGGAAAACTAGTGGATTTTATTCAAGGCTATCGCATGCAGCTAGCTAATGACCTAAGAAAGGAGCAATCAAAAAAAAATCCCTTGGACAAGAAAATTTATGCTATCAATGAAAAATCTCACTTGATAGCTGAAATACAAAACCGCATTTTAGACAACGAATTTTGACTATGTAAAACCATACAATTCAGCATCCTCAAAGGGCATGGCGCAAGTCATGCCCTTTTTTTATTGACTATATTGCAATATTATCAAGGTGACAATTCCCCATATAAGGCAATCGTCCCCCACTTGAATACAATAGCTCCATCCGTTGCCCGTTGCCCTATATGGTACGCGTATGGACCTAATGAAAGGCATGCCTAATTGGCGCGCCATCACATACCCCGCCTCATAAGGACAAGGTTATTTTAGCTCGTTCACTCATGGGATAGCATGCACTATGCCGGATGCTTATATTTTTGCGGGCATAGCTCCACACTGGCAACAATGGACCATTTTTTTTTGAATAGCGCCATTGTCTAGCATTCTTGCCTCACTCCGACTATGGCGCAACATATCGCGACACTAGTATGGTGTGATATTATTTACACATTCAAATGACCACCATTTAGGGGCTTCGTGTTATGTGTGTAGTATACATCGACCCCCGCTTGGTTGGGCTATATGAGGGGAAATAGGGCTATCTCACATAGGTGAAATGGCATCACATTTCACAACTTTTCGGGTCCTCCTGAGAAAAATCTTCAAAAGAGGATCGGCCAAATG
>Ga0222716_10000991_pt1 | contig 23880 bp, 27 predicted proteins | sample C33_13DmetaG_FD_165044 | JGI IMG/M metagenome (GOLD analysis project Ga0222716, IMG submission 165044) | Estuarine water microbial communities from San Francisco Bay, California, United States - C33_13D | ecosystem: Environmental > Aquatic > Marine > Unclassified | place: USA: California... | reverse complement strand
ACCACCTTCTAATTTTAGATTCTTAACACATGGCAATTTGGCTGCATCAGTTTGTGCCTGGTTTAGATAACAATCAGTTACTAAATCAAAAGCCATAACATTACCAAATGCATGAGACTTCCAAATGACTGGTTTATCCCAACCACTTAATTGCACTTTGACACTAAAAGCACGTTTCCAGGCCTGATCGCCAATATCTGCTGGCTTAGGATCCTCAATGCCTGCTTTAGCATCCCATTTTTCATCAAAGCTGCCGTTGGCATAAATGCCCCAGCCTGTTTTTATTGTTTCTGGATCTAAAACCATGAAATCAAAATCTACTATCTCATCTGAATTAATCCAAAATGCTTTATCTTTATGTTTCCAATTCAAGAAACCATTTCCGCTTCCGCCTGTTAGTCCTAACATACCCATTTTTACTCCTTTTAATGTAAAGTTTTATTCGTCATATTTTTTGATAACCATTCCTGGAAATCCCCATCGCTTTTCTTTTCGTTGATTTTTGACAACCTAAAGAATTGCAAAAGTTGGTCTTTGTGTTCTTCCTCAAACTCAAAGTAATTCAATCTATTTTCAGTGTTTTCAAGCTGCTCTATATAGTCAGCCCACCTGGCAAACAAATATTCCTCAAATTCATCTTCAAACAAGATCTTCAATTTTGGCCTCAGCTATTTGTAGGAAATGTTTAAAGTTAGTAATGCAGATCCTTTTAGGATCCATAACATCTTTTAATTCTGGATTTAAATATGCCAGGGGAATCACTGCTTTAATTTCTTGCCTGTCATACTTATAAATAAGAATAGGTATGTATTTATCACCAGCAGCTGATACAGCTTGTTCCCACCACTTGGTGATAGGCCAATTATCTTTCCTGGCTTTGTAGCGTTTGCACTCAATGGCAAAGTTTTTGAAATATAAATCTGCCAGGCCTTTAGTTTGATATTGATCCAGATTTCTTTTAACAGATCTTTCATGACCTCTTTTTTCCAGGAGATCATTTAAAAAGTTGCAAATGTGCCGTTCAAAGGCCGCACCTTTGTTTCTGCTATTAACCATTAAATACCTGCTCTAAATAAATACATCAAAGCAATTAATGCTTTTTTTGAAAGATGCTGTAAGTGTTCTGGGATCTCTCTATCTCTTACTACTTTATTCATTGCCTATGTTCTCCAGGTCTAACTCAACATCCAATAAAACATTTTGCGTACTTGGTGCATTGTCAATTGCATAAATACAAACCTTTAGGCAATACTCCACAATATCTTGCATAGGCTTTTCCCTATCCAGGCTTACTTGTTTTATTTTTTTTCTTAGTTCTGGGGTAACTCGCAAGTTGACCTTGCCGCCTTGTTCTTCAAATTTTTCAAACTCATTCATAATTTCACTCTCCGTGTATTAATATAGTTGCTTTTTATAATATATAAAAGGGGCTTTTGTTATTTATATCTTATAATCTCTAATGGGCGGTGCAATAACTCTCCTAAGTTTGCTCCCTAAGCGTGCCGCCCTTCTTTTAGTTTTTTAACCCTTACTGTTTTTGCTCTAAATGTTCCGCCAGGATTGGCTTCTACAATTTTTCTAGCAGTTGGTTTCCTGGTGGATGTTGGCAATGATATTTCATAGCTGCCCACCTGGCCTTTTACATGGTTTCCCATTTCATTCATCAGCAGCAAGTTCAATTCATCCCTTGCAGCTTCCATGTCTTTAATAATCTTTTTTGTGGCCTCGTATTGAGCAATGGTATCTTCAACGCCAGAATCTAATTTTTTGACATCTTCTTTGTCCAGGATGTCTTTGTAGATTAAGTGGGTATCACTGGCCACTTTTGCAGGCCAATAATCTTCCTTAACAATCCTTCTTTCAAAATCATTAATCTTTTCAGCCAGAAGATCTGCAAATGTTGGATCTCTTTTAAATACATAGATCCTAAAATCTGTTGATTGGTATAAGACACTAACAACGCCCCAGTTATAATCCATCACTTCCATCTGGCCTTGCATCTGTAATAGACCACGCCACTCCTCTAACTCTTTGCCTGGATAATCCCTGGTAACTTTGTTTTCAATAACTCCTGGGCCGTCGAGCAATAACTTGGAAGCTCCAGGAGTGTATATACCCCACTCTGGATCATCTTGTATGACCAAGTTATCTGCCACGGCCCTTGCATCTAATGAAGCTTGTAAAGGCAATGTAGAATGATTGAATCTTTGTTGCACGTCTGGCTCTAAATCTTTTAACCCAAGCAACTCTGCCGCTCTAATAATGCATGGTTCTTCCAAGACATTTCCCATCTCTGTAATTCTGTTGCCAGGCGTTCTAACACTTTCACCCTTCCTGGCCCTTATGCAATTATCCAAAGTAACAACTTCTTTGGCCCATATTCTTGGAAGTAAACTGCAACTTGCATATCCATCGTCTGTAATTTTTCCCACTGTACCCATAGCTATCTCCTTAATAAATTATTGACTTCATCCACGCTATCTCGCAGCTGAATTGGTTGTTTTTGGTTTATAAGCTCCAAAAGGGTCTGGCCATAATCATTGGTTACAGCTGAAATGAGATTGCTTTTAAATAGCACCTTTGCGGGCTTGCCCACTACATTTAATGCTATACTTTTGGATCCTGTCTTTTCAGGTTTGTTAGAATTGTTGGGAAGTTCTGGAAATCTGTTTTGTTTGTCAAAGTATATATTATGCGAAGTCTTTTTTACTTTACATAAATTCATTGAGCCGCTATCGCCTGCTGCTGCAATGTTTAATTCTGGCTGTTTAAAATAGTCCATGTTTATAAACTCCTTGTAAATAACAAAAGGGTAACCAGCATTATTTCACCCCTTTGTAGTGATAATCATTGCCATCATCGTTGGCCGTAGATTTAATTGACTGGTTGCATTGCTCAACAAAGTGATCCGTTTGCAGTTGCAGCATATACAATGCAGTTTTTTGCCTGGTCGCTTTTTGAATGTCCTGGCACATTTGCATGATTTCGTCTGTGCTGTTAATAATGTTCTCCCTGGTGTCTCTTAAAAAGATTAGCCTTCTACAAACTGGCACCCTTCTCTGCCCTTCATACTGTCTTAGCCCAGTATGTGTTTTAAATTGTTTTTGTTGCTTAATGCTCATTATGTTTTTTTTATATTTGTATATTTATATTTTATTTAACTCTGGTCAATGCTTAAATTAAAAAAACAGCAATTATTAGTGTCATACAATAGTGCTATTGTGTAACACTATTTTTTTTTACTAGCCATTTGATACAACACCTCATCAAGCGTGTTTAAATCAAAATCGCCATAGGCTTTATAGTCAGCGTAACTTCCGCAACAAGAATTTAAAATTTTTGTTAAAAGTTGAATGTCAACTTTTTGCTGCTCAGATTTGCTTAAAGTTTCTGTTGCAACCCTAAGCAAAGTTTTAAAATGCCTTGCCGTATGTATTTTAAAACCCTCTAAAGCCATTTCTGTTGGTGCATAATGTTTAAATCTATGATCTTTGCCTGAAGGTATTTCAATAATGTATTCCATAACTATTAATTTTTTTAATATCTTTCTCAGCGTTGAGTGAGGAATACCGCAATCATGTATTAACTCAGTTTGCGTTGGGCTTTTACCATCAATATGTGCATTTACAATGTGGTAAGTAACCATTCTTTCTCCATGATCTACAGTTACAACTTTTGAGAATTTGCTGTAGTTGTATTCCTCCTGCATAACATCAAGCTTATAATTTAAAAAACTTTTAAAAACGTGCTTATCCATATTTATCTCCTATAAAAATTTAGATCTATTTAAAATATTCTTTACAGTCGTTGGGTAAAACTTGCCACCCTTTGCAGTTTCAACCCCCCTGGCATTTAACATTTTGGCGATGTCTGTCAAAGTTCTGTGGCCCAGGCCCTGGATCTCACGAATAATTGGCATAACCTGTTTTGCATAATCGTCTGCAATCTCCCTGTTGGCTGCATGAGCTATTGCCAGTGAAGCCATTGGATCTGGTGCACCTAATTGCACTCCTTGATCTTTTAACTCCTGGAGCCTGGCTTTGGTTTTTATTCTGACATCTTTTCTAATGTTTTCTGCAATGCTGGCCATCGTTAATATGTCCATTGGCAGCAATAAAATATCATTGGATCTTGCGGGCCTGGTGGCCACATAAAATTTTAAGCTCTTTAAAGCTGAAACCTCAGCAATAAAATATATGCTCTGGGCCAGCGTTCCAAGATCTGGAATTATTAAATCAGTGTTAGCCTTGCTGTTACACAAAGCAACCGCCCTTCTTAGCTCTGGTTTATCTTTTGGTTTTTTTGTTGGTTTATCTATAAACATATCTAGGCAATTTGCCAGCTTATGCTTTTCCAGGTTCAGTAAGTCTGCGGCCAACTGCCTGGTTTTTACTTTTTTGTTTGGCAAGTAAACAACCACTCTATTCCTAAGTTTTATGAGATTGGATGTCTCTCTTAAAATATCACTCAATTCTTTTACCCCCTATAAATATCAATACTTAAATTATATTTATATATATTTGTAAGTAACAATCCTACTCTTATTTATTTAAAAAGTACAAAATTACTAACATGGGTGCCAGGCCAGCTGCAAGTTGCAGCTGAACCAAGACCCAATCAATACTACTTAACATTGCGTTGGTCGTAGTTTAATCGCATGGACAATGGAATGTGCTTCCATATCCTTTCACGCCTTAGATGAGATCTGAGGGCTTTATACATAACAAATGTGTATTTAATAAGTATAAATAGCAGGCCAATTAATATTAAATTAAACATTATGCAGCACCCATTTTAGCTAAACGCTTTTGCAAGTCTCTTTTGTAATGACCTTGTGAAAGTTCTATTTGATCTTCATCCCAACTAACACAACATAATAGTTGAATAAGATGTTTTGCACATTTTTCATAACCAACACACACACCATCAACTTCTAAAAACCAGTCATTTCTACTACCACCTGATTTTCTACCACCATAAATTTCAAATACTTTACCAGTTTTAGTTTTTCCAGTAATAATTTCCATTTGGTAAGAATGCTCAACCTTATTGACTTTGATGCTTTCAAAACCTAATGTATCAAATTCTTTAGTCAAATTTACTGACTGAGCATCATTACCAACTGGTCTGCCATTTAAGTAAACCTCAAAATAACCATTAAAGTTGCCTTCCCAGTCTGTTTTTTCTTTTAGTTGTATTCTCATGTTAATTTTCTCCCTAGGTTTCCCTTAATTGTTAACACTAGAGTATTATCGTATATATTTATATATATGTCTACATAGTTTGTTATTTATAAATATTAGGCATCAAAAAAGAGATCCATATTTTGTAAGATGTGAGCTATGACTTCTATCGTCCAACCATTGCCTAAAAGTTTATATTTCTGCGTGTTTGAAACAGGCATCAAATAATCGTCCTGGACTGTTTGGAGACGCATACATTCTAAAGGTGTGAGCTTTCGCCAATAGACTTCATCTTTGGTTAAAACATTATCCTTTTGTACTGTAGTAATAGTGTTGGTTTTATTATCTTTGCGTAATTCTAACTTTTGACTTGTTGATCCATCTTGGTTGTATCTACCTCGCCAAGCACCACATACAACCTTTGCATGAGTATTACCACCGCCACAAGTATTTAAAGTAGGAGACTTACCATCAGGCGAATACACACGCTTTAAAATATCGTGTCCATTAACATCAACTGCTGTTCCTATATGTTGAGGTTTATCGCTAGTTTGTTTTATCCAAGTATTACCATTAGATGAATTTGTCCTAAGTGTTGTAGATTTATCTCCTTTAATCATTTTTTTATTATAAGGATCGCAAAAGTCTCCTTCTTCATTAGGTACATACTTAGGTACTGTTTCGTCTTTTATTTTGAATTGCTTTAAATGGTCTTGCTCTTTGTGTTTGGGTTTATCAATAGCAATAACCCCATAGGGAACTCCTTTGTGCATATTGGCAGTAAGTGTTTTGGACTTTTCGCTTTCATGTTTTATGTAATGTTCTGCTCTTGTTTTTTTGCCTGTGTATTTTTCACTACCTCTATTCATGTAAGCAATAGCCTTGTCTGATAAATGATACTTAGGATCAACACCACCAACATAACCATTGGCATAACCATGAGTACCTGCACAAATTGTTCCAGACTTGCCATCAACATCATGGATAGTATTCGCTTGGCTTTTATAGTTTGGGTTTAGTTGATTGCCACCTTTATAATTCTTTTGTAGGTTTTCTCCTGCAAGATATTCATTAGAAGTGTTAGCCTCCAAAATGTCTCTTAAAACAATTCCCCTCTCTTTAGGTTGCTCAACATTGGGAATGTTAGTCCAATAGTAACGCTGTCTTGACTGAGCAGAAACCAAAGAGCTGTTAATAAAATATTTATAAACATTTGGTAAAGCGTTTTGAGTGTGCATGGTTATATATTCCTCAAACTCTTTTTTCATCTTTACATTTTCCATGAGGTAATAAGCGTTAGGATTGTTTTCCATAACTTTTTGTATGATGTCTAACATCACCCAAAACAACATTCCCCTTTCGTCTTTATCACCTAACTGTTTACCTGCTAATGACCAAGACTGACATGGAAAACCACCTGTAACCAAATCTATGGTGGCCCAATCTATATCCCACTCTTGCCAATTAGTAACATCTCCTAATTGAACAATATCTGGGTAATTGGCTTGGCTTACTTGGATTGCATACTTATCAATCTCACTGGCGTAATAATTATCTACTTTGATACCTAAACGATCTAAAGCGATCATTCCACAACTCATTCCGTCAAACAAACTTAATACATTCATGTTTTACCTCAATTTATAAATAACATACCCCCTATGATATGTATAAATATATATATATGCAAAGATAGTTTGTTATTTATAAATTTTAATCTAAAAGATTATCTAAAACTGGTACCTGTGAAAGTGATCCTAAAGTGTCCTGGAGTGTGTCATATTCCATGTTGTCCACCATGACTGTTTCCTGGTACACAAAATACTTCTGGCCGCTTGTGTTTGGTACAAAGAGGATTCTCTTATCTGGGAAAAATACAAAAGCGTAAATGTCGCAATGATAATGCTGGTGCGTAACAGATTTAGACCTGTGGCTTTCAATGGGAAATGTGTACTTGCCTTCTTTTGATTTGTTCCTGGATTTAACTTGCACCTTATATAGGGCATTACCAAATTCAACGATAAGATCTGCTGGGTGTGATTCGCAAGTTTCATAGCAAAAGTCTGAGTATTCAAGCAAACATGATTTGACTATTGATTCTCCCAGGGATCCTAAGCGTTTGGCGTTATGGTTTTCTTGGTTAGATTTTGACATTTGGCTAACTCCTCAGAATTAAAAATTGCCCTTCTCCCCACTTGCCTGGCATACCTGGAATCTAATAACTCAGAAGCAGCCCTTTCCCATTCGCCTAATTCACAAAAGGCCAGGGTTTTTCTAAATGATAATAATGTATGGATCCCCAAATTAAAGCAGAGATCTATAAAAACATATTGGGCCTCTAATGGGTAAGATCTCCAAATTTCTAAATGCTTATCCAGGTCTTTAAATACAGATTCAATATCATTTTTTAAAAGATACATAGCTTCATCTTCTGTTATTCCCCTGGAATCTAAATTGCGGCCAACACCAATTGAAGTATAGCCCTGGGAACATTCATAGGCCTTTAACACTACACCCTCAAAATCTTTTAATCTGGATCTAATTAGATCTCTATCAAAATGCTTATCTTCTCGCATGACCATGTACATTATTTATCCTCAGCCTTATTACTAGCTCCAAAATAAAAACTAATAACAGCTGAGGCAATTCCAGAAAAATAGCCCAAAATTAAATTAACCACATCATCTGCATTTTCATTGACTGGATAGATAGTAATTAAAAATATGTAGGCCATAAAACCAAGCACAGTTATAGATCCTAAAAATCTAGGTGTCCAATCTTTAGAAAAAGCAGATCTGGCATTTTGTATATCCTGTGTTTCCAGGGCAAATACATCGACATCCATTTGCTTCATTTGGGCCTCAAATTCTAACTCAGCATTTTTAAGGGCCAACAATTGTTCTGGTGTTGCATTGTGTATTGCTTGTTCTATTTTTCTTGGTGATGGATCACAGCCCAGAACCTCTGCAACTAAGTTAGCGGCCATCCCACCTACTGGCCCACCCAAGGCAGATCCTAAAGTTGGTGCCAGGGATCCAATAATGTTTTTGATTTTATTAAATTTCATTAATAATTCATCCTGATTAAAAAAGTAAGTATCAAAGTAAATAGCGATATACCTATGCTAGATACACCGCCAATAATCCACCACTGCAACCTGGCTATTTGTTCTTCTAACTTATCTAATTGCTTAAAGTTAGTTTTCCACCTTTCCTCATTTTCTTTTATGTGCACTTGTAACTCAGTGTGTATGGTTGCAGCTGTGGGTTTGTTGGGCATTAGAATTTCAAAAATTGTTTAATCTTGGCCCAACGATCTGGTTGAAATTTACGAATTGAAAATCCTAAAAATACTGTAAACAGTAATAACATTATTAACATATCCATATTATTTTTCCTCTGGTTGTTCAGCTTCAGCTTCTTTGCCAGCTGCAATAAAATCATCTAAGCGATATTGCTTGTCTCTGTTTACCCTGGCAAATTCAGTTTCTAAATTTACCAAAGCTTTAGAAATAGGTTCTAGTTCTCTAATCAGCTGCAATTGATGTTCTGTGCACTCTGATTGTTTCCAGGATCTAACATTGCCCTCTCCATCTTCAATGTTAATGACCACTGGATCCGCTATCACTTCTTCTTCTGTTTTTTTATTTTTATCGCTCATAAGTATTAATACTCCCTTTTGTTGTTTATAAAATTTTATTATACAGAATTATCAATTAGTTCCCATTCTTGGCCATCTTCGTTCCATTTGTAATTACTGCCATCATTAGGATATGCAACTGGTGGCTGCCATAAACAGCTATTATCATCTAATGTCCATGATGGATATGGCTGTTGTTCATAAAAAGCATCTCTTTCTGCATCATAAACACCGCCTATAGAAGCAAAGTTTTTTCTTAATGGAGTTTTACCTTCTGTATGTACACCACCCATTGTGTTATAGCTTGTTTTAATCCATTTACCTGCTTCATGGTCTATGTAACTATCTACAAAATCTTGATCTGCAACTATTACATTTGTAACTATTCTATTTTTAACCTTTGCAAAATGTGCCATTTTTATCCTGTGTATGTTCCTGAGCTTGTAAATTTAATTATTTTATAATCACCAACTGTAGTGACTGTAGGTGAGCCAGTTGTTGTTCCTGAATATGAGGCAGTAGGTACTTTTAAAATGACAATTCCTGAACCACCATTTGCACCATTACCACCACTGCCATAATAACCGCCACCACCTGTTCCAGTGTTTGCACCGCCTGCCACTGGGCTTGCTCCGTTAGTGCTATTACCACCATGACCGCCTAAAGCATAGGTAACTGCAGAACCAGTAACGCTTGTTGCTACACCTGCTCCACCAACTTCATTGACACTTCCAGTTGCTGTGCCACCTGCACCACCACCGCCAGCTGCAGGATAATAAGATGAAGCAAAAAGACCGCCATCATATCCTTGCCCTGTTGTTCCTGAACCTGCTGCTGGATAAAGGTAACCACCACCGCCACCGCAACCACCATCTTTGTTATTTGATCCTTGTCTATCTCCACCCTCTCCACCACCATTAGATGTAATCGTGGTTAAGCCTGAGCCTGAAATTAATGAGTTACCACCAACGGCATTTGAGCCACCCGCACCTACTGTAATTGTATAAACTGTAGTTGGGTTTACTGTCATTGCTGCTTCAGCACTTGCACCGCGCCCTGAACTTTCACCAGATACAGATGAACGATAACCACCCCCACCTGCACCACCTGCTGCATCAGAATATGCACCTGTTCCACCCGCACCACCACCTGCAACTACTACATATTCTAAGGTGTATGCATAACCTGCTGTTTGTAATTCTCTCCACTGACCACTAATATAGCCTTCCACTGTTGATTCTGTTGTATTGTAACGAACCATACCATTTGCAGGGCTACTTGCTCTTTGTGCTGTAGTTCCTGACGGGATGGTTATAGACTCAGTGCCACTAAATGTAGGATTGTCTACAATCTTGGCAGAGGTTATAGCATCATCAACTATAGAAGCCGTAACAACTGCACTAGAAGCTAACTTGTCTGCGCTTACCGCATCATCTGCAATCTTGGCCGTAACTATGCTGCCATCTGCTATCAGCTCACTTGGTATTTTTGTGTTTGCCATCTATGCGTTCTCCAGTGTTTCTATTCGTGCTGTTAAAGCATCTATTTTAGCATCTGCTTCTTGTAAGGCTTTGACTAGCATAGGTACAAATTTTTCGTAAGTAAGACCATAATGATCTTTATCCTCACTCGCGTATGTTGTTAAGTTAGTTTCATCTTCTATTTTATGACCAAACTCTGCTTCTATTTCTTCAACATCTTGAGCTAAGAAACCTACATCTGTCCAACTTTCTTTGTGTGTGCCGTCAGGAGTATTTCCTTCTTCATATTTTGCTCGTTTATCCCACTTATAAATGACAGGTTCTAGTTTGTTAATAAAACTCAATCCCATGTCTAGTGGAGTTACATCTGTTTTATCTCGTTTATCAGAAGTCACTGTCCAAGATATTGCAATGTGAGCATTGGTATGATCAGCATTACCCATAATAATTCTATTTGATTGGGTTGTAATTGCTGTTGTGGGTTGATTTGTCCGACCTGCTGAACCACCAATAAGAACATTGTTTGAACCTGTTGTAACATCTCTACCAGCTTTCATACCAAAAAAACAGTTATAACTGCCCGTCGTGTTACTTAGTCCTGCATTCCAACCTGCGGATGTATTCCAAGAACCGCCATTGGATGTATACAAAGAACTTGTGCCTACTGCTACATTCCCCTCACCAGTTACTTCTGCCTGTAAAGAGTCTTGACCTAAAGAAGTGTTGGCTGAGCCTGTTGTATTTGCCTTTAATGCATTGTGTCCAACCGCTACATTAGTTATACCTGAAGTAATAGCAGCACCTGATCCATAACCCACTGCTGTGTTATTATCTCCTGTAACAACACCAGTCATTGCACTTCTACCTACTGCGGTATTACTCTCGCCCGAAGTTAATCCTTTTAGGGCTACATAACCAACTGCTGTATTATTATTGCCAGTTGCATTTTTAAGTGATTCTCTACCAATACCAACTGAATAACTTGTTGTTGTACCTATGCTTCCTGCTTCTTTTCCAATAAATACATTGCGAACACCTGTTGTTAAAGCTTTGGCTGCAGAGAATCCTACTGCGACATTACTAACACCAGTAGTAAGTGCTGCAAAAACATCTACCCCAACGCCAGTATTATAATTAGCTGCATCAATCGTGCCTGTAGCATCATCACCAATCATTATGGAAGATGTGCCAAAGGTTTTAAATGTAGGACCACCTGCAGGTGCATCTTCCCAAGCAACTCCGCTACCTGTAGAGGTTAGAAGTTGTCCGTCAGAACCCTGTCCGCCATTTACCTTGAAGTTTTCACCATCTAAAATAGCTGCATCTACTAATGGAGTTGTAACAGAAGTTGTAATGGTTACAGCGTTTTCTATCTTTGCACCTGTAACTGCATCATCCGCAATCGCTGCAGTGGTGATAGCATTGTCTGCTATGACGTGTGATGTGATCTTAGTATTAGCCATCTATAAGTTCCTGTGTTACTTTTGTATTTGCCATTTTTTATTTTCCTCTTTAAGCGTTTTCTAATTGTGTAATTCGTGTTTCTAGTTCTTGTATTGTTTTTACAAGCAATGGAACAAGCTGGCTATGATCTATGCTTTGTGGGTCTACATCTCCATTTTCATCTACAGCATCTTTAATACCCTCTACTGCTGTGGGAACAATGGTTTGAACTTCGTGTGCCAAGAAGCCATCTTGCGTTTCAGTGTTACCTTGTAAAAAATTAAATCTTGCAGGTTTTAGCTGTTTTAATCTTGTGGTTGCATCCCAATCGTAAATAACATTTTCTTTTAATCTATAATCAGAAGATGTTGAATAAGTGGTGTTTGAACCATCGGAAGATATTTGACCAACTGAAGCATTTGTTGTTGATCTGAATTTTATGTGAACACTATCTGATCCCGTTCTTCGCATATACAAAACACCAGTGCTTGTAACAAAGGAAGCGTTGCCATCGCCCTTAAAAACAAAACCTGCATCTGTGCCAGATAAAGTGTCTGAGGTAGTGCCAATTAACACATTTCCACCAGCATTAATTCGCATTTGCTCTACTGCTGAAGAACCCGAGCCTGTAGTATCTGTATAAAATCCTAAAGCAGTGTCATTGCCACCCTCTCTAATTGCAGCAATATGTGCAACATCTCTCTCAGTACCAGCATCGCAGTCTCTTGTAAATGTTAATCTTGCTTGTTGGGCTGGGGTATTAGAATCTTGGAAAAGTCTAAAAATAGACTCTGATCCTGTATTGGTATTTGTAATTTTTGCCTCACCAGCATCAAATACAAAACCAGCTTCACCTTCTAAAGTATTAGCAGTACCACTACCAGTTATGATTCTGTTATCAGCATTGTTGTTAATCGTAGTACCAGCAACTGTTGAGAATGATAAAGTGCCAGAGCCATCGGTTGTTAAGACCTGACCACTTGTGCCATCGCTTAAATCAAGCTGTGTAACGCCTACTGTATTTGCTGCTGGCTCATTAACAGTTGTCTGTGTAAACATCATTACTTCGATAGCCACTGTATTAGCAGGAGCTGCATCAAAAGTTAAAGTTGTTCCTGAAACTGAGTAAGTTGTTTTGTTTTGGTAAACACCATTTAAGTAAACCTGAGTATTGTTTTCAGATTGTGGTGCTGTTGATAATGTAAAGGTTGTATCTGAGCCATCGCCTGTAAATGAATTTAGTATGACATTGCTGCCACTGATAGATGATTTAACATGATGTACAACTATGTTTCTGCTGCTAGCAGGAGCTGTATCAAAAGTTATGGTAGTTCCTGAAGCAACAAAATCAGCTTTGTTTTGGTAAACACCTTCTATAAAAGCTAATAAATTATCTTCATCTGAAACACTTGAGCTTAATGTAAATGCAGTGGTAGAACCATCGCCTGTAAAGTTGTTGGTCTCCATTGCTGAAGCACCACCACCTGAACCTGCAATAGCACCCCAAGCATCATCGGCATAACCCTCAAACTGAGCATCTTCAGAGTTGTATCTGAACATTCCATTTGCAGGTGATCCATCTCTTTGTGCTGTAGTGCCACTTGGAACTTTTATAGAGCCAGTGCCACTTAAAGTCATGTTGGCAAATGTTGGAGAATCAGAAGTTGCTACGGCCTGGCCAATAGAAATCACGCCACTAGAAACCCCAACGCCAGTGCCAGCTGTTATTAAGGCCTGCACTTCTGCATCAGTCCTTTGGGTAAATGAAAGTACGCCAGTTGATGAGTTATAGGAAAGAGATCCAGAAGCACTAATGGCAGATCTGGCCCTGGAATCAGTAAAATACAAAGCAGAGGCATCTTCTGTAATGTCCGCTGTATCTAATGCAATATTTGCGGATCCATCAAAGCTCACCCCTGCTATTGTCCTGGCCGTTGCCAAAACTGTTGCAGAACCAGCGTTGCCTGTTGTTGAGGCGGCCACTACATTCAAAGCATCAACAAAGGCTTTGTTTACCCTGGTATCAATTGCACTGTTGCCCCTGGCATCTGTGTAGTAAAGGTAGCCACTATCTTCAGTGACGTTTGATGTGTTAAGAGAAATATTTGCAGATCCATCAAATGAAACGCCAGCAATAGTTCTTGCTGTTTGTAATGTTGTAGCAGTTCCTGCATTGCCTGTCGCACTTGCGGCCACTACTGATAAGTTATCTACAAATGCCTTATCAACATAAGAATCAACTTTTGTAGCAACCCTGGTATCTGTGTAATACAAGTTGCTTGATCCTTCTGCAACTGTGTCCGTGTTGCCCTGCGTAAATGTTAGAACACCTGTTCCAGAGTTATAACTTAATTGTGTTGATCCTTCAGATATGGCCGCCCTGGCCCTGGCATCTGTGTAATAAAGATTGCTTGTGCCTTCTGCTACATCATCGCTATCTAAAACCACGGCCCCAGTTTCTGAATTAACAGAAGTTACTGGTGCAGCTGAAGCTGTAAAAGATATAACACCAGTTGAACTGTTATAAGAAATATCTCCTGTTGCTGAAATTGCAGAACGTGCCCTGGCATTAGTAAAATATAAATTTGTATTTTCGCTTAGGTCTGCGGTGGTGTGATTAGATAAAGTAGAAACCTGGCCAGTAACATTACCTGTAATTGCTCCTTCTACATTAGCAACCAATGTTCCTAATGAAGCCAGGGTTATATTGCCTGTTGCAGATCCATCTGCTGTTGTTAGCCCCAGAGTAAATTTATCTGCTGATTCATCCCAAATAAATACAGCATTATCTGAAGATCCTCTTTGTATTAACATTCCAGAATCATTAACTGGGCTGCCAGTTAAGTTTGCATTTAATTCAAATAAATTATCTTCTATTTTTAAATTGGTTGTATCTAAATAAGTTAAATCTCCATTAACTGTTAAATCTCCAGCAACTGTTAAATCATTTGCTATTGATACATCATCTGGCAGGCCAATAGTTACTGCTGCTGTTTCAGATCCTGATCCAGAAACTTCTATTTCATTGGCAGTGCCTGCAATCGTGGCAATATAATTACCTGTGGTTTTTGTTCCCAGGGCAATTGCATCATCATCAATTGTTAAAGTTAAAACTACATTACCTGAACCATCAAAGTTTTGAGCTGAAGCTGTAGCATCTCCTGTAATAGAAAAAGCTCTGGCCGTAGCTAGTGCTGTGGCTGTAGCAGAATTTCCAGAGGTTGATGCAGCTACAACATTGAGTGCATCTACAAACGCTTTATTTACATAAGAATCAATCTTAGTTGCTACTCTGGTATCTGTAAAAAATAAATTAGTAGAGCCTTCTGCTACTGTGTCTGAATTTCCCTGGTTGTAAGTTAAAACACCAGTTGAAGAATCATAAGCAAGCTGTGCAGAGTTTTCTGATATTGCGGCCCTTGCTCTAGCATCTGTGTAATACAGATTGCCAGATTCTGAAAGCTGCGATGTATTAAAAGGCGATAACGATACAACGCCAGTTAAGGTTCCAGAGGCATCATCATAAGTCCAGGTAAGGCCAGTGCCGTTTTGTATTAATGCTGAAACCCTGTCATCTGTTCTTTCATTGTTAAAAAATAAATTAGAAGATCCTTCTGTAATGTTATCTGTGGTTTTTTGGGCCAACCTGGCATCCCATCTGGCCTCTGTATAGTAAAGAGAATTCCCTTCTGATAAATCATCTGTGTCTTTGGTTGCAAGCCTGGTATCAAAAGCTGTATAGCTCCTGGCATCTGTAAAATATAAATTAGATCCTTCGCTAAGATCAGAGGTTGAATGGTTTGATATATCACTAACCTGGCCAGTGACGTTGCCAGTTAAAGCAGCTGTAACAACTCCAAAAGTTACATTGTCTGAAGTGCCAACTGATTGGCCAATAGAAAATGTAATGTTGTTGCCAGATAAAGCTGAAGTAACACCAGTGCCACCGAGTAAGCCTAAAGTTTCTGAATCAAGGTCTATAGATCCAGAATTAGATCCATCACTTACATCAAGATCTTCAGCTGTTATGGCCGCATCAACATAAGTCTTAATTGCTTTTGCTGAGGCCAGAGTATCATCGGATGTAGAGACTGAAGTTAAATCTGTGTCCAGGACACCAGATTTTAAATTATCAACTTCAATATTAGATAAAGTATTGCTATCTAAATCTATTGTTTTGTTTGTAAGTGTTTGTGTTCCAGTAAGGGTTGCAACTGTAGAATCAATAGCAAAAGAAACTGTGTTTTCTGAGCCAACTGTATCTATTCCAGTGCCGCCATTTAAAGTAAAGGTTTCACTATCCAAATCAATTGAAAGCACCCCACCGCTATCTCCCTGGAAATCTAAATCTTGGGCCGTAACCTGTGCATCAATGTATGTTTTTAATGATTGCTGTGTGGCCAGGGCTGTAGCAGAATCGCTTGAAAGATCATCTTCGTCCAAAACAGTTGTTACTGTAGATCCACTGCTAAAAGATAAGCTGGTAATGCCATTAATTGTTCCGCCATTTATATCAACTGTGTTATCAGCTGTAATGCTAAATGGCAAAGTTATCCAGGCATCGTTTCCGCTGTTGCGAATCTTCATAACTGAATTGCTAGTATCTACCCACAATTCATAGGCAAACTTGGTTGCTGGCTCTGAAGCACCAGAGTTATTTGAAACAATATCTAGGAGAGTATTATTTAGTTCCGCCCTAAAGTTTGCCCCACTCTGGTTTGCTAAATTGTAGTTCGTATTCTGAGACATTAATTACCCTTTTGTTGTTTATAAATTTTACTTTTATTAATTGGTTTACGCATATATATTTTTATTCTGGCGGTGTCGGAAAAACTACATCTTCAAAATTAGCATCATCGGTGTATTGAGATGGCAAATCTCTTAATGCTTGCCTGTATGTTACCCACTCTGCTTTTTTTGCATCGTTAAATGGGCTATCAACACCAACTGTCCAATCGCAGTCCTGTAGCATAAACAGTCTTTGATTCCTTATTTTTTGTGTCGTTGTTAAAGGATTTTCTGGTGTTGGTGCGTATATAGTGCTCATTATTGTTTATTTAATTTGAGTGCTGAAATTCTAGTGCTAAAACCAGAAATGGCTGGTGTTACCCCTGGATTATCTTGTATAACCTGGCCTTCTAAAATTGCTGTATAGCTGGTGCCAGCGGCCAATGTTACTTTTCCAGCAAGTATTATAGGTTGTAGCATATTGCCACCAACTGGAGAACTATAATCAGCTATAACAGTTGAGCCAATCCTTGTTCTTGATTCTACCTGGGTTAAATTATTAATGGTTCCACCTACCATGCAATTAGCAACAATCTGATAATCCCCAGCCTCAGCTGTAGTAAATGTTGCTTCAATTAAGCTGCCAAAACTATCTCCAGATCTACCATCACCAAAACCGCTAGATCCAGAGGCCCCATTTACAACCATGGATCCAACAGATCTTGTTCCCAACTCTCCAGAAGAAACACCGCTGGCTGCTATTTTTAACCCATTAGCATCTGCACTTAGCGTTGTTCCATTTAGTTCAAGCGTTGTAGCTTTAACTGTTCCAGCTGAAATGGTGCCAGCAGTAATGGTTCCCATATCAGCTGAAATTGCCGCCAAATCGCTTACATTAATTTTTGTTGCTGTTACAGCATCTGCCAATATTTTGTCAGCGGTTACTGCATCTGTTTGTATTGTCCTGGCAATTACAGCATCTGTTGCTATTGATTCAGCAATTATATTTCTAGCCAAAATTTTAACTGTAGTTACAGAATTTGATTTTAACTTATCAGCTGTAATAGAATCATCTGCAAATTTTTGTTCAGTTATCGCACCAGCGGCAATAACATCACCCTGGATAGAATCCACGGCCAGCTTGGCATTTGTTACCGCATCAGCGGCAATTTGCAGCGTATCTACTGTTTCAGAAATAACATCAACTTGACCATCTACTGGCTTGATCCCAATAGTAAAAGTTAAGGTTGCTGGCGATGATTCAACGCCTAGCGTGTTTAAAGAACTAACGCTGGCAACATAATTAGAACCTGTTTTAACAAAGTTTAAATCACAATTCTCAGTATTAACTATTTTATTTGTAACTTGATTGTTTGAACTATCTACAACATTTACTCTATATTGATAATCTGGAAAGTCTGTAGGTTCGTTCCAAGATAAAAAAGGCCTTCCTGTGGAACTAGAGTTGCTATCTGTAAAAGATAAACCTGTTGGGGCTTTTACAGCATAAGCTGAAGGCAGGTTAGCCAACTCCTCTACCGCTTCTTGTGGCGGAACTTCCCAGGTATATACATCAAAATATTCAATTAAGCTAACAGCAACCAGTCCATTAGATTGCAATTCTAGGGCCTCAACTCTGCAAACTTTGCCACTAAAACCTAGGCCAGCATAAGTTAAATCTACAATGTCTCCGACATTTAACTTATACATTTCTGGAGTTCCCATAAACTGCATTGTTGTCTGGTTTCTGCTCCTGGTTAAAATTGCTTTGGCCATGTTGTAAGCAATATAAGGATCTGATATTAAAGGAAACTCAGCTTTAATTTCTAGCACTTCACCACCATCATCTGAGGTGTAGTTTGGCGAAGCATCATGTAAAACTGTGGCGGTATCTAATTCATATTTTTTATTAGCATTGAAAAATTCAACTATAACTTTATTGGCCTTTTTATCCTTGTTACCATAATCAACGCCTATACCAGATTCAGCAATAATGTGATTATCAGTAATACTAAATGTTGATGTACCTGTGTCCTCTATAGATAATTCATATTTTCCATCTATGTATAAAAATATGCCTCTCATGTTTGCCAGGAGTTCCTTGGCATTATCCATAACATTCTTATTGGCATCTACATAGCCATTACAATGGAATCTTTTAACCTTTGCTAAAGATGTTCCTTCTTCGGCTGCAAATGAAGAAGAAAATAAATCATTTATATAAACCAAGTATTGTGCACTTTCGTCAAAAAATTGATCTCTGTGCACCTCTTTTATCTCAGCCTCAGTAATAATTCCATTTCCGTCTGAATCATATAGGCTTAAAACTTCGCCTATTTTATTTTGGAACCAATTAGTATTAGCAAAAGTACCATCAATGGCAAAAAAATCATTACCAGATGTTGCGGTAAAAGTTGTATCTACAGCAGATCCATTAAAATATGGTTGATCTACTTTTGTATCACAAACATTTGCAGCTGCCGTAAAAGTTGACATATTTATTTGGCTAGATGTGAGGCCCTTTCCGAACTCATCGTTAACAATGTAATCCAGGAAGCATAAGGCTGGATTGTCTGAATATTTGTAAGTAGAAACAGTGCCAAATGTTTGAGTGTTATCCCTGGGATCAAAAACTTTTTTGCCTCTTACTTGCACTGTTAGCTGCGGCACTCCACGCCACATTCCTTCTTTGTCATAGCCGTAATGGGCCACTATGTAACATATACCATCTAGCCTATGTGCTGTAGTCCAGTTAGACATTGATGCAACTAACATAGGATCTGCTGTTTGTGATGCAGCCCCATGATGCAAATTCATAACATATCTATATTTTGCTGTTGGATCTGTTCCAAAAGTGCCAGCAGTAAGATTTAGGCTATTTGTTCCGTTTTGTGAAACTGTATTTAGCGATCCAGAGCCAGAAGATATTTTGTCTGAACCAATGTAACCGCCATTTCTAAATCTTGCAGAATCAGTTAAAGGGTTGCCGTCTAGTTCAATTGTTCTGCCAATAATTTCATCACATTCACCAACTGATAAAGCATAAACAACATACATATCCCTAGAATCATTGTCTGACACATCCATGTAAATAATTTGTGCACCCACCCTCCTTGTTCCATAAATAATTCCAACTTTTCCTCCCATAGAAGTTTTGTTTGCCAATATGTCTTGGCCTTTGGCAAGCATTGCCCTGGCCTGCATAAACCCTTTGACACCTACAACTAAAGTTGCTGCTGTTAGAGCAACTTGTATTTGTGTTATTAATTTGGCTTCGGCAAAGAGAGCAAAAGCAGCTTTGAAAAATTCACCAACGGCAGCAAAAAATTGCATTACATACCCCACCTAACATCTTCTTTTACTTGGCCAGCAAATTCCATGCCTCTATCGCCAGAACTAAAAGATTGTTGAGATTCATCAGAGTAGTGCCTACCCTTGGTCAAATTCCAATTTGCCCAATGGCTAGCAACAACCATAGATAAAATTGAGTTATCTATATTTTCGTTGATAGATACATTTCTTATCTGGCCAGTAAAAAAGTTAATAGCACCCACAATGCTTTCGTTTGCATCAAAGTAAGCTAAATAAACTTCTGCTGTTTTATCTGTAAATGCTCCGCTTTGCACCAGGGATCTAACTTGATCTGTAATATTTGAAAAACCAATGTTAATTTCGTTAACCTGTAATTGTCCTGTTTCAGTTGTTCCATCTACTGACAAAAAAGATCCACCAGCCTCATAAGAATTAGAATCATAAGTAACATTTGCGTACCAGTCTGTTAGCCTAATTACTGTTGATAAATTTAACTCAACCAAAAAAGCTGTTTTGGTTGCAGTTGCTGATACCTGGTTTTGTATAGCTGTTGATAAACTTCTTGGCATTATGTAATGGCCTCTCGCACATCAAATGAAATGCTGTAAAAGCCACTGGCATCTGTAACATACATGATTTCATTGTTGGCAAGATAAACAGTGTAACTAGGCTTGTTAACAGTAACAGCTTCATTATCTGCAAGTGCGGCCACCAAATTTGGAGATATTAAAACAGTTAATGCACCACCGCTATCAGAATCAATGTCAGATTGCACCATATAAATTTTGCTATGATTAGCAAATTTTATAATGTCTCCAACCTTTAAGGATCCAGTTTGATTTGCTGAGAAGCCATCTATTGCAATAGAAGCATCGCCAGCTGTATGTGCACCAGCAACCAATATATCTGTTTCTGACCTACCAGCACCTAAATTATCTAATGGTGCCTGTATAGTAAAATCTTCAAAAGAACCTTTTTGTTTTTGTAAAAATGCAAATACTTCCTGGGCCTTTTCTTGTTGCATAGGCGGCATTTGAACTGTGAAATGAAAATATTGTGCTCCAATTTGTCTTACTTGTTTGCGGCCAGATAATGTTTGATTTACCAGCGTTGGTGTATCGCTATTAAAATTTATTGTTTTAAAATTTGGATTTGTTGGAAATTGTCCAGACATTTATACAACCCCCATTTTGCCTTGATTGTTCATGGCGTTATTTATTATTGATGTGATTAAACCTTTTCTTGATGTTAATAACTGATCGAAGCCAGCCGCATCAACTGTAGAAATATTAAAGTTAACTGTTGCTGGTGCATTGTTGTCCTGGCCTTTAGTGTGATCTATAACTGTTTCGTTTGGATGTAGTATTGCTGGAAAACCGCCTTTGCCGTCCACCCCTCCTGCCCTGGCTCCCATTCCTGTATAGCCACCGCCATCTGCTGAAAAGAGATCTCCAAAACTTCCAAATGCAGATCCAAAACTACCTATTAATGGTTTTAAAATCATTTGTTGTATTGCAATTCGCATTAATTGCTCAACTACATAAGTTGCAAAATCTTCAAATGATAATTTACCTTTTTTAAGACCATCAACAATTGCATCTTCAAATTTTTTCATTGCAGCAACTGCTGTTGTTTCTAGTGTTCTGGTTAAACCTTCTTTGCCTAATAAATCTTCAAATTTTTGTAATGGGCTAAGTGCATCAACAAAAGAATCGCCAAGTTTATTTGTGCTATCACCTGCTGCATCTGTTCCAGCTCTCAAATCATCAATGCTTAATTTGTAGCCTCTTACTTTGTTTGCAACAACTTCTGCCTGTTCACCAAAATTACTTGTTTCTTTGTTTAGGTCTTTTAAAGCAACATCATTATGCAAAAGCATTAATTCTAAATCACCTAACTCATCTGCAAATTTTCTTGGCATGATGCTCATCAATGCCTTTTGAAATTCTAAAAATTGGATCTCAGTCTCTTTAAGTTTGATTCTTATATCTGTAAAGACTTTAAAAATGTTATCGCCAAGATCTCCTAAAGCTTGTATGCCACCAGCAACACCTTCAATAATGCCATTAGCAATTTTTAAGCCTAAAGCATCCATGCCGCCAGCATCAGCTACTATTTGTTTAATTTTTTTTGAAATTGTTTCCTGCATCTTTTCAAAGACTGGCAAGAATGATGTTGTAATATTGTTTACAAAGGATCCAAGCTGCATTTTTATAACACCTACAGCATCATTAAATTGCTCGGTTCTTCTAATTACTTTTTCGCTAAGTACAATGCCTAGCTCTTTTGCTCTGGTAATAAAATCTTTTAAGCCTCTATTGCTGAGATCTTTAATAGCACCAGTTAAAACAACACCTTGCCTACCAAATAAACCAGCCAAAGCTGCTGCCCTGGTTGTTTGATCTGCCATGTTTGATACGCCTTTTGCTGTCTCAACTAGCAATGTATCAAATGATTTCATGTTGCCGTTAGTGTCTTTTAATTCAACGCCAAGATCTTTAAAAATATCTGCTTGCGTTTTTAGGCCCCTGGAAGCATCACCAACACTTCTAGCAAATTTAATAAGTGCTGTATTTGCACCTTCAACAGTTGTACCAGATTCTCTGGCCGCAAGATGAAACGCTTGCAATGTATCTGTAGCAATTCCTGTTTGTGTAGAAGTTTTACCCAAAGCATCAACCGCATCAAAAGATTTATTAACAATTAAAGCTAATGCACCAGCTGCTGCTGTTGCTGCAATACCTACAGCTGCAATTCCTTTGGTTGCACCTGCGGCAGCTCCACCAATAGATTTAAGGCCACCAGTTACAGAGGTAAAAGCAGCTTTTGTTTTATTAACAGCTGTTAATTCAATCTTTACTTTTTTATTTGCCATGCTTTCTTCTATCTTCTAATATTTCTAAATAAGCAATCCAGCCTTGATATTCCTGAACACTAATTTGCTGCAATTCCTCTAAGGTTTTACCTAGCTTTTCTGCAAGGCTGTATTGCAGAAATAAATTAGCATCCTCTGTTAGTCCTTTTTTGTTTCCTCAATAGGCTCTTGCCCCATAATCTCCTGGGCTACTCTAACTAACACCTCACGATCAACTTTATTTAGAAGTTTATTTTTATCGCCAATATCAAATAACTTTTCCCCTTCGCTACTCAATGCCTTAAAAATTAATACATAAGCCATCATCGTTAGATCATCTTCCTGGCTCATTTTGTAGAGTTTAGAAGTTTCACTAAGCGTTAATGGCTTGCTGTATATTTTTAAAGGTTCATCGTCTTGGCCCCATTCTGGAACCAGCGTTACTCTCACATCTTGAGCCTCAAAATGTTTTACTGCGTTATCTATTACTGACATTTTTTATACTGTTGTAATAGTTAATGCACCTGAACCCTGGAAGCTAATGCTTGCCTCAATAAGCCCATCGTGTGAACCAGAAACAGTCTTTCCAGTAATCACAGCAGATCCGCTGTAGTACGTATCTCCAGAATCTGAGCCCTCGGGATATAGGTTAAGAGTTATGGTTGAACCAATACTCATGGCCACCTGGCCAGTTGTATCTGTCTCATCCCAAAAACACTCAACTGATCCAGAGAAGGATGTCAGTGAAGATTCGTATGTTTTGGCACTATCACCCATTGATGTGGATTCTATTGTGTCCGCAGTTTCATCAATTGAATATGATTTAACCTCGGCCACAGTTGCTGTGCCAACTTTTACAAGCCCTTCCGAGCCTTTATGTATCGCCATTTTCTTTTACCTCGGCTTTCGCCTGTTTTTTTGGAGAAGATTTAGTTTCCTGGATTGCTTCTCCTTTCCAACCCTTTTTCAACAAATACTCAACCCTTGTAGGATGTGCATCTATAGAACTCGAACCATCTGGTGAAATCATTTTCATAATTTACTCCTGGTTAAACTGCCACATCTGGATTTTGCTCCTGGACATAGTAGCTAGTTAAAAAAATCAAAGTTCCAAAGGCCAAAGGCCGTTCTCCCTCTGCATTAAATTCAATTTCAGTAGATTCTATGTAGCAATCTTTGGCCTTCCCAGATAATGTGGGATCGGCTGCAATTGCTTGCTCTACTTCTTTACAAACAGTGT
>Ga0222716_10000990_pt1 | contig 23899 bp, 29 predicted proteins | sample C33_13DmetaG_FD_165044 | JGI IMG/M metagenome (GOLD analysis project Ga0222716, IMG submission 165044) | Estuarine water microbial communities from San Francisco Bay, California, United States - C33_13D | ecosystem: Environmental > Aquatic > Marine > Unclassified | place: USA: California... | reverse complement strand
AGAGACCGCAAAGACCGAGAAGGCCGAGATCCGCAAGTTTGCTCAAGAGAAATTTGGGTTGACCGATTCTGATTTGAGCCAAGCCTACGACTCCCGCCTCGTCGCAATTTTGTACTCAGCCTGGCAAGCGAACAAGACTACCTCGCAAGCCAAGCAACAGTTGAAGAAGAGTCCTGAATCGACAGTCAAGACTGCACCGAAGATGGGCCGCAATTTTACCCCAACCGATGAAGGTGCATCACGACTCAAAAAGTCAATGCAACGCCTACAGAAGTCTGGGAAGAACCAAGACGCAGTTGCAGTGTTTGATGCGTTATTGCGTTGAACCTGCAAATTTTTTTGCCCAATATGGGTAATCTAGATTATTGGAGTAAGTCACAATGGCACTTCTAACGAATGCCTCTACGTCCTACGACATCAAAACGTCAGGCACGGAAGAGGATGTAATTGATATCAAAGAGATTGTTTATAACATCTCCCCAACCGAGACCCCATTCGTCAACAGTGTAGGAACACGAAATGTTTCCAACACTGTATTCGAGTGGATCACAGAAGAACTCAGTGCGACCAGCACAACGACAGACCTGGAAGGGGATGCCATCAGTGCTGCTGCGGCAAGCCTGACCACCCGAAACAGCAACGTCTGCCAGATCATGAGTCGGGCAGTAGCTGTGACAGGAACCCAGTCTGCGATCAAGCTCTACGGTGAACGACTTGCCGCTTAACTAGGGAACTAGTTATGAAAAACTCCGTGAATTGCTGGGAAGTCCAGACCGGACAATCAGCAGCCAAGCCCAGAAATGGGAAGGTTCAACGACTAGCCGAAAGGCGTACACTCAAGCGAGTGGAAGTGCGGAGCACCCTGATCGGGTGAAGATATAGTCTGAACTGCCTGGGGACAGGTAGCAGTCCCGAAAGGGACGGGTCAGGGAGTAGCGAACCTGATTGAACATATTGAAGACATCGCAAATGGCTCACCAGATGGCTCGCAGAACCAAGGAATTGAAACGTTCTGTCGAAGCGGCACTGTTGAGCAACCAGGCCAAAGCCACAGGTAACGCAACGACTGCGCGAACCTCCGCAATGATTGGTGCCTGGTTGGACACCAACACCAGTTTCGATGCCACGTCCGGTGCCGATCCGGTGACAGTTGGATCAACTGCCCGAACCGACTCCTCGGCTCAACGAGCATTGACTGCCTCATTGATCAATACCGTGATGCAATCGTGTTACACCGAGGGTGGTGAGCCAGATCGCTTGATGGTCGGACCTTTCAACAAAACGGTTGTCAGTACATTGACCGGACGATCTATCGCCCGTGAGATGATTGATTCCAACACGGCGGGATCAAACGTAACCGTGTTTGCGACCGACTTTGGAGACCTCCAGGTGATGCCAAATCGCTTCCAGCGTGAGCGGGACGCATTTCTCATATCGCCCGAATTTGCGAAGGTTTCCTACTTGAGAAATTTCCAGGTAAGTACCCTCGGAAAGACCAGTGACGCGGAGACCAAGCACTTGGTGGTCGAGATGGGTCTGGAGATGACACAGGAAGCGGCTCATGGTGGGATCTTTGATCTGACCACTTCCTAATCACTAAATCTGAGAGATTGAGAGAATGTTGACGAAGCAAATTTTAGATCACACAGGTCATGTACTCAGTGAGTTCTATGTTGATGAGACAGACTCTCGATCTTTGCAGATACATCACAAGGTCACGCAGGATCTGGGACCTACATTGAAGTTGACCAAGACCTTGCGTGACAACCAACACCTTGATCCATTTGCAAATAAACAAAGCGGATGGAAACGAGTTGCCGAGATCCCACGGGTTCTCTACGACCAACTCGCACAGCAAGGAATCACCAAGGACAAGAAGAAATTCAAGCAGTGGTTAAATGATTACCACAACAAACCCTTCCGAGTTTGGGAAGGACACCTATGACGTTTGATGAACTGAAAAGCAACATCGCAGACTGGCTCAATCGAACAGATCTGACCTCGGTCATCCCCACCTTCATCACGTTGGCGGAAGCCAGGTTGAACCGACAGTTGCGGACAACGAATCAATACACCCGTGCAGATATTTCTACGTCTGATCAGTACCTGTCTATGCCCTCCGACTTTCTGGAAATGCGGCATCTGCGGATGACTAGTCCAAAAGAGAGGGACCTGGTGGAGATTGCAGCTCATGCGATCAATGAGTATACGGACACAAATTTCATCGCAGGACTGGCAGACTCGTATCCCAGATATTTTGTGTATGGCAACGCCTTGCGGATCATCCCAACCCCTGCAGAGTCGATCACTTATGAGATGTTCTATTACGCCCAGATTCCAGCACTGAGTACAACGAACACAACAAACTGGGTCAGTACCTCTCACCCAGACGCATACTTGTATTACTCCCTGATGCAGGCATCTCCGTATCTCGGAGAAGATGAGAGAATCACGATCTGGCAAGCCCAGGCAGAACGTGCCGTTGCAGAGATCCAGGCATCAGATGACAGGCGGAGAACGAAGGGGTCACGGCATAGTCTGAACTTCCAGGCCATGTCATGAGTGAGTTGATCCGATATGGAACAAAACGATATGGGATTGGTCCTTATGTCCAAAAGATTAATTTTGAATCGGCTGGACCACCGACAGCAGACTGGACTGAGCGACCAGATACGACCTTAGAGATCTGGACGAAACGGAGACCGACTGACAAAAACTGGACACCCAAACAAATATAACGATGGCAATCTCTGACACACCTCCAACGACTACAAACTACTCCATCACACTCCCAACCGTTGGGAGTTCAAAGGGGACCTGGGGGTCTCAATTGAACTCGGCATTTCAAGCACTTGAGAATGAGGTCTACACAACTGATCAGGTGCTTGGGGATGCTGCAGACTCTGCAACTCCGAGTCTTGCGTACAATCTGACACAGGCCAGCACTAATGCCAGCACTGCACTGACAAACTCTCAGACTGCCGTCAGTGTTGCCAATAAATCCCTGAACACCACCTTGACCACTTTAACATCTAGGGTTTCAACGTTGGAGACCACAGTGGGCGCAGTAGGAACATCAGGATCTCTCGCAGATGACGCACGTAATGCAAAGACAGATGCTGCTGCTGCAAAGACTGCGGCAGAATCCGCACTAGGAGTTCCGTAGTGCCACAGTCCTCTCTGTACTATACAGATCTACAGTTACCGACACTCAACGGGGACGGCACTTCCTATGGAACTGTGCTGAATACCTACATCCAGGGGTTGGAGACCAAGCTCAAAAATCTATCGGACCGAGTTAATGCTGCAGGGGTTGGCAGTAGTTCAACATTGGCCCAGATTGATCGGGATCTCGCACAGGTAACGGTCAACACCTCGGGGATTCTCCCAGATCCGTACAGTGGGAACTACAGCACGGTCAGCACCTGGCCTGCGTACAACACCGAACTGACTGCACTAGGGATCTCTCCACCAGAAACAGCCAGTGAGATCGAGACGTTCTTTTCCAGTGGGGACTTCACTACCTTTGTGAATTACCTCAATGGGAAGCTGGATGCGCTGGACATCATTGTCACCCAGGCAGAGTCGGATCTCAGTTCTGCCCTGGAGGATACCTGTGCGACGAAAACCATTCTGGATGCCCGAACTGCTGCCCAGAGCAGTGGGGCGAAATCAACACGTCTGGTTGATGGAGGAAGCATTGGTAATTCTCCACTAATTACGAAATTCACGAAGGTGCCAACATCAATCGGAGGGAATATCGATGAGTCAGAACACAAACCTGCGTCTGTCAATGACTATCCGGTGCTACAGTATTGGATTGATAATGGAGTGCTGACGACGTCATTCCAGTCCTTTTACGGGATACGGACTCCCAGTGATATAACTTCTGGGGTGTCTTTGGGTAATTATGTCAGTAAATTTGGAGGGTCCTTTAGTGGGGAAAATCGTGCTTCCGGTAGGGCGGTTCAGGTCAAATACACAGGGGCAAGCACTGTGGATTCCACGACTAGAATTGTTTTGAGAATGCCACAACTTTTAAACAGGGAGAATGCTAATAATAAGGTTGTAGATGACATTGACATCCTAAATTGGGAAAAGCACCAGGTCATCTATCCCTACCCTACTTTGAACTGCAGTAACCCGTCACCTCCTTACTTTAGTTAAGAGATGCCCACAACTACGACGAACTACGCACTCAACCTGCCAACAGTAGGATCTGATGATGATCAGTGGGGAAGTTACCTAAATACAAACTTCACAACGATCGATACGGAACTGAAGACTCTGAATGACTCGATTGCAGATCAGGATCTGGAGGAGTTGGGCAATGTGGTCAATACCACTCCAGCCGAGGACCAGGTTCTTCAGTTCAACGGTCAAAACTGGTCAGCATCCACACTCTCAATCTCCGACATCTCAGGACTGCAGACTGCTCTCGACGGTAAAGCGGACGATTCAGATCTCACAGGGATCACGACCAATCCAGCAGATGGGTCGATCACCTACGCAAAACTCAACACTGCCCTCCAGGTGCAGGTTGATCGGATTCTGCTGACCGATGATGATGCAACTCCTACCGATAATCAGATCCTTAAATACTCTGCCACCGATTCAGAATGGAAGTATGCAGATCTCCCAGGCTCAACGGTTCAGACACTGAGTGATGTCGACACCGCAGCACTCGCAGACGATGCTTTGCTGGTCTATAACTCGACTGCAGGAGAGTTTGAGTTTGAGAGTGGCGCGACCCTCCGCACAACTCTTGGCGTTGATGTCAGTGGGACAGACAACTCCACTCCGGTGAGTCTATCGGGGTCTCTGGACTACCTCACTCTTTCCGGTCAAGCGATCACTCTTCAACAGATCAATCTCACGACAGACGTAACGGATACTCTCCCAGTTTCCTCTGGAGGTACTGGAAGTGCGACTGCTTCAGATGCTAGGACTGCTCTTGGGTTGCAGATCAATGTGAATACGCAAGCGTATGATGCAGGACTACAGTCGATCTCAGGGCTCACGACAGCAGCAGACAAGATGATCTACACGACTGCCTCCGATGTATACGCAGTTGCTGATCTGACTGCAGCAGGGCGTGCGATCCTAGATGATGCGGATTCTACGGCTCAACGAACGACTTTAGGACTGGGGGCATTAGCAACCCAGGACACAATTACTGAGTCTCAGATTTCGGACTTGGGATCGTACATCACAGCATCGAGCACCGACACCCTGACGAACAAATCTGGGAACATTTCTCAGTGGACAAACGATGCAGGCTATCTCACTGCGGAGACAAACAATCTGAGCACGGTTTCTGGGACCCTTGGAACAGGCAATGGCGGGACAGGACTTTCGGCAATCGGGACTGCAAACCAGGTCCTGGCAGTCAATGCAGGAGCAACGGCCCTAGAGTTCCAAACGATCTCCATCACCGAATCTCAAATCAGCGACCTGCAATCTTACCTGACTGCAGAAACAAACGATTTGTCTGCAGCAGTGACCTGGGCAAACGTGCCAGACGCAAACATAACTCAGTCTTCTGTCACTCAGCATCAGGCTGCGCTAAGTATTACTGAGTCACAGATCAGTGACCTTCAGACCTACCTCACTGCTGAGACCAACGATCTCGGCACAGCAGTAACTGGAACTCTTGGAACGGCAAACGGGGGAACTGGAGTTACGTCTTTAACATCACTGAACGCTGCTGATCTGGGATCGAATAATGGGGTCACTGATGCCACGGATGGATATGTCCTGACTGCCGATGGAACAGGTGGAGTTGCGTGGGAAGCGGCAACCGGAGGGATCTCCGATATCGTCAGTGATACTACCCCACAACTCGGTGGCAACCTGGATCTCAATGGGAACAGCATCGTTTCGGTCAGTGCTGGGAACATCGCAATTACACCGGACACCACAGGCAAGATCATCCTAGACGGGCTTTCGTGGCCTACTGCAGACGGGTCTGCGGATCAGGTTTTGAAAACAGATGGCAGTGGGAATTTGAGCTTCGTGGATCAGTCAGGTGGTGGTGGCTCTGGGAGTAGTTACATCGAACACAGTTCAACGGTTTCGGATTCGCTTGCGATTAGTGCTGGGACCAACCGGATGTATGTTGGTGGTACGACTTTTAGCGGAAGTGGAACGATGGAAGGATATTTAGTAATTAGTCACGGATACGCTAATTTTACTAATGCATCAGCTTTAATTATTACCGGAACTCTTAACGTAGTAGGTTAAATATGGCAGGAGAGATTCAACTAGCCGGGACTAGCTTTGCTAGCGAGTCAGGCGGAACGATTACGGTGAATAATGGGACACTTAGCAGTGCGGTGGTGTTTCCTCAACATCATATTATTCAGGTTTTACAGACTGTAAAAACGGATACTTTTTCTGATTCAGTAACCGCTACTTTTGAGGCAGTCACTGGGTTATCACAAACCATCACTCTATCCGATCCTTCCAATAAAGTTCTAGTAATGGTGCAGTTAAGTGCTGTTAATGAACAGACTGGTGGTGGAGGTGTGGCTTCTATTTTTAGAGGCGCTACTAATATTTTGGTTGCAGATACAGGGTTATCTAACCAGTTAGAAGGTGGTGTGGCTTTTGAGCAGTACAATGTTGATTCTAATATGCCTCCTGTGACGATGTTTATGCAAAAGTTGGATGCTCCTGGTTCGGTTGGGCCGCATACTTATGCAGTTTATGTAGCTGGAGATGCTGGCGGAAACACAATATACGTCAATAGAACAGAGTCCGATGGCAACTTTACATATATTCAAAGAACGACCAGCAGCATTACGTTAATGGAGATCCAAGGATGAATCATCAAGCCATTCGATTAGTTTATGCTAACGCAAAAAAAATTGACGACACTGAAGGTGTATTTGATTTTGACGGAAATCAAATTGTTATCGACACCGAATTGGTGGCTGCAAAAATTGCAGAACTCCGAGCAGCAGAACCCCTACGCCAACTACGTCGACAACGCAACAAACTACTCCAGCAATCCGATTGGCGAATGGTATCCGACTACCCAGGCTCTAATCAAACGGAGTGGCAGACGTACAGACAAACGCTTAGGGACATAACAACCCAATCACCAGCACTTGATTCAAACGGGAACCTAACGGGCATCACGTGGCCCCAACCACCAACCGACTAACCAAGTCGAGCAATGCTAACTGAACCAAAACGAGTAAAACGATGGATATAGAATTGATCAAAGAACTATCGAACCTGGGTGGTCTATTCATCGCTCTAATTGGTGCTGGTTGGTACGTCCGCTATATCTCCGATCAACATCGAGAAGAACGAAAAATCCTCTACGATAAGGACTCAGTAAACGATGAGGCTTTGCGAAATTTAATGTCCAGTTCGCACAATCAGTTGATCCAAATAATGACCGGAGTAAATACAACACTAAAGGAAATGACGGTAGCGATTTCGGAACTGAAGCAGACCATTGAACACGGGGAAAGAAGGTGAGTACAGCAGATCACAGCCTAAGATTTTCGAGAGACGAGCTTCAGTGCAAACACACTGGTCGCTGTGAAATGGAGCAGTCCTTCCTCGATCGCCTGGAGGCTCTCCGGGAAGAATACGGCAAACCAATCTATTTGAGCTCTGCATTTAGAGACAAAACCCATCCAGCGGAGGCTAAGAAGGACAAGGTTGGATACCACGGCCTTGGCAGAGCCGCTGACCTACTTGTGGGCTACGATGGGTATCGACTCCTCGAGCTCGCGATCAAACACGGATTCAAGGGCCTGGGCTGCTCGTTTCGTGGCCCGGTAGAGTCTCGCTTCCTCCACGTAGATGATCGGGATATCCCGGCAGTTTGGAGTTACTGATGGAAGACGTACTGATTGATTATATCAAGCAGGGAGCGGAGAAAACTCTGCTCGAGACAGCAACCGATGCGATCACTGGCACTGTTGAGACAGAGCTTGTTGCGACAACAGAGCTTACTGTCGAAGATCAAGCCTGGGGGGTGGTAGATATAATGCTCGATACTGGCGCTGCCGAAGGGATTGCAGGAGCACTGGGCGCACCATTAGCGATTATCATTGGGATCAAAGTGTTTCGTCAGTGGCGCAGGAAAATGAAAGAAGCTGAGAAGCAAAATGCCTAAACGACTGCAGGAGATTCAACTCCCTCCAGGGTTTGTTGACGGCACTCCTCGGATGATTAAACAGAGATGGTTTAAAGGGAATCTGGTCCGATTCCGAGATGGCAGGTTACGCCCAATGGGAGGTTGGCGTGAATTCCCACTGAGTCGCCATTCGGAAACTCTGGATTCTGCTGTCCGTGGGCATCATCAGTGGCGTAACAACTCCAATGTCGGTGTGCTGGCGATTGGCACTGCTGGAACCGGAAATCCCAACTATGGAAAACTGTTTGCAGGCACGATCTCCTCGGCTGTTGCCTTCACGGACGCAACGGCAGACACGACGGATGGATCAGCAGACATTACGGTGGATGATGCTACCAATTTTGAAGTAGGAGACATCATCACAGGGGCAGGCATCCCAGACGGATCTTTGATTGAATCGATTAGCAGCAACACGGTGACGATCACACAAAACTGCACAGCAACTGCGACAGACATCACTGTGACGGTTACTCCGGTGGAAGCTCACCAGAAACTCTACGACATCACTCCTAGTGGATACCAAGCCACAGGAGATGCGGAATTTCGACCTGGGTACAATTCCTACCTCTATGGTGAGGGGGATTACGGATATATCTACGCAGGACCTGGATCTGCAATGTACAGTAGGACAGCACAGTGGAGTCTCGATAATTTTGGCGAGAACCTGGTGGGGGTGCAGTCAGGAGATAAAGCGATTTTTTACTGGACGGGGGATACTTCCACACCTGCCGAGGAGATCACGACTGCCAACGGGTACACCAATAATGCACCAACTGCAGTCTCTGTGATCGTCACCCAGGAACGGCATGTTTTGGCGTTAGGTGCCGATAGTGATGCTCGCAGCATCAAATGGTCCAGTCAGGAGACGGTGGATGTGTGGACCCCATCCAGCACAAACACAGCAGGGGATCTCCCTGTGCAAACGCAAGGGTACATTGTCTGTGCAAAACGGGTATCTCAAGGGATTTTGGTCTTTACTGATGTTGATGTTCATTTAATGACCTATCTTGGACCTCCTCTGGTCTACGGAATTCAAAAACTTGCAGACTCCGCTGGCGCTTTCTCTCCCTATGCGATCTACAACACAAGTGAAATCACAGCTTGGTTGAATCGATCAGGGTTTTGGATGTTTGATGGATACGCCAGACATCTACCGTGTCCAATTCAGGATCGGGTGATGAGGACCGTAGACTGGACTCAGGAAGGTCTGATCTACTGCGGAGGAAATTCGGAATTCAGTGAGGTCATCTGGTGGTGTCCCAGTGTAATTGGGGACACAGGCGAATGTTCTTACTACGTTGTTTATAATTACCGAGAAAACATCTGGTACGACTCGTTTGGAGATTCTGGCCTGACCCGAAACTGCTGGTTCGATAAGGGGGTCTGGTCTGCACCCATTGCGGCAGATCCTACGGATAACAAAATTTACCAGCACGAAACTAAGGACCCCTTGCAGGTTGAGATTGCAGAAGCGGAGACAGGTGCGATTGATCTCCTCGGAGGAGAACGATTTACCAGGGTTTCCAAGATTTTCACCGATTCGGATCAACAGACTGCGGGAGACATCAATTTCCAATTTTTCACTGCCGTCTCAGGGGATGCTGCTGAGACAACATCCAGCAGTTTTCCACTGGAAGCAGATGGTGAGATCGATGTGCGACTCCAAGGACGTCAGGTGCGCTACAAAGTCTCAGGAGAACTAGCCAACGACTGGACAGTGGGGAACACCCGATTTGAAACGCATGTCGGAGGCAGACGATGATTCTCCCCAATCCCCCAGGGACGTACCTTCAGGCGTACTTTGCTCCAGTGCTTCAGCAGATTGCTCGGTTGTTGACGACCAGTTACCAGAAGGGGTCTGATGTTGAGCTCAACGCAGATCAAAGCCTAATCATAGTAAGCCCGAATGGGACCCGCTACGAAATTGTGGTGGATAACTCAGGGAATCTTTCCACTTCAGTAGTGAGTTAATTATGATCCGACAAGATCAAAACAACACGGGCAGTCAGGTTGGACAGTATGGACTGAATCCCAATGCGTACCGCACGAACCCAGCAGGGAGGTCTGCTGCCGCAATTGATCCTGCCACAGCAGCAGTAGGCGTTGGTTTATTGACGACATTTCTGGGGCAAGGGGGTTCTCGATCAGGGAATCAAACCACGATACAGCAGAACCTACCGGACTGGGCGATTCCCTACGCACAGAACACGATGAATATCGGTTCGGAGTTTACGATGAATCCCAACTATCGGCCCAGCACTCTGGATCAGGATTATTCTGGGATTCGAGGATATACGGGAAGCCCTCCAATCGGATTTTATCAGTCCCCTGGTGGGTTAGATTACGGGCAGGTTTCTCTGTCCGATAATCTGCAGACTGGGCGCACCTCCAGCCGAGGAGGAGGACGACAGAATACCAAAGTTCTGGAAGAACAAAACCCACTGCTGGAAAACCCTGTTGCGACAACTCCTCCATCAGGGAATCCTGTCCGTCTTGGATACGGGCGCGATTATGATCCAACAAAAATCTACACGGATCTGGAACTGCATGCTCTCGCTGAGTCGCCCAGTGGGGAATTCAATTCAGATGTTTATCAAAAACTGGTTGCCTCCCAAACTGCCTTGAAAAACGCACAGCAGGCAGCATCTAGTCAGGAAAATGATGAAACCGAAAACGGTGAGGAGGAAGATGCCGTGCCCTTTGGTGACATGCTTACCCCCTTCTCTGCATACGATCGTCAACGCTTTGCCGCACCGTCTGACCGAACCTTGCAGGGAGAGGGTTTGCTGGCAGATCGAGTGAATAAGGCAAGTCCTTATGCCTCGGCAATCGATGCTGCACAGGGAACAGCTAACTATCGATCAGGGTTTTCTCCTGCCTCGTTGAACCTCCAGGCCCCCTCTGCAAATTCCTACAATAATGTCCTCAGTGGTTTGGCGAATGTGAATGCTAATTTGCGCTCAGCTCAATATGGCAATGCCAATCAAGGACTTCTGGGGGCACAGGATTATGGGACTGGTCAGAGTTTTCAGGAGTCTGTCCAGAAATTCATGAACCCTTATACGGACCAGGTCGTCAATAGCAGTCTCAAGGACATCAACCGTGCTCGACAGATGGCAGACCTCTCCACGATGGGAGGAGCCGCAAAGTCGGGTGCCTTTGGTGGTTCAAGAGAAGCTCTGATGAGAGCAGAAAACACCAGGAACGCACTTGACCAAGCAGCATCCACTGCTGGACAACTGAGGTCTCAAGGGTTCAACACTGCTGCAAATCTCGCACAACAGGAAAAACTGCAAAGACTTGGGTTGACGGCAGCAGACCTACAAAATGTGAGAGGCTATCAGTCTGCTGGGAATCTCCAGGGTCAGTCCTTGACTGCAAAAGATCTGCAGGATGTGCGGGGATTGCAATCTCAGGGTGCTCTGGCAGCACAAGGACTGGACGCACAGGGTGCCCTGACTGCTCAGGGTTTAGGGGCACAAAGTGATCGCGATGTGATGAGTCTGCAACAACAGTTGCAACGGCAAGGGAATCAGTTGCAAGTAGAGCAGGCCAGACTGGCCGAGCAGTTTCGCCAGGGTGCAGGGGCCCTGAATCTTCAGGGTGCAGGGGCACTGGGGAACCTCAATCAGATGGATGTTGCAGATCGTCGTCAACGAATCGCAGACCTGCTTGCAGCAGGAGCAGGACAGGACAACCGAAACCAGCAGGATCTCGACTTCATTTATAACGAGTTCCAACGAGAACTTGGGTATCCAATGGACATGATCAATCTTAGGAATGCAGCAATCTCTCCTGCGACGAACAGTGTGGTCACTACCAGCAGTCCTCTGTATGGTCAGAATCCTCTCCTCCAGGCACTCGGTGCAGGGTTGTCAACCTACAGTTTACTCAAAGATTAGGAGAGTCTGATGGCATTACAATATCGAGGGTTGCCTAATCCGCAGGATTGGCAAAACTATCTGGACCCTGCAGAATTCTTCAGACTGAGCACGATGTCTGGCGCAAATCCATCCTCTCCTGCATCTTCCTACCCCCCAAATGCCTTGGATTATCTGGATCAACTGGACCAAGCAAGACTGCAGCAGGCCATGATGCCGAACTTGCCCAAAACTCTGGGATCTGATCCAGTATCGATGATTGAGAGACAGTTCCGGCAGTATCAAGAGAAACGCCAGAGGGAGGCAATCCCAACGAACCGGAGTGCAGAGACACGGGGAGCACGACCACCTGCGAACTATGACCCGCTCAGTTCAGTACAGACCAGACCTCGACCTGTCCAGCCGATTACACCTCCAAGCATGGGGGCACCTCCCAGCACTGGCAATGTTCCATTGCCTGTCAGACCACAGACCTCCTCACCAGCACAAGGACTGCTGGACACCGAGGAACCTACAGAGGGTGGATCATTCTACGATGATCCGATGAGGATGGGACTCCTTCAAGCAGGACTCGGCTTGATGTCCGCACCTCGGTACAGTACAAACCCAAATGATGTCACACTCTCCTCGGCACTTGCCAGGGGTCTCGGTGGTTACATTCAGGGATATGGTGGGACGAAGAAACGGTTGAGTGAGGCGGAGAGGCAACGGATTGAGGATGAACGTGATGCCCGAAAAGAAGAATATGACATCATGTATCTACGGGCATTGACTACAGATGCCATCAGTCGTGCCAACTCGATGAATGCAACAATGACGGAGAAGGCAGAGGCCAGACGACTGGCTGGACAACTAAAGGAAAGCCAGGTCAGTCAGATTCTTGGCAAGCAATCCGACCTCAATCAAACGCAAAGAGTAGAACGTCGAAAGCAGTTGATGGGAATGAGTCCCGAAATGCTGCAGTCGGAATATCATCAGTTCTTCCCCACTGCCGAGATGCAAGAGACTCAGAATCTGCGGGAGAAATTGGCAAGCTACACAGGGCAACCTGCTGAGACCTATGGGGCCTATGAGTCCAAGGATTTGATCTCTGCGATCAGTAAGTTTGAAGAACCTCAGAAACCAGAGGCCAAACCCAGAGGGAGCCAGGCAGAACGAGATGAGGACATCCTCATCAATGCTACGGCAGAACAAACCAATGATCCCAAGGTTCAGATGGCATTCCAGAGATTGTTCCTAGAACCTTCTGATGAAACCACTCAGTGGAATCCACAGAAACAACAGACAGAACGGTTCAAGACCTATCCAACCATCCCAGACTACTATGTGAAGAAGTTCCCAGCACTGGCACAACAGCAGGCCCAACTGAAGAACCAGAGTAGTGTTGTACCTGCCAAACCGAATCTGACGGAGCAGCAACAACGGGCAAGGGGGAATGTCTTGGCAGGATTTGAACAGGAGATCCTCAGTAACAACTATGATGAACCAATGGACACCTTTAGTCTTGACGAAGCAATGCCATTCCGACGATTCCAGTCAGATGAGTATCGAATGAAAATCGATGCCCAGGATCGTTGGATTGAAAATGTATTGCGAGCTGCATCTGGTGCCGCCATTGCCCAATCAGAATATGAATCATACCGACAGCAATACTTCCCAACACCTGGAGAAGGACCGGAAGCCAAGGAACGCAAACGGCAGATGAGAGCATTGAAGGTGCAGGAAGCACAGTTAAAAATTGCGGAACAAGCCCGAATCCAGGGGGCACTCCCACAAGTAAGCAATGACCCTGATGATATTTTACTTCAGTGAGTGACCTATGACCAAACTGCAGGAGATCCTAGTCAAAGTCTCTGATGCACGGGCTAGAAATGTTTCGGAAGAAAACATCAACGAGTACCTGCGTCGGAAAGGGTACAGTCGAGATAGTTTTGAGGATGCCGTTCGCTACCTAATCAACAAACAAGGCAAGAAGGCAGGATACCAGAAAGCACTCGGTGACAAGTTCAGTCCTCAGTTTGCTGGTGCTGTTGCCAGAGAGATTGCAGGTGGGGTGATGTATGAGTGGGGTGATGAGGTGGAAGCCTTTTTCCGCACCCTGGTCACAGACGAAACCTACGACGAAGCCAAGAATCAGATTAACGAAGAACGACAGACCTTTCAGAACATCGATCCTACAGCAACAACACTGATGAATGTCGGAGGTGGGATCATAGGAGGTGCCGCAGAAGGTGCTGCCGCAGCACGGTTAGGAATGCAGTTGCCTCAAATGCTCCAACCAACTACCGGACAACCCATCCGTAACATTGCCAGGTCTGCAACCTCTGGCGCTGCATCAGGTGCAGGGGCAGGTGCTTTGACTGCTGCAGGTGCGGATCAGAATGTAGGAATTGGTGCAGCAGTCGGTGCTGCCACAGGGGGGACCATCAGTCCAGCAGTGGATCTGGGTCGTGCAGGACTGCAGAGATTACTCTCAGGGTCTGGTGGGAACACTCCGATTGGACCTGCCTCTCCTGTTAATGATTATGATCCAAACAATCGTGCCCTCCGCAAACTGCTGACCAGTATTGAAGACGACACAGGACTGAGAGGTGCTGCTGCTGTGGATGCTGCCAGACAACGACTCGGTGAGTTTGAAACAGCTCAACGAGGTGCAGAGGTTGCCATGCCTGACCTAGCAGGTCGGAATCTGAGAAAAACCACGGATGCACTGGTATCAACTCCAGGACCTGCATCTGAGCAGATCAGTGACATGCTCTACACTCGACAGGCTGGACAACGAGAACGTTTGCTCGACACCCTGCAAAGGAACCTGGCAGAAGGGACAGACCCTGAACGGTTTGCAACTCAGATGGCAGAACGCAGAGCAGAGTTGAGTCCTCGCTATCAAGCTATTCAGAATGACTTGATGCAGGACCCCACCTACCAGCAAATCTATGAGAGTGATCCTCGGTTTGCCGATGCTCAACGATCCATTCAAAAGAATGCAGAATATTTACGCGAACCCACTGGGGGTGCAATCCGTACAGATCAAGGAATCCGACCAGGCCCCTACACACTGAGAGAGATTGAGGATACTCGGCAAGGGGTGGGAGATATGATTGACCGAAGACCTGTAGAACCTAGATATATCTCTGGTGCAGAACGTCGATCTCTGTCCAAGAATTTGAATGAGTTCATGTCTGCTGCAGATGCAGAGAACCCAGCATATCAGCAGTTGCGTCGAGAAGGTTACGACACCCGCATGATGCAGGATCTCAATCAAATCGGGTACAAGGATGCTCCAAGAATGCCTCCAGAGCAACTGGAGGATCTGGTAAGGGACAAGACTTCCACAGAGATGAATGCCCTCCGGTCTGGATTCGTTCAACGGATGAAGGATCAGATGAATGAAGTCAAAGCTGATGCAGGAGATCGAACAAGAGACTGGTCCTCTCCAAACATGCAGAGGAGGATGGAGATTCTGTTTGAATCCCCAGAGCAGTTCCAGCAGTTCCAGCGAGAGATGGATGCAGAACGGACCATGAGCAAATCTGCAAAATATGTGTTGGGGAACAGTCAGACTGCAGAACGATTCGCAAATCAAAGTGAACTTGGTGGACTAACCCCGAATGAGATTAGTAGTGCAGCACAAGCCAATAACATTGATCTGCTGGCAAGAGGAGCAAATTATGTGGATGACCTGCTGAGACGCAGAGAGATGAGACAGATGTCGGAGCAACTAGGTCCTCGATTGTCTGGACAGGGATCTGCTGCCGTTGGTCAGAGTCTGAACGACCTGCAAAACTACGCTGCATTGAGGGACTTGATGGCACAAGAAAATGCCCGTCGAAATATGTTTGTTGGAGGTCTTGGCGGAAGGATTTCCAGTGGACTTCTGGACTAGCAACCTTGTCTTTACTGACCATTCTCAATCTTGCAAATTACTGATATTATAGAATAAATAATAATTTCTATCTGACTTCTAATCAGTAGGTTTCAGGTTCAAGTCCTGATGGGCGCACGCCTGGCGGGAATTTTCGATTTGTCGATAACTCCCTTTGGAGATCATAGGTTTCTCACCAGATTTTCGATCTCCAGAGCATCTGGATCTAAGTATCCCATCGTCGTACTCAGATCCTCATGACGCAACAGTCTCTGCACATGCACCGGACTAGCACCCTGTCTCAATAATTCCGTTGCCACTCCAGCTCTAAATCCATGCAACGGTTTCGGACCTCTGCAGTCGCATTTGGTCTGAACAAATCTCATGCTGGCAGTCAACTCATTGAGATGTGCCCAGTACCTCTTGCCATCCCCTTTATCCAGCACCCAGGTCTCTCCTGTTTTCTCCCACTGATTCCATTCTTGCTGTAATTTTGGCGACACGGGAACCCAAGCATCTCTGCGACTCTTTACTTGCCATTGGTCAGTGCTGACGATCTTGATCCGTCTCTCCTCGACCTCTGACCATTTTAGATTCAACAGTTCCCCTCCCCGCATTCCGGTCTGACTCAAGATCCAGATACACCTATATAATAATGTATATCTCCTGCCTGGTGTCTCCCTGCAGTAGTCCAGCATCTGGCTGATCTGTTCTGCACTGTAGAACTGCGGACGTTTCTTGACGGTTCGCAACGCCTTCAAGGTCACTGGGTGCTTCAGCAGTTCTCGTTCTGCCAACCACTTGACGAATACCCGAACAGATCGCACTGCAGAATTGATGGAGGAATCGGACAGGCCGAGACTGCGGAGGTGATCGTAGAAGGGTTCCTGGACCCTGGAGGAGAGTTGTCCTGTTCTTGGGGGAGCAACGTGAAGGAATCTTTGAAGGTCTAGTCTGTAGTGATCCACGGTCTTGGAGTCTCGTGCAGAGGCAACCGAGGCAAGCCACTCCTCCAGCAGTGGTTCTAGGTACTGTCCGTGTCGTTCTCCCTCCGCCACCAGTCGGTCAAATCGATCCTTTGCTTTCCTCCAGAGGGTCCCAACTACCTGCTCCCTTTCTTCCTCGGTGAGTTGGTCGTAGTCATCCTTGCTGATCAGGGTGGGTCTGTGGCGTTTTCCGTCGAATCGAAAGTTCGCAGTAAATACCCTGTTCGTTCTGTCGTAGACTATATCTTTGCGGATCATATTTGATTAAACAAATATCGAATTACACAAACATGGGGGGGGGTAACGATTTTGTAACTAAATGAATAAAAGGTAGCTAATGCCCGTAATTACTGACTTGGAGGGTCTATATCGTCAAATTGCTTGGTCGATTGATCCATTGTGGTGCGATTGCCGGATTCCATTTTTTTTTGTGTTCATCCTTCAGGACCTCAATCTGTTCTTTTAAGGTCTCTATATACTCCTTTTGAATCTGAATGATCTGATCTTTATCCCTCAGTCTGGCTGCATCTGGATTCATGTTATTCGATGAATCTGGTTTCATTTTCCCCTCATAATCGTCTAGCCAATCGCTTGCTAAACCTCGTTCAGCAAGTAACTGCCGAATTTGAAAAAAAGGAAAATCTGCACGAGAAATTTTCTGTGACAGAGTTGATTTTTTTATCCCAAGCAAATCTGCAAGTTCACGATCAAAACGTAATCCAAATTTTTGTTTAGTGATTTCAAAGAGTTGCTTGGACTTGTCCATAATAGCGCAAAAAAATGTTGAAATAGTTTAAAAAGTCCAATAAAACTAATTGAACAAATTGTTCAACTGTTAAACAGTTTACATAAAAAACAGATGGAAAACAACATAAGTTTATTGGAAGTGAGTAAAAAAACTGGGGTATCTGTGGATAAACTCCGCAGACTCCGTAGGGAAGGCCGAATCCCGCAGGGATGGCAATCTCATGCCCATGCCCCGATTATTTTTAGTTTAAAAGAGTTCAAATTGATTGAGGCCAGTCTATGACCGACATTGAACTTGATGAGATCAGATCTGACCTAAAAGAAATCAAGGAGATGATGCAGATCATCTCCCGTCAGGTGGCAGCAGACACTGAAATTGCTGCCGTTCGCGCTCTCCGCAAGTTGGAGGAGAGTCGCATTAACCAACAGATCCGCCAGATGTCAGAAATGGCGGACTAACCTAAAGAGGACGCATGTACATCATTCAAGAACAAGTTAGCGACAACGTATCCAGTTACTGGGTTCATGCCTTCATGTATGGACTGTTCCCTACTCAACAGGATGCAGAAGCACAGGTTCAGGAACTCAAGCATGAATTCGATGACCCAGAAAATGGGATCATCAATGAGTACAAGATTCAGTTCATGACTGATGAGGAATTAGATCAATACGATGAGGACGATCTTCAAAGCATCGTAATCGTCAACTAAGAACCCTCACCGGCTTCCCAGTGCCGTGATCTGTGTGCTGTCGTGGTCCCGCCTACACAGGTCTAAAACTGGGCTTCCACTGGGGTGCAGAACATTGGACTCATTGACAGAGTTCTCTGAAGTGAGATGAAAGCGGTTTTTCTCATTTCATCTGCATCCCATTGGATGAGCCAACCCAATACATGGAGAGTGATGATGTCCAGAGTCGAATACCTCTTTGATTTAGAGATTCAGCACCGCAAGTCCAGAATCCTCCGTCCCTCCCAGCAGTTACTTCTACGTCGTGCCTATTGGTGGGTGCGTCTTCAATGGATCACCCTGAAATGGAAACTACGACAGCAGAAAAACTGAATGCTCGATTTGAAGCGTTCAAGGCAGAGACTGCACGGATGGGTCGAGCGTACTGGGCATCTGTGCGTCGTGCAGAGGCAAGGTCCAAGGAGATCCGAGCATCCTACACTGCAGTCTACCAGTGTCCTCAGTGTGGTCTGTTCCGACCTGCCGAGCATACCCAGCAGTGCAGGGATCTGCGGCCTGTCGATCCATCAATGGAAGAGAAACTGTCTAGGAGGGACGATGTATTTAATGACGTTACATGGGACTACCAGGCGACCCTTGAGTGAACGACTGCGAGAGAGGTTGGAGAAGTTAGATGCCAAGCCTGCTCTCCTGTTCTGCAGTCGGTGCGAGACCTACAAGCCCAACAGGAAACCATATTGGAATCCTGGCAGAGCCAAGTGCCGTGCATGTGAAAGGATTCGATGAGCTACCCGCATACTGGAAATAGGTTATGTCGCAACTGTCGGCACTACCGGACTGCGGGGAACTTCCGACTTCCCAGCAGTTATATCTGGGGAATGTGTGGAGTGACTGGGGCAGATGAAGCACCCTTGCACGCCTGCGGATTTTGGGAATGGGATGAGGATCGGAAGGAGAAGAAAGAGTGAGTCATTGGAAGGACCCTCGGATCTGTCTGATGTGCGGACTCAAGTACATCCCCTTGGTGGCACGACAGAAAACCTGCGGGGAGATCTGCAGCAGAGAATACAAACTAGAGCAGGAAAAACTGAAGTATCGGTCGGTCAATCCTAAACCGTGCATCGTCTGCAAAGAAATATTCCAGGCAGATCGACGAGCAAAAACCTGCAGTGAGGAATGCAGTCGCAAATGGAGGAACAGAAGGATTGGGAGAAAGTATCCGCCAAAGAATTGTGTCGTCTGCAAGAAGGAATTTTACGGGAGTCCTCGCTCCATCACCTGCAGTGCTGAGTGCAGTTATCAGTCGAAGTTAGAGAGAGCAAGGTTGGGGTTGTATCTAAAAGATCGACCTCCGAAACCCTGCGAGACCTGCGGGGAGATGTTCAAACCGAAGACTCTGAGTCATCGATTCTGTGGTCGAAAATGCTGGGAATCGAACCCTCGCAAACCTCCCCAGATTGTGGGCTGTCTGCATTGTGGGGAGGAATACACGAAGGTCAACAGTCATCAGAAATACTGCAGTGCTGACTGTTTTGATGAGGCAAGGAGGCAGAGGGCGCAGTGGAATAATTGGAAAGTAAGAGGGGAACCGAAAAAGAAAGTTGTTAAGTGCAAAAGTTGTAATTTCCATTTTGAGCAGAAGCATAGCAGACACGTTTATTGTTCCGCATCTTGTAACAGTGATGCCCAGAGAGAACGTGGACGACTGGCAACCCAGAATTCTCCGATTCGTCCCAAGGTTTGTCTGCACTGTAAGGAGGAGTTCATGCCAAAGACCCGCAAGTCGATGGCAAAGTTCTGTTCCCACAAGTGCCAAGGTGGGTATCGAGTTGCCAAACGGCAGGAGAAAATTGATGAGTTGGAGAAGGGACAGAAGAACCAGGTTCAACTGCAGAAGAAATGGGACGACTCATCGATTCAGGTCCGAGATTGTCCTCCAGACACGGCATATGCCAAGGAAATCTGGGCCTATCTGAAGAAGGGGAAGACGATCACCAAGTATCTGCACCCGATTTGGGCAGTTGGATCGACCATCAATGAAGATGAAGAGGAGTTACTGGAATTAGAAATTTAACGGTGCTGGGCAAAGTGGTGAGCGGAGTCCTCCCTAAAAAAATTCCGCTACATTCATGTACCACCTAATCAATACGGGGTTTTTCGCGTTTTCTCCCCCTACGATCTCAGCACCTCCCAACCCACTGATCTGCATCAGTCGCATGTCGTGCGACTGGTAGAGACCAGTGAAAAGACTGCAAATCGAGAGACGCATCCACGCTATCAGGTCTCTCCGACGTTGTGTCGTCACTGCGCAGGAAATCGGTTACTGACATGACGGTTTCCAGAGGTTCTGCAGTCCAAACTGATGATCGGCACTTAGGATCTGCCGAGAAGGTGCTGGTCTCTGTTTTCGATAGGAGCAATGGATGGCAAAAATATTATTTGACGCAGAAACAGTTGCTTGGACTCAAGACTGTGATCACGAAAACCTGAGTCGTGACTACGGTCCTCATCCTGGTGGGCACTACTGCAAAGTGACCTGTGAGGATTGTGGGCGTTTCATGAAGTGGGAAGGCAAACCGAAGGAGAAGAAGTCACGCAAGGGTCAGGCGGATCTCCGCAATCGTTTCTGCAAAGACTACTGCGAGATGTGTCTCAGCATGAAAGAGGATCTGGTGCTGCCAGACACTCTGGAGATCCATCATGTTCTGGAGGTTCAGCATGGAGGCAGTGATGCCCCTGAGAACCTGCAGACTCTCTGCACTGGGTGCCACAAGATGGTTCACTGGCGCAGGACCTACAACCGACATTCTAGTTTTAAGGTTAATGATGGGAATAATTTCTAAAAATGCCCCTTTTGGGTCTTTTGGCAAGGACGCAAAGTGTGATTCTTGTCAACGACCAGCAGATGCCTATTGGAATTTTCAAGGAGGAAAAGACGTTTTTATTTGTTTCTTTTGTGCTGTTCGAGATCTTCCAAAACTAATTGCTGATTCGATCTTTAGTCGTACAGCATTTGAAAATGAAATAGGTTTTGACCCAGAGGATCAATCTTTAACGCAATTAAAACGTTTTTGTACTGACCAACAAAATAGTCATCATTTACGTTGGCGCAGTCAACAAATTGAAATAATGAAGAAAAATTTTTTGCTTGCTGCACGTTACGCAGCAGAAAATGAAAATTCTTACATTAAAAAATATGTAGAGAGAATACCAATCACTAATTCAAGCGCATCTAATGAGATTTCAAACTAAAACGAAGACCCCCAAACTGCAGACTGCCTGGTCTCCTGAAGACGGTTGGCTCAAGTGGTCTGCACATTTTCAACGATACATTCCATATGAGGACACATGGAAGGAATCAGCTCAGGGAAACTGAAAACCCCACTGAAGGCCTTAATTTACGGCATTCCAGGAGTGGGGAAGTCTACACTGGCAGCATCATTCCCAAATCCCTTGATCCTAGACATTGAGGGCAGCACCGGACGTTTGGATGTGGATCGGGTGGATCTACGGAAGGAGAAGTTCAGCACTGTGATGGACTGGTTGCGACGACTTGCCAAGGAAGAACACGATTATCAGACCTTGGTCATTGACACGATTGACTGGTTGGAACCGAAGGTCTGGGAGGCTACCTGCGCTCGTCTGGAAGTGCCCAGCATTGAGACTCCAGGGTATGGCAGAGGATATGTGGAGACGAGCTCACAGGAGTGGCCCCAGTTCTTGGCAGGTTGTACCTATCTCTGCGATCAACGGGGGATGAATGTGGTGCTCCTGGCACACTGCGAACAGAAACGGATCTTTGACCCGATGCTCACCGAATACGACCGTTGGGATGTCAAACTGCACAAACGGGCTGCTGCAAAGTGTGTGGAGTGGGCTGAGTGTGTGGGGTTCCTGATTCTGGAAACCATGGTCCGCAGGCAAGGGCAGAAGGAACTACTCAGCACCGATGGAGAACGGGTGCTGCTGATCAATGAGGGTGCCCACTATGTTGCCAAGAATCGTTTTGGGTACAACGGGGATGGGATTAAGCCTGTCAATTATGAAATGCTTGCCAAGGAGTTAGCACTATGAGTCGCGTAATCTTTGATGCTGGTCAGGTCGAACTCCGTTCAGCAGGAGGTTCTGGCAATGGCAATGGACCTATTTTAGATGAGGGCAACTACCTGGTCAGTGTTGCAGAGTTGGAGGTACTGCCGGAAGAGACCGATGATCAGGGCAAGTTTCTTCAGCAACAGATCAAGGTGGAGTTCCAGTGCGGAGAAGGTCAATTCCGCACCTGGTACACTGTCTCTCACAAAGAAAAGGATTTCTGGGCTGTTGGACTCGGACACGATCACCTGAAGCAGATCTGTGTCTTCTCTGGTTGCCCGAACCATAAGATCACTGATGACAAGAGTTCCTACAATCCGATTCTGGAAGGAAAGCAGTTTGCCATTGGCATCCGCAACCTGACTGACAAGAAGACGGGTGCTGTGATGCACAAGAAGCTCGACAACGGGAAGAGTTACCCCAAGAAGATCGTCAAATACTTTGCCCAGTCGATCACAGATCTGCCTCCGGTCAGCAAGTCTGCCTCCACGGCACCAGATGCACAGGACATCCTCAACAAGTTCAGCAAAACCTTCAAAGGGTCCAGCATCATGTCTGTGGATGTACCTGCAGGTGCTCCGACCGGAGGCACACCGACTGGTGCAGAAGAAGATGTTCCCTTCTGAGGATGCAGTGATGACAGAGACCTGGAACACGGCAGACCTTCCGGTTTCTGTCTACAACAACTGCTACACCACGGTCAGCACCTATGTCCAGCCGATGGGCAGCATCATTGACATGATTCAGAGTGATGTTTATCGGGAGTTCATCATTGATCTGGTCACGATTGGCGAGACCTTTGGGTTTGACTCTGAGGAGTACCGAGAACAGAAGCAGGATCTCGTCTGTTTCAGTGTCTATGGACAATATCATTCGATCAAACGGCAAGCCTACGATCCAAAGACGAGAAAGCCGAATATCCAGATTTACAACCAGATTGGACACGGAGACATTGACAAGCTGGAGGTTCAGCAGGCCAAGGAGATCCGCAACCTCCTCAAACTCTCCCGATACATTGCCTGGTGCTACCTCTCACCGTCTCAACGAGGGGTAAAGTTCGGGGTCCGCACCGATGCCACTACCGATAATCATCTCGACTACTTTGAGCAGATTCAGCAGCACTTCTCTGAGTATCTGGAACTGCCGATTGAATACTTTGACTTCAAGGTCAAGGACCTCTCCAGGCTCTGTTTTCTTTCGCATGATCCTGATGCATACCTGAATCCTCATCCTGATCCGTTTCCTTTCAAGGAAGCAGAACAGGCAGAGGTCAAGGGCCGAGTTATCTTTGATGCCGAGCAAGTGCAGGAGTCCAAGAAGGACTACCCTGATGAAACGAACTGGGAAGAGGTCCTGCAGCATGTCCCAGGGTATGAGGATCGGGACACCTGGGTTGAAGTCGGCATGGCACTCAAGGCCGAACTCGGAGATGCAGGTTTCCCTCTTTGGGAGAACTGGTCGAAGCAATCGGCAAAGTGGAA
>Ga0222716_10000989_pt1 | contig 23900 bp, 21 predicted proteins | sample C33_13DmetaG_FD_165044 | JGI IMG/M metagenome (GOLD analysis project Ga0222716, IMG submission 165044) | Estuarine water microbial communities from San Francisco Bay, California, United States - C33_13D | ecosystem: Environmental > Aquatic > Marine > Unclassified | place: USA: California... | reverse complement strand
TTATAGTTACAACAAGCGTATGTATGACACCGGAAATTTTAAAAGCTATTTTTATACAGATTCTCCATTTGTTGAAATTGACGCATACTTTGGAAAAGGATTTGTTTTTACAGCTGAATACTCTTACAATTATTATAGAGATGAAAACGTAACCCTAAATGAGTATAGATTTTTAGAAGCAGATTTATCTTACAATAAAGACGGTTCGAAATGGGAGTTTGGAATTGGAGTGACTAATTTATTCAATGACACCTCAATAAATAGAGATAGTTTTAATCAACTATACAGTCAAACAAGATCTTATGTTATTCAACCTAGATACACAGTTTTTAGATTAAAATACGATTTAACGTCATTTGCTGGAGAATCGGGTAATTAAAAAGGTAGTAAGTCCGAGGAAGTTAAGAAATAAGATTATTTTCAGCGTATATTTGTTTAAAATTTAAACAGTTGAATTTTAGATTTGGTATAGTAATTTTGCTTTTTTTACCACTACATTCTTGGTCTCAGTCAGGTTTTGAATCTATCCTTCTTGCAGTTGAAAGCGATTCAAAAAAAATATTCGAAAGATATTTAGATCCAATGATGAAAGGAGCAATATACAGCTCCAACGGTGGATGGTATAATACGGCTAAGGTTCATAAAAAACTAGGAGTTGATTTATCTCTTAGAATTAACACCTCTTTTGTACCCTCAGTCGATCGATCTTTTACAATATATGATTTAGAATATATTTCAACTGATGTGGAAAGTTTACCTACAATTGCAGGTGAAAGTAGACAAGAAGATTTAATGATTACTATTCCAGCTGATGGTATATATCCTGAAATTTCAACTATTATTAAATCTCCAAAAGGAATTAAAAGTAAGCTTCCTCTTGGAGCAATACCTGCCCCAGTTCTTCAGTTAGGAGTAGGAATTCCTTTTGACACGGAAGTTGTTATAAGATATAGTCCTGAATATCATAGAAATGGAATAGACATGTCTTTAAAGGGTTTGGGAGTTAAACATAATTTACTTCAATATTTTGGACCAATTGATAAAATTCCTTTAAATGTTTCTGCCTTTGTATCATATTCTAATATGGATATTGATTATGATGTTCAATCTTTTAGTTCCTTAAATGGATCCGGTCAAGTTGCTCAATTTAGTTTGAATAATTATAATTTATTATTACTAGCATCAATTGATTTATTAGTTGTAGATTTTTACACCTCTTTTGGATATTCGGGAGGCAATTCTTCTTTTAAATTATTGGGCGATTACGATTTAGAGTATAATTCAAGTTCTGGTTTTCCAATTTCAAAATCTTTAAATGATCCAATTGATATGAATTTTAATGTTTCTGGATATAAAACTACAATTGGAGCTAGGTTTAAATTTTTAGTTTTTAGTGCCTTTGCTGATTTTACATTTCAAGGGTATAATACCCTATCAGCAGGAATTTCTGTAAATTTTAGATAATTTTTTTTGTTTTAAAATATTTTAATTTTAGATTTGCTTTCTAATTTATTGTTAGAGGATCGATTTGACTGATTGCAACCTCTTTAAAAAAGTGCTAAAGCAGAAGCTTCAGAACTATTTTACGTCAAATCACATCTAATTATAAATTTAATTTATAACTAATTAAATATATAAAAATGAGTGAACAAAAATTATCAACCAAAGCTTTACATGCTGGGCATGATACAAGCTTAAGCCAAGGAACTAGAGCAGTTCCAATTTATCAATCAACATCTTATGTTTTTAACAATTCTGATCATGCTGCAAATTTATTTGCTCTTGCTGAACCAGGTTATATCTACACAAGATTAAATAATCCAACAAATGATGTTTTAGAACAGAGATTAGCAGCTTTAGAAGGTGGAATTGCCTCTGTTGTAACTGCATCTGGAACATCTTCAATTTCAACTGCACTTTTAGTGTTATTGAAATCAGGTGATCACATAGTAGCTTCGAATAGTCTTTATGGTGGAACCTTTAATTTATTGAATGTAACTCTACCGAGATTAGGGATTACAACTACTTTTGTTGATCCATCTAATCCTCAAAATTTTCAAGATGCTGTTAAAGAAAATACCAGAGTATTTTTTGCAGAATCTTTAGGTAATCCTAAATTGGACGTTTTAGATTTAAAAGAAATATCTAAATATGCAAAACAATCAAAAGTTCCTTTCATTGTAGATAACACTGTTGCAACCCCAGCTTTATTAAATCCAATTGAACATGGAGCAAATATTGTTATACATTCTTTAACTAAGTATATAAATGGAAATGGAACAGCTCTTGGTGGTGTTATTATAGATGCTGGAACATTTGATTGGTCTAGTGGAAAATTTCCAGAATTTACGGAACCATCACCTGGATATCATGGACTGATATATCATGATGCTTTAGGTGCAGCAGCATTTATAGCCAAAGTTAGAATTGAAGGGTTAAGAGATCTTGGTGGCGCATTGAGTCCATTCAATGCCTTTCAAATCATTCAAGGCTTAGAAACATTAGAAATAAGAATTAAAAAACATAGTTCCAATGCTTTAAACCTCGCAAAATGGTTGGAAAATAGACCTGAAGTTCAGTGGGTTAATTATCCTGGGTTAGATTCAAGTGAATATAACTCTCTAGCAAAAAAATATTTACCAAAAGGACAAAGTGGTCTTATTACTTTTGGAGTAAAAGGAGGGTTTGATTCTGCTAAAACTTTAGCAGATAAAACAGAAGTTTTTTCACTTCTAGCTAATATTGGAGATACCAAATCTTTAATTATTCATCCAGCAAGTACTACTCATCAACAACTAAGTGTGGAAGAGCAGGCTTCAACAGGAGTGACAAGTGATTTGATTAGGCTATCTGTTGGTTTGGAGGACATTGAAGATCTTAAGAAAGATTTAGAATTAGCTTTTTCCAAGATAGATTCTAAAGTATTAGTTTAAAATAAATTCATGATCAATTTAAAAAAGCTCAATATTAAAAATTACATTTCTGAGAATGAGACTAATTTTGATATTGAGCTTTCATACGAAGTTTTTGGAAAACCAATTGGAAGGGCTCCAGTAGTACTGGTTAATCATGCTTTAACAGGGAATTCAACTGTTAGTGGAAAAAATGGATGGTGGAGTCCCATTATTGGAAGTGGAAAGTTAATTGACACGAATGAATTTACAATTATAGCTTTTAATTTTCCTGGAAATGGATACGATGGATTTATAATAAAAAATTATGAAGATTTAATTTTAAGAGATATAGCTAGAATTTTTATAACTGGTCTTGAAAAATTAAAAATTGATGAATTGTATGCTGTAATTGGAGGTTCTATAGGTGGGGGGTTAGTATGGGAAATGGCTGCCTTATCACCAAATCTAGCTAAAAACTATATTCCAATTGCATCCGATTGGAAATCTAGTGATTGGTTACTTGCTAATACAAGACTTCAAAAACAAATATTAAATAATTCTTCTAACCCTGTTCATGATGCAAGAATTCATGCAATGTTATGCTATAGATCTCCATTGTCATTTCAAAATAAGTTTGACAGATCAATAAGTGAAAATTCAAACATGTTTAATGTAGAAAGTTGGCTACTTCATCATGGCAAAAAACTACAAGAAAGGTTTCAATTACGTTCTTACAAATTAATGAATCATTTGTTGTCTAAAATTGATATTACTAGAGGGGGTGAAATTAAATTTGAAGATATTATCTCAAAAGTAAAAGGAAATATATTGATTGTTTCAGTTGACTCTGACTTGTTTTTTACAGACTTTCAAAATAGAGATACATTTTATAAAGCTTGTAGAATTAAGGATAATATATTTTTTAAAACGATAAAGTCTGTTCATGGTCACGATGCATTTTTAATTGAATATGACCAATTAAACACTCTCTTATCATCAACTTTTAGTAGAAAAAAAGTTTTAAATTCAAGTTTTTAGTATGTTTTTTAATGTTAGTTTTTTGTTTTTATCATAAGTAATATTACTTTTGAGCTTTAAAATTTTATGAAACGCAATTATTTTTTTCAAAATTTCTATTTCTTTTTCTATTATGAAGAAAAAACAGGACCTTTGTATATATAATAATTCTAAAAATATATTTTAAAAAGTCCTGATTTTATCAGGACTTTTTTTTTAAATCAGATGAAGAAAATAGGAATACAAGGAATCAAAGGATCTTATCATGATCAAGTAGCTAGAAGCTATTTTGGAGATTCAGTAAATATTCAGGAATTTATGTCATTTGATGATTTAGCAATTTCAGTTAGTAAAAGTGAATCTGATTTTGGAGTAATGGCAATAGAAAATTCAATAGCAGGATCAATAATTCCTAATTACGCTTTAATTGATAATTTAAATTTAAGGTTAGTTGGTGAATATTTTATAAATATAAATCATCAGCTAATGGTTTATCCTGGTGTTAAAATTGAGGATTTAAAATATATTTCATCTCACCCAATGGCACTTCTACAGTGTAAAAGATTTTTAAAAAAATATCCTTACATAACTTTGGTTGAAGAAAAAGATACTGCTGATGTATCCAAAAAAATAGCTGATAATAATATTAAGGATACTGGAGCAATAGCGAGTATTCAGGCTGCAGAAATTTATGGTTTAGAAATTATTTCAAGTGATATACAGACTATAAAAAATAATGAAACTAGATTTGTAATTATTTCAAAGGAATCAAAAAATATTAAAGGATTATCAAATAAGGCTTCTTTAAAGTTTTCACTTAGCCACAAGACAGGTAGTTTAGCTTTTGTTCTAAAAGTTTTAAAAAATTATAATTTAAACTTAACTAAAATTCAATCTCTACCAATTATTGAAATTCCATGGAAATATTCTTTTTTTGTTGATACAACTTTCGATTCTATTGAAAATTTTAATGATGCTATTGATTTAATTAAGCAAGAAGCTGAATCTTTAAAAATTTTAGGTATTTATAAAAATCAGATGAAATGATTAAACAGTCTAGAAGGTTAAATAGTGTAGAGGAGTATTATTTCTCTAAAAAGTTAAGAGAAGTTGCTAAAATGATAAAATTGGGAGACTCTGTTATAAATATGGGTATAGGCAGTCCTGATTTATTCCCATCAAATGATGTGGTTAATGAAATTAAGAATAGCTTATCTGATTCATTAGCCCATAAATACCAAAGCTATCAAGGTATTCCTGAATTAAGAAATGCCATTTCTAAGTTTTACAAAAAGTTTTTTGGAGTGGAATTAAATCCTTTAAATGAAATATTGCCTTTAATGGGATCTAAAGAGGGAATTATGCATTTATCACTAGCTTTTCTTAATCCTGGTGATGAGGTTTTAATTCCAAATCCTGGATATCCAACCTATTTGTCAGTTACTAAACTAGTCGAAGCTAACCCAATATTTTATAATTTATCAGAAAAAAATAATTGGCTTCCAAATATTTCAGAATTAGAAAAAAATGATCTTTCAAAAGTAAAGCTAATGTGGATTAACTATCCTCACATGCCTACTGGAGCTTCAGCTAATCTCCAACAATTCGAAAAATTACTAAAGTTTGCAAAAACTCATAATATTTTATTAGTAAACGACAATCCTTATAGCTTTATTTTAAACGACTCATATTTAAGTTTATTAAAAGTAAATGAATCTAGAGATTACGTTTTAGAGCTTAATTCTTTAAGCAAATCTTTTAATATGTCCGGTTGGAGAGTAGGAATGTTAGTTGGCTCCTCAAATAATATTACTAAAGTTTTAAAAGTCAAAAGTAATATGGACTCAGGAATGTTTTATGGAATTCAAAAAGGTGCTATTAAAGCACTTGAATTAGATGAAGGTTGGTTCAAGAATTTAAATAAAGTATATCTAACTCGAAGAAAATTGATTTGGAAGATTGCTGATAAGCTTAACTGTTCTTATGATAAAAATTCAAAAGGATTATTTGTTTGGGCAAAACTCCCCAAAGAGATTAAAAGTTCTGAAAGTTTTATAGATTCTTTATTAAAACAAAAGAAAATTTTTGTTGCACCAGGCACAATATTTGGCTCGAATGGAGAAGGTTATATTAGGTTTTCCTTATGTATTGATAAAAATAAAATTAAAGAAGCCCTTAAAAGAATAGAATTATGAAAATAGGTATAGTTGGTTTAGGATTAATGGGTGGGTCTTTTGCATTAGATATAAAAACTCCATTTCCAAATTCTGTTATTTATGGTTTAGATAAATCTAAAGAAAACCTTAAGAAAGCTCTTGACCTTAATTTAATTGACTATGAAATTAATTATTCTCAATTGAAAGAAATGAATTTGGTTTTAGTGGCAGTTCCTGTTAATCATCTTCTTAAAATACTTCCTAAAATTTTAGATTTAGTGAATAAAAAAACTTTAGTCTTCGATGTTGGTTCCACAAAAGAAACTATTTGTAATCTTTTGAAAAATCATAAAAAAAGATCTAACTATCTTGCTGCTCATCCAATGGCTGGTACAGAATTTTCTGGACCTGAAGCTGCTATCAAAGGGCTTTACATTGGCAAAACAAATATTATCTGCGAGTTTAAAAAAACAGATGAAGAACTAAGAAAATTAGCATTTGAAATTTTTGATGGTTTAAAAATGAAAACTATTTATATGGATCCAAAATCTCATGATGTGCATGTTGCCTATGTTTCTCATCTTTCACACGTTAGTTCATTTATGCTTGGAAAAACTGTAATTGAAAAAGAAAAAAACGAAAATAATATTTTTGATTTAGCTGGAAGTGGATTTGAATCAACGGTTAGACTTGCAAAAAGTCACCCAAAAACCTGGACTCCTATTTTTTTACAAAATAAAACTAATTTAGCAGCCGCTATTGATGAGTATGTATCAAATTTGAACCTGCTTAAAGATTTAATTATAAATGAAAATGATAACAAATTATTAGAAATTTTAAATAATACTAATAGAATTAAGGAAATACTAAACAAAAAATAAAAAATGAAAAATAGAAAAGAAATGAGGACTTGGCTCGATGATTTCAAATTAAATCATCCTCTTGTTATAGCTGGTCCATGTAGTGCTGAAACCGAAGATCAAGTATTAAAAATTGCTCATCAGTTAAAAGATTCTGATGTTTCTATTTATAGAGCAGGAATCTGGAAGCCCAGAACTCGTCCAGGAATGTTTGAGGGAGTTGGCGCAATTGGCCTTAAATGGCTAGACAAAGTAAAAAAAGAGACTGGTTTATTAACTGCAACAGAAGTTGCCAATGCTAGTCATGTTAAATTGGCTTTAGAATATGATATTGATGTTTTGTGGATCGGAGCAAGATCTACTGTGAGTCCATTTATTGTTCAAGAAATCGCAGATGCATTAAAAGACACGGACAAAATCGTTTTAGTCAAAAATCCGGTAAACCCCGATTTGCCTTTATGGCTTGGAGGTCTTGAAAGGCTTTATTCAGCAAACATCAAAAAACTTGGAGTTATACATAGAGGTTTTTCTACTTATGAAAAATCAAAGTATCGTAATAATCCAGAATGGCAATTACCAATTGAACTTCAAAATAGATTTCCAGATATACCACTAATTTGTGATCCATCACACATTGCAGGTAGACGAGATATTCTTCAAGATATTTCTCAAACTGCTTTAGATTTAAATTTTGATGGTCTAATGATCGAAACACATACTGATCCAGATAATGCTTGGAGTGATGCAGCTCAGCAAATTACGCCTGAAGTTTTAGTCAAAATGATGGAAGATCTTAAAATCAGAACACTAACTAGTAATGAGGCAGACTATAAGAATAAACTAAACACACTTAGAACTCAAATTGATGTTATAGATCATGGGATTTTAGAGACTTTGGGTAAAAGAATGAAAGTTGCTGTTTCAATTGGTGAGTTAAAAAAACAAAAAAATGTTGCAGTTCTTCAAACTAAAAGATGGAATGAAATTCTTGGAAATATGATTTTGGAAGGTGAAAAAAAAGGATTAAGTGAAGAGTTTGTATTGAAAATGTTTAAAGCAATTCATCAAGAATCAATAAATAATCAAGAAAAAGTTATAAATAGTTAAATAATGAAAGGATTGGTTTATAAATCTACAGGAAATTGGTACGATGTACATACCGAGTCTAATGTAGTTTATAAATGTAATATTAAAGGGAAATTTAGATCACTCGGAATTAAAAGTACTAATCCGGTTGCAGTGGGTGATAGAGTTGTGTTCGAAATTACAGATGAAAATGATTTTAAAGGCCTAATCGTTGAAATTGAAAATAGAGATAATTATATTATTAGAAAATCAGTAAATCTTTCTAAGCAAACTCACATTATAGCATCAAATATAGATTGCTGCTTTTTATTTGTCACACCATCAAACCCACAGACTTCAACTCTTTTTATTGACAGAGTTTTGGTTTCTACTAAATCATATGGAATTGAGACTATTATTTTATTTAATAAAATAGATATCTACAGTGATAAGGATCATGAATTAATAAATAATCTAAATGATGTTTACACAACTGTAGGTTATAAAACCTTAAAAATTTCAGTAAAAAAAGGAATTAATATTGATTCAGTTAAACAGCTTATGAAAAATAAAGTTTCTGTTTTTACTGGGCATAGTGGCGTTGGAAAATCTAGTCTTATAAACAGTTTGGATGCTAATTTGAATTTAAGAACATCTATAGTCTCTGAGCAAAATGAACAGGGTCAACACACAACAACATTTGCTGAAATGTTTGATTTAATTGGTGGTGCAAAAATAATTGATAGTCCAGGAATTAAAGGATTTGGATTAATTGATATTGACAGAAATGAAATTGGAGGGTATTTTAATGAAATAGCAAAACTAAGTCACAATTGTAAATTCAATAATTGCCTTCACTATAATGAACCAAATTGCGCCATAAAAAAAGCTGTAGATAATAATGATATTTCTGAGTTTAGATATAACAACTATTTAAGTTTATTAAACAGTGATGACAATAACTTTAGAGTAGACAATTATAAATAATGAGGGTATTAATTCAAAGAGTAAAAAAGGGAAGTGTTGAAGTGGAAAATAAAATTATTTCAAAGATAAATCATGGTATCGTCTTATTTGTTGGTATAGAAAACAGTGATGATGATATTGATATTGAATGGATTTGTAAAAAAGTTTCTCAACTTCGAATTTTTGATGATTTCAATAGTATTATGAATAAATCATTGATTGATATTGAGGGTGATATACTAATTATTAGTCAATTTACTCTTCATGCTTCCACAAAAAAAGGAAATAGACCTTCATATATTAAGGCTGCTAAGGGTGATTTTGCAAAAAATATATATGATAAATTTTTAATTGCAATAAAGAGCAAAATAAATAAAGAACCCAAAGCAGGTATATTTGGTGCTGATATGCTTGTTAAAATTGAAAATGATGGGCCAGTTACTATATTTATGGACTCTAAAAATAAATCTTTTTGATAAAGCTAAATTAAAATTTGTATTCAAAACCAGCATAAATTCCAAATGGATGTCCAGGCCTTAATCCAGCAGGAGCTCTCGATACAGCATATTTTTCGTCAAATAGATTTATTATTTTGGAAGTAAAAGTTATGTTTTTAGGTAGATTGTATTTAAATGAAATATCAAAAATAAAATATGAAGGAATTCCAATAGATCCGTTAGCTACAGTTGAGAATTTTCCATTATAGTTTCCGCTTAGATTAACTTCAAATTTTTTTGTTCTAAAACTTATGTTTGAATTTAATTGATGTTGTGGAATATAAGGAATCCTGTCTCCATTACTTACCTCTCCCCAAATATCTTGAGTACTACCAAAGTCAGTCAAAAATTTAGCATCTGTTCGAGTGTAAGACAATGAAAAAGGAACAGATATTTTATTATTTTCAATTAAATTGGAAGTTAACAATAACTCAAAGCCACTTACAAGTGCTTTACCAGCATTAAATGGATCAAGTTCACCATATCCACCCGTTGCAGCAAGATCGTTTCCTAATAAGTTACTGTAGTCATTTTGAAAAGCAATTAACTCTGCATTTAGTTTATTGATTGAAAATCTTGCTCCTAATTCTAAATTAATACTTTCTTCAGCTTTTTGACCTACTGTATTGCTAGGAGGTGAATATCCCTTATGCACTCCTCCAAAAAATGAAAGTTTATTGTTAATTGTATAATTTAAACCTAACCCAGGTATTAATACGGACACTATATTTTCTCTATATGAGAGTTCGTTTTGACTTCTTAATGGATTTGATTTTCCAAAATCTTTTCTTGATAATTTAATTGATTCGTACCTAATTCCAGGTGTTATTGTAAATCCTTTTATTTTGTACTTATACATTAAGTAAGTTGCAAATGAGTTTGCAGAACTAATTCTGTTTCCTTGAGACCCTTTTTCTCCAAATTTATCCAATGACATAAATCCGTTATTTATACTATAAAGATCTTCCCACTGAAATCTATCTTCTTCATCGTAATGAAACCTTAAGCCAATTTCTAAATCATTAAAAGAATTATTTTTTCCATACCAATGATAATCAATTTTTGTTTGAATTCCTTTTGAAACATATTCTCTGTTATTTGCTTTTACTTTTAAAGAATTATTTGAATATAATTCACCTTTTAAAATTGAAATGTGACTATCAAATTCTTGCGGATTTGAAATTACTTTTGATATTTTTTGAGAATTACCGTTGAATACTACATCATCAAGTTTATACCAATTTCTTTTGAAACCATTGTAATAATAATTTGATGATATTTTAAATTTTTCAGAAAAATTAAGTTCGTATGTTAGTAGGTATTGAATGTGTTCTGCATCCATTTTATCTTTTTCAGATGCTGGATATCTCAAAAATGGATTTTTTTCAAAATCAGTTTCTGTTAAGCCCAAATATGTTTCGTTTGAAATCTCATCATAACTATGTAATTTGAGCTCTATGTTTTGTTTAATTTTAGCTTTATTAGAAGTTTTATATTTAAATTTTGTCGTTATTTCATTAATATCAAAACCGGTATTTAAATTATTACCAAGAGATTTAAATCCATCTGAATTAAAATTTAAATATTCTACCATATATCCAATATTTTTAATACTATTCCCCAAGGTTAAGTGTGTCTGACCGGTATCAAAACTCCCATAACTAGTTGTGATTTTTCCATTAAATGATTTAGGAATTTCAGTAGAGACAAAATTTATTGCCCCCCCTGTTGTGTATGGTCCATACTGAATTTGACTGCTTCCTTTCAAGACTTCTACTGCCTGCATTCTTGCAATAGATGGAAAGTAATATGCAGAAGATGCACTGTATGGTGCCGGAGAAATTAGAATACCATCTTCCATAATAGCTATTTTTGAACTTCTCTCAGGAGATGTTCCTCTTATACTAATATTTGGGCGTAAGCCAAAACCATCTTCTTCATAAAAATTAATTCCAGCTATTTTACTCAATGCTCTGTTAATGTCTGTATAATTGAATTTTGCTAGATCTTCGGTGGATAGGTAATAGGCTGCTCCAGTTCTGTTCTTAGCAACAAACTTATTTCCTAAAATAGTATTTGCTTTAATAATTACTTCATCTAAAGCTGTTATTGAATCATTATATTTTTCATTTTTTTGGTTCTGAGTATATAAGTTTAAGCTAGAAAGTAAAGTTAAAATAAAAAGAATTTTTTGCATTTTTTATTAAGATTGATTCTAAATAGAAATTAAATTCTGGCAAATTTAATATATTATTTATAATTAGTCTAAATAAAAACTATTTTTATATAACAAAAATTTAAATTAAATTCGTGCACTCTTAATTTTAAAAATGAAAAACATTTTTTACATATTCATTTCTTTTTTTATAGTTGCTTGCATGCCAAATAAAAAAAATTTAAATGAAATAAATATATACAGTCAACGACATTATAATGTTGATGAAATCCAATATAAAAATTTTGAAAAGCTTACTGGAATTAAAGTTAATGTTATTAAGGCCAATGCTGATGAATTGATACAAAGAATGAAAAATGAAGGAGATAATTCACCTGCAGATCTTTTTATTACAGTTGATGTCGGAAAGCTTTGGCAAGGTGCTGAAATGGGATTATTTCAAAAATTTGAAGATCAATCCGTTTTTTCTAATATAGATTCTCAATTATTAGATATTAATGGGTATTGGGTTCCAGTAACTTATAGATCCAGAGTAATTGTCTACAGTAATGACAGGGTAAAAAAAGAAGAATTATCAACGTATGAAGACTTGTCTAACGAAAAATGGAATGGAAGATTGTTAGTTAGATCTTCATCAAATGCCTATAATCAAGCTCTAATGTCATCCCTTATTGAAAATATAGGGAATGAAGAGACAACCAAATGGTCAGAATCGGTTGTTGCAAATTTTGCTAGAGATCCAAAAGGAAGTGATAGAGATCAAGTTAAAGCTATTGCTGCTGGTCAAGGGGATATAGCAATTGTAAATTCGTATTACATTGGTTTACTGTTGTCTTCACTTAAAGAGGAAGAGATTAATGCTGGAAAATCAGTTTCAGTTTTTTTCCCCAATCAGGGTAATGGTCAAAGAGGAGCCCATATTAACGTATCTGGTCTTGCCTTAACTAAGAACGCTCCAAATAGAGCTAATGCAATTAAGTTAATTGAGTTTTTAACCAGTACCGAAGCTCAAGAAACTTATGTTAAAAATAGCTTTGAGTACTCTGTAAATCCAAATGTAAAGCCTAATGAAATAGTTCAAGCTTGGGGGGAATTTAAGAAAGATCCTGTGGATTTAAATTCTTTAGGGAGAAATAGAAGCGAAGCAATTCAAATATTTGATAAAACAGGTTGGAAATAAATAAAAAATATCACTCTAATAATAGAAAGTTAATTTTATCAATTGTAATACTTTCATTAATTGTGATTTTACCAATAGTTGCATTAATTTTAAGTACAATCAATATTGATACTTCAAATTTTAAATATTTATGGAATAATCTACTTTTTGACTATTTTTATGATACCATATATTTGGTTTCAATCACCTCATTTTTTTCATTAATTTTTGGTGTTCTGCCTGCCTGGTATGTTAGTACGAATAATTTTACAGGAAAAAATATTTATGATTTTCTACTTTATTTGCCTCTTTCAATTCCAGTTTACATAATGGCATTTACCTACGGAGATATTTTAAGTTATACTGGACCAATTCAAAGTTTTACCAGAAATCATTTTCCAGAAATTTCTATTTTTTTGAATCAAGATTATTTGCAAATAGAAATACTAGGGATAATAATGGCTTTAGCTCTTTATCCTTACATCTATACTGCATGCAGACTTTCTTTTTCTTTAGTTGGTGCAAATTATATTGATTTATCAAGAAGTTTGGGGATGTCTAGAACAAAAACATTTTATAAAATTGTTATTCCTCTCTCAAGAGTTTCCATTTTTTCTGGTCTTTTTTTGGTAATAATGGAAGTATTAAATGAATATGGAGCAGTTAAATATTTTGGAGTAAATACATTCACTAGTGGAATTTTCAGATCATGGTATTCAATGCAAGATGTTGAAACAGCATCATTACTTGCGGTTTTTTTATTTTTTATTGTTTTATTATTCTTTTTTCTTGAAAGATTATTTAATTCAAAGTATAATTTTCATTATAAACCCAACACAAAAAAATTTAAAACTGAAAACCCGTCAATTAGAAAGAAGTTAATTATACATGTTGCTTGTATGCTACCTGTTCTTTTAGGATTTATTATTCCTATACTATTTATTATAGGAAATGTGATTTATGAATTTGAAAGAATTGATTTTTACAAGGTGATTAATTTAACTTCCAATACATTTATTGTATCTTTAATAGCTTCATCAATAATAATTGTCATTGCAGTTTATTTTCAATTTTTGAAAAGAATTATAAAAAACAAAACCCTGACAGTTTTTAATGAGGCTATTTCACTTACTTATGCACTTCCTGGCGCTGTAATCGGTTTGTCCTTAATTATATTATTTTCCTCATTTCCTTTTAAGTCTGAAATATTAATAGGTTCGTTTATTGTTTTAATATATGCATACGTAATGCGTTATATGGCTGTAGGAATTTCCCCTCTTAAATCTAGTTTTGAGAAACACCCAAGTTCATATGATGATACTGCAGTAAATTTAGGAATGGGTCCATTCAAATTGTTTAAATCAATTCATCTTCCAATTAATAAATCTGCTATTGCAATAGCATTTTTAATCACTTTTGTTGATATTATCAAGGAACTTCCAATAACCCTAATTCTAAGACCTTTTAATTTTGATACCTTGGCTGTTCAAACTTATGAGTATGCGATTGAAGAGATGATACCTAAATCTTCAATTTATTCTCTTTCAATTGTTATGATGGGAATAATATTGTTGATATTTTTGAAAAAAATTGTAAATAAACAAATCGATGTTTCTAAAAGTTAAGAATTTAAAGAAATTTTATAACCCTAAAGAACAATTAATTAGGAATCTTAATTTTTCTGTTGAGAAAGGAGATATTGTTTCGTTTATTGGAGAAAGTGGATCTGGAAAAACTACATTTCTTAAATGTTTAGCTGGATTAGAAAAAATAAACTCTGGATTAATAGAGTTAAATGGAAATATATTAAACAATAAAAGCACTTTTATTGCTCCAAATAAAAGGAAAATTGGCTTTGTGTTCCAAGATTACCCTTTATTTCCTCACTTAAATATTTTAGATAATATTTCAATAAACCTTGAAAAAAAGTTTTTATCTAAGATTGATTATATTTTGAATTTAACCAATCTAAAAGATTTATGTAATAGGTATCCACATCAATTATCTGGTGGTGAACAACAACGAGCATGTTTAGCTAGAGCTCTGATTAGAGAACCAGATTTATTATTATTGGATGAACCTTTCAGTAATTTAGATTCTAATATTAAACTCATAATTCAAGAAGAAATTCATAAAATAATCAAAGAAACAAAAACCACTACAATATTAGTTACTCATGATATAAGAGATACATTTAATATTTCTGACAAAATATTAATATTTAAAGCAGGAATTCTTCAACAGTACGATAGTCCAGTAAGTATGTATTGTCATCCGATAAACTGCTATTGCGCTAAAATTCTTGGAGATCTAAATCAAGTTACCATTGAAAACAAAATTTTCTATTTAAGACCAGAAAAAATTAAATTATCACAGAACTCAAAATTTGAGGGTGTTGTTGAACGATCCTTATTTGCTGGAAAGGAATACAAAATTAGTGTTAATGTAAATGGTGAAAACTGGATTTTCTTTAATGATTTTCCTCTCGATAAAAACAAAATAATTAATTTAGAATTTGATAATAAAGATTTACTAGAATTTGATTCAACCTGCTCAAATTTTTTTACCACTAATTAATTTAAATTCATTCTAAACATAAATCAATTTAGATTTATTAAAAATTATTATTATGATAGAATCTGTTGACAGTTGTCTTACTTGTGAAAATTTAGTTGATTCATTAAAGTGTAAAAAGCATGATCTTTCTGTAGAAATTAATAATGTTTGTAATGATCATTCAATCAAAAAAGCTTTTTCTAAGCTTTCAGATTGTTTAAGTTGTTCAAATTATAAGAAAGAAACATGTGCTAATCCTGGTAATGCTGCCTCAGGAATGCTATGCTTTTCTTGGTCTTCTTATTAATTTACAGTAATTCTTACTTGTTTTAATTTATATTTCAAGGTTTTGAAATGTAGTATTATTATTCATTTTTTTTGTCCTGATTTACTATTGCTTTAGGTCTTTTTCTAATTGTATTGTATTATTTTTACACATTAATATGTGTTTATTTAACACCTCTATGATTAGATTAAACTAATTTAATTGTGATATGGAACTAAAAATAATTCAAAAAAGAGTAGATGATTGGATTTCAAAACATGGAGTAAGATATTTTGACCCTTTAACTAATATGGCTCAATTAACCGAAGAAGTAGGGGAAGTTGCTAGAGTAATATCTAGAAGATATGGTGAACAGTCTGAAAAAGAATCTGACAAAAAAGTTGACTTAGGTGAAGAGTTGGCAGATGTTTTGTTTGTTGTTTTTTGTTTGGCCAATCAAACTGGAATTGATTTAGAAAAATCATTTAACAAAAAATTAAATATAAAATCTTTTAGAGATGCTAAACGTCACAAGAATAATCCAAAGCTAAAATAATTGAAGACTTATTCATTAAAACATGATAATTCCTTTTTTTCAAGATCTTTTGAAATTTCAGGTTCAAAAAGCGAGTCAAATAGGTTACTGATCCTAAAATCCTTTTATAAAAATTTAGAAATTAAAAATGTATCTGATTCAGACGATTCGGTTGTCTTAAAGAAGAATTTAAATGATTTATCTACCCATATTGATATTGGTCATGCTGGGACAGCAATGCGATTTTTAACAGCTTTTTTATCAATTCAGAATAATAAAGAGTTTGAAATTACTGGATCTAGAAGAATGAAGCAAAGACCAATCAAAATTTTAGTTGATGCATTAAATCATTTAGGTGCTGATGTAGTTTATAAAGATAAAGTTGGATATCCACCATTGATTATTCGTGGAAAAAAGCTTAGTGGAAAAAAAATTTCTTTGAGTGCTGAAATTAGCAGTCAATATATATCCGCATTAATTTTAATTGCACCTATTTTAGAAACAGGACTTTCAATTCATCTTGAAGGATCTATTGCCTCTAAACCTTACCTTGAGATGACTTTATCTATATTAAGTAAAATAGGAGTAAATTATGAGTTTAATAATAATACAATTAATATTGAATACCTGTCAGAAATTGATAAAACAACTATAAACGTTGAATCAGATTGGAGTTCAGCTTCCTATTTTTATAGTATTGTAGCTCTATCAAACAAATCAGAACTTAACATAGGAAGCTTTTATAATTCTTCAATGCAGGGAGATAAAGAATTATCTAATATTTATTCAAAATTTGGCGTTGAAACGGAGTTTCTTAATGACCAGGGTAGAATAATTTTAAAAAAGATTAATGACTTTGTTTTACCTAAAAAAATAAATATTGATTTAACAAAATACCCCGATATTGCTCAAACTATTGCTGTTACATGCTTTGGTCTTGGTATTAGTTGTGATCTTTATGGTCTTCATACATTAAAAATTAAAGAAACCGATAGGCTTTTAGCATTAAAAATAGAATTAGAAAAATTAGGAGGTAAAGTTCATATTACTGAAAATAGTCTTCATTTAAGTTCTTCTTCTAAAATTAATAATGGAATTTCTATTGACACATATAACGATCACAGAATGGCTATGGCTTTTGCCCCTTTAGCATTATTGGTTCCACTTAAAATTAATAATCCAGATGTTGTATCAAAATCTTACAAGAATTTTTGGCTGGATTTAAAATCCATTAATTTCAATATTACAGGTTAAAAATACAATTAAGTGTCAATAAACTTGACAGAGGGGTATGCATAAATGTATATTTGCCAACTTTAAATATTATTTATGAAATTATCACAATTTAATTTTGAACTTCCTGAAGATCGAATAGCTGAATACCCATCTGATCATAGAGATGAATCTAGACTTATGGTTTTAGATAGAAAAACTGAATCAATTGAACACAAAACTTTCAAAGATGTGGTTAATTATTTTGATGAGGGTGATGCTTTTGTTTTCAATAACACTAAAGTTTTTCCTGCTCGTTTAATTGGTAATAAAGAGAAAACCGGTGCTCGTATTGAAGTTTTTTTACTTAGAGAATTAAGCGACGATCAAAGATTATGGGATGTACTAGTAGATCCTGCAAGGAAAATTAGAATTGGAAATAAACTGTATTTTGGTGATGATGATAGTTTAGTTGCTGAAGTTATTGATAATACTACATCAAGAGGAAGAACATTAAGATTTTTGTATGATGGCTCCTACGATGAATTTAGAAGAGCTTTATTTGAATTAGGACAAACACCACTCCCAAAATATATTAAAAGAGAGGAAGAAAGTTTCGATAAAGAAAGATATCAAACAATATTTGCTAAGCATGAGGGGGCTGTAGCTGCTCCAACTGCTGGAATGCATTTTTCTAAACATCTTTTGAAAAGATTAGAAATTAAAGGAATTAATATTGCTGAGCTAACTTTACACGTTGGTTTAGGTACATTTAACCCTGTAGAAGTTGAAGATTTATCAAAACACAAGATGGATTCTGAAGAATTATATATTGATCAGAATGCCTGTGATATAATTAATTCTGCTAAGTCTAATAAAAAGAGAATATGTGCTGTTGGCACAACATCTATGAGAGGATTGGAATCTTCTGTGTCTTCTTTTCAGACTTTAAATCCTTACAGTGGTTGGACACATAAATTTATTTTTCCACCCTATGATTTTAGAATTGCGGACTGTATGATAACTAATTTTCATACACCTAAATCAACACTTTTGATGATGGCTTCAGCTTTTGCTGGCCCTGATTTTATTAAAAAAGCTTATGATGTTGCAATCAAAGAAAAATATAATTTCAATTCATATGGAGATGCAATGTTAATCATCTAATTTCTAAAATGGAAAACAAGAATGACATTAGATCTTTAACTTTAGATGAATTAATTTCTTTTTTTCAAAAAAACGATTTGCCGTCATATAAAGCTAACCAAGTATACAATTGGCTTTGGAAGAAATCTTGTTTATCATTTGATAAAATGACAAATATATCTATTGAAACAAGAAATCTATTAAAAAATAAATTTGTAATTAATCACATAAACATAGATAGATTTCAAAAAAGTATTGATGGAACTATTAAAAATGCAATTGTATTATTTGATGATTTATTTGTTGAATCTGTTTTAATTCCTACAAAAAGCAGAACAACGGCCTGTGTTTCTAGCCAAGTTGGGTGCAGTTTAGATTGTGAATTTTGTGCAACCTCAAAAATGGATAGAATGAGAAATTTAAATCCTGACGAAATTTATGATCAAGTAGCGACTATTAATTCTCAAAGTTTAAATTATCATGGGAAACCTCTTTCAAACATAGTTTTCATGGGTATGGGAGAACCATTATTGAATTACAATAATGTTATTAAAGGAATAGAAAAAATTACAAGCAGGGAAGGATTAGCAATGTCTCCAAAAAGAATTACAGTATCTACATCTGGAATTTCTAAAATGATTATTAAAATGGCAGATGATAACGTGAAATTTAATTTAGCTGTTTCTCTTCATTCTGCAATTGAGAAAACTCGAAACCAAATAATGCCATTCACAAAAAAATTTCCGTTAAAGGATTTAAAAGAGGCTATAAAACATTGGTATTTAAAAACAAAAAAAATTGTAACTTATGAATACATCGTTTGGAATAATATTAATGATGATGATGAGCATATTAATGCCTTAGTTGATTTTTGTAAATTTTCACCTTCCAAAGTCAATCTTATTGAATACAATTCAATCGAAAATAGTGTTTTTAGTTCTGCCAGTAATAGTATAATTAAAAGATATGTTAATGCTTTAGAAAAAAATAAAATTCCTGTAACAATACGAAAGTCCAGAGGAAAAGATATTGATGCTGCTTGTGGACAACTTGCAAACAAGCTTAAATAAAAAGTTTATGAAAATCATTGAAGAAATAAAATTACCGATAAAAAAAGAAATGGATCTTTTTGAGGAAAAATTTTCAAAATCAATGATTTCGGATGTTCCGTTATTAAATAGAATTACCCATTATGTGGTTAAAAGAAAAGGCAAGCAAATGAGACCTATGTTTGTGTTTTTAACTGCGAAAATAATTTCTAAAAATGATGAAATAACAGAAAAAGTTTATAGGGCTGCATCAATTATAGAATTAATTCATACTGCTACCCTTATTCACGACGATGTTGTAGACTCTAGTAATAAGAGAAGAGGTTTTTTTTCTTTAAATGCCCTATGGAAAAATAAAATAGCTGTGTTAGTTGGTGATTTTTTATTATCTAAAGGAATGCTTCTTTGCATTGATAATGATGATTTTGATTTATTAAAAATAATATCAAAATCAGTAAAAGACATGAGTCAGGGAGAATTATTGCAAATAGAAAAAGCTAGAAGATTGGATATAGATGAGAAAACTTATTATGAAATTATAACAAAAAAAACAGCTTCGTTAATTGCATCCTGTTGTGCACTTGGTGTGGCAGCTTCAAATGGCGCAAAAAAAGAAATAGAAACATTTGAAAAAATTGGAAAAAAAATTGGAATTGCTTTTCAACTAAAAGATGATTTATTTGATTATGGAGCAAAAAAAATTGGTAAACCAATTGGAATAGATTTAAGGGAAAAAAAATTAACTCTACCGTTTATTTATGCAATAAATAATTCTACTAAATCTAAAAGAAAGTGGCTTATTAATTCAGTAAAAAACAATAATGAAGATTCAATTAAAGAAATTATTGAATATGTAATTGAAATAGGTGGTATTGATTACACTCAAAAACAAATTAAAAAATTTTATAATTCAGCTTTGAAAGATTTAAATCTGTTTAAAGAAAGTAAGTTTAAAAACAGTCTGAAAAAATTAATTAAATACGTAATTGAAAGAGAATATTGAAACAAACAAGAATTTTAAGTAATTTAATAATAAAAAAAATTGATTTCTAAAGCAACCATAGATAAAGTATTTGAACAATCACTTGTTGAGGAAGTTGTTGGAGAATTTGTTCAATTAAAAAAATCAGGCTCAAATTTTAAAGGACTAAGTCCATTTTCAAATGAAAAGACACCAAGTTTTGTAGTGTCACCAGTAAAACAAATATGGAAAGATTTTAGTAGCGGAAAGGGTGGTAATGCTGTTGCTTTTTTAATGGAACATGAACACTTTACTTACCCTGAGGCAATTAAATATTTGGCAAGAAAATACAATATTGAAGTTGAAGAAACACAAATTAGCTCTATTGATAAAGAAAAAGCTTCCGAAAGAGAAAGTTTATTTATTGTTTCAGAATATGGAAAAAAGTTTTTCAAAGAAACTTTGTTAAATTCTGAAGAAGGCAAGTCTATTGGACTTTCTTACTTTAAAGAAAGAGGATTTAGCGAAGAGACAATAAAAAGTTTTGACTTGGGATACCTACCTGAAAATTCAGACTATTTTTCATCTAATGCAATTAAAAACGGATACGATCCAGAATTTTTAGAAAAAACAGGTCTTTCCATTTTTAAAAATGAAAAACCATTTGACAGGTTCAGGGGAAGAATTATGTTTCCAATTCATAGTATGTCCGGAAGAATCTTGGGTTTTGGAGGAAGAATATTAAATAATCAATTGAAGACAGCAAAATATTTGAATTCTCCAGAAAGTTTAATTTATAATAAAAGTAAAATACTTTATGGTATTTATTATGCAAAACAAGAAATCGCAAAAAAAGATAATTGCTATATAGTTGAAGGATATACTGATGTTATTCAGTTGCATCAAAAAGGAATAAAAAATGTTGTTTCATCTTCAGGAACTGCACTTTCAATTGATCAAATCACTTTAATTAGAAGGTTGACTTCAAATATAACAATGTTGTTTGACGGAGATAAGGCTGGAATTGATGCTACATTGAGAGGTATTGATTTAATATTATCAGCTGGTCTTAATGTTAGTATTTGTTCATTTCCTAATGGAGAAGATCCTGATAGTTACAGTCAAGAAAAATCTTACGAAGAAATTTTAGATTTTCTCAAAACTAATTCTAAGGATTTCATACAATTTAAAGCTTCTATTTTGGCTAAAAGTTCCAAAAATGATCCTATTTTAAAAACTAAGACTATCAATGAAATAATTAATAGTATTTCCATTATTCCTGATAGAATCAAACAAGAATTATATATAAAACATTGTTCTTCAATAATGGATGTTTCTGAAGATGTTTTATTTAATTCTCTAGCTCAAAAAACTAAAAATGAAATTTACGCTGTATCTAAAAAAAGAATAGCTAAGATCCAAAAAACAACAAAGAATAAAAACATTAACACACTATTCGAGTTAGAAAAAAAAATTATCGAGATTCTATTATTATATGGCGATAAAGTTGAGAAATTTGAAGAATTGATATTGAAAAACGACGAAGAAGGGAATATAGTCTTAGAACCAACAATTGTAGAGTCTAAGGTTTATGAAAAGATATTTTTAGATTTACAACAAGATGAAATTGAATTTACTAATGAGTCTTTTAGAAAAATTTATGAAAAAATTATCTCTGAATTTCAAGAAAATCAAAAGTTAGTTTTAGAAGTTTTTTTAAATAACCTTGATGATGAGTTATCTAATCACGTTACAGGAATTTTAATGAATGAAGAACGCTATGAACTTCACAATTGGGTAAGTAAAAATATTTTTGTGAAAAAAAAAGATAAGGCAATTAGTCAATTGGTTTCTGAAACTATTTTAAGCTTAAGAACATACTTGATAAATAAAAAAGTCGATGAATTAAAAGATGAAATAAAATTAACAAAAAATAACAATAAAATTTTAGAAGAAATAAGCGAGTATCATAAATTAAAATCTCTATTATCAAAAAAATTAAATAGAGTTTTTTAATTTATTTAAGATCCTCTGGAATTTTGAAAATTGGAATAGGATTCATTTTGTGAGAATTTTGATTATTGAATTTTAATAAAATATCAAATACTTCTCTTTGCCTGTTTTGAAAATCTCTTGAGGTTTTCTTATTATCTTTCTGTTTCATTGCCCATTCGAGTTCCTTGTATGTAGCGCCAATTTGATCCTCATCAGTTCTTCCATCATCCCATAACCCATCAGTTGGTTTTGCTTCTAATATTTTAGTAATAACTCCAAGCTTTGAAGCCATATTGAAAACATCTGTTTTAGTTAGATCTGCAATTGGACTAATATCAACGCCACCATCTCCATACTTAGTATAAAATCCTACTCCAAAATCTTCGACTTTATTTCCAGTGCCAGCAACTAAATAATTATAAATTCCTGAATAATAATATAATGTAGTCATTCTAAGTCTTGATCTTGAATTTGCTAATGATAAAAAATTATTCTTATTATTTTTATTTTCAACAGTTGATCTAAATGATTCAAAAGTATGATTAAGGTCAATTGATAGGTTAGAAACATTACTGTATCTAGATTTTAGCCAAGCTATGTGTTCTTTTGCTCTATTTATTTCATTATTACTTTGCAAAATAGGCATATCAATACAAAGTGTTGGAAGGCCAGTTTTTGCACACAACGTCGAAGTCAACGCAGAATCAATTCCACCCGAAACACCAACTACAAAACCTTTAGATTTAGATGTTTTAGTGTATTCTATTAGCCAGTCATTTAACTTTTCGATAATTAAATTATATTTCATTTATAAAATATTATAGACTTTGTATTAGATTTGATCTTTTAATTCTCAATTTCAAAATTAATGGATTATTATAAACTTTTCACAGTTATTTTCTATGTTTTTTTTATAGTAGGATGTAGTGAAATTGACAATTTAAGTGAAATTGAGGTTGTTAGATTTGAAAAAGAATTTTATTCCTCTAAAGATGATGAACTTGGCTCATTGATTAATAAATACCCTTATCTTTTTCCAAATCAATTTTCTGATTCTGTTTGGTTAAATAAAAAAAATGATTCAATTGAGTTAGAACTATATAACAAATCTCTTCAAGTATTTAATAATTTTGATTTTAATTCAAAAAAATTAAAAACAATTTTTAATAAGGCTAAAGATTTGAAAGCTTTTAAATATCCAAAAATAGTTTCTTTAATAAATAAAGGAAATTTTGATGATCGAATAATTTATGCAGATTCTTTACTGTTTATTTCTCTAAATTTCTATTTTGGATCAGATTACTATGATTTACCTAGTTATATTTCTAGTCGAATGGATAAAAGCTATATTTTAAATGATATAGCTTATAAAATTTCAGAGAAGTTTGTAA
>Ga0222716_10000985_pt1 | contig 23952 bp, 16 predicted proteins | sample C33_13DmetaG_FD_165044 | JGI IMG/M metagenome (GOLD analysis project Ga0222716, IMG submission 165044) | Estuarine water microbial communities from San Francisco Bay, California, United States - C33_13D | ecosystem: Environmental > Aquatic > Marine > Unclassified | place: USA: California... | reverse complement strand
CCATAATTTTTAAATTTTAAAGTTTTAATTGTTTTATTGGTTTTATTTTGGTGTCTTTCCTACACCTTATATAAATATCAAGAAACCCTATTTTTGGTGGACTTTTGAGATTTATTTGATACAAATATACGAAAAGTTTTCCACAATTCCAAATCTTTTTTGATTTTTTTTTCGAGTGGTCATTTTTCTCATTTGTTAATACAAATATAAGGAATTATTTTGAGATTACCAAATTTATTTTGATTTTTTTACAGCTCTAGTATAATTTCACCATTAATGGTATGTACATTAAACTGATGATTAGGAGTTTTTAACATTCTATCATAGTCTAAAGCAGAATCCCATTTTCTGATTCCATCCTCCATAACCTTATGAATATCAGATATTTCTATGATTAATCGATTATCCAATGATTGAAGTGCTATGTGTTCTGGTTCACCCGCTAGACCGGTGTTTACTAATCTATATACTGTACTTGCCATTTACAATGATACTAACATATCCAACAACTCTTGTTGTGGGAATAAATCAAATTTATCTTTACGAGTGTTAGTGTGTGTCCAAACACCTTTTACTTTACCATAGTAAGCATCTTCATTGAATTCAAAGGCATCTGCACCTTTTTCTTTAACTAAGGCAGGTAAACCCGCAGTAATATCGATACCATCTCGTTCACCAATGAATTTTAACCATTTTTCTAATTGTTTAATTTGCCTATCAGAATATCTATGCCAAGTTTTGTGTCCTCTAAATTCTTTTTCTAATGTTACAATCTGTGAATCTGCTACTTGTGTACCAGCATATGTTTTTCCATTTACCACATATCCAAAGTTACAAATCTCAATTCCTACCGAATGTACATGCATATGTTGTGAACCATTCTTACCTAAATGCCATGCGTAGTTACCTTCAGGGAAACATTGTACTAAATCTCCATCGTATTTATCATCGTTTCCTTTTACCGATGGTCCACCCATTACCCATTCAGTTGCAATAGTTCCACCATCTCTATCCCAATACTCGATACACTTATAAGGATTATGCCATCCAGCAGTATGGTGCAAAAATGCATATTCATATTTTACTGGTCCATGTTTATATTCATCTTCAGGTAGAAAGTATTCTACATAATTTAATCCTAACTTTTCAACTTGATTTTTAGAGTAGATATCAGGTTTATCTGATTCTTCTTGCCCTGTTGCATCAGTATCGTTTAATCCCATTGCCGCCCATGTTCCTTTACCAACTAAACCATCGGCATCTAAACCATTTAGGGATTGAAAATCTTTTACGGCTTGTTCCGTACCTTTTCCGAAGATTCCATCAGCACCCAATCCTAAGAATTGTTGAACTGCTTTTACATCTTCACCTCTTGAACCTACTTTTAATAGCATATTATGTGTTTTTAGTTTTGATTAAATTCTATAACCTCAAAGATACGAGTCTGAATACGTTTCGTACCCTCAGTATTTGTAAGAATTATTGAATTTCTAAATTTTTGCCAATCTATGATAAATGTCTTATCTAATACCCCACCATTCTCCTCTCTCACTAATTGATTTAGTGCATTGATGGTGTATAGAGTATTTGATTCTTTTTTTCTGTGTATTAGTATTGTATCTTCTAAAGGTTGGGGAGGTTTGAATTCGGTATTGATGTTATAAGTAACATATAGTTCATCCAAATTTGATTTGTTCTGTAAGATATAGATATAGTTATACACTATCACATAAGTTTCTCTGATATCTTGTAGAGTCTTTTGTAACCCGTCTTTTGAAGTAAATGTACACAATAGTTGTGTTTTCATATTTTTCTCTCTCTATTAATCAATCACCTATAAATATCACAGAATATTTTTGGGGTAATTATATATCAATCTCTTCACCTGACTTATTATCCACAGCAACACCGTCATCATTTAAATCAATATCAGCCACCTCACCATCACCAGTGAATGATAACTGACAACCACCACCAGTTCTACCAGCAGTTCTTTTAGTTCTGAATGTTATTGAATAATCATTTGGATTATTAGTACCCTTATCAGTAACAAACTTAGGGTCTCCATTTTCATCATAATATTGCTTATTATGCTCCAATTCAGTTAATGTTTGATTTGTTCTGATATTATTTGCTATCTCAATGGCAGATAACAAACTTTCTACTTTTACACCTGCTTTTTGGACAAGATTACCAGCATTGTTTTCACCTATTAATGCGGATGCATGTTCTTTAGTAATGATACCACCCAACTTTGCTTTATATTTATCTTCTATTTTATCCAACTCTTTAGCAAACATCTTCCAATACTCTGTTTTATCAGCAGGATTTGCATCAGATATTTGTTTTTTAATTCTATCAATCTCATCCATATAATCAGCCACAATAGTTGATATTTCTGAGATTTCATCACTAGTAAAAATTTCACCTAAGCCAATTTCACTCAATGTACTTTTAATAAAATTGGAAGTTTTTTCTTTAGTTTTTTCTTTAGATTCGCCCTTAATTAAATCATCATTTATAAGTAAGGTATAACCATCTTGCCCCAAATACATACCTTGATTATTTTGTTTACTTTTATCTTGATGTAATTCACAAATTGTTTTTGAGTTAGCTGGGCATCCATATGTTCTACCTTCTTTACCCCATTTACAACTTACCAAAGAAACTCTTTCTAACATACCACCTTTAATTTTATCACCTGCTGGGAAATTTCCAGCTGATGGTAAGTACACCTCTTCACCATTTGCTAATTCCTGTTCATATAAGTTATTTTCCGCTAATTGTTTTAATATAGCATTTGCAACATCAGCATCTGCTTTATGTAAATCAACCATTAACTTATTATAGGAATCGGCAATCGCTTGTGCAGCTTCAGGTGATGGTATTTTTGAATTTTTTAATATATCATTCATTCGTTGTTTATGGGATTCTAAACCAATTAGTACACCCTCATCAACTGTGTTGTTTTTTACTTGCTCTTTTGCGAAATCAATAGTATTTTGTAAAGCGGGATTATTAATACTTTGTGCTAAGTAATCTTTTGAATAATCACTGGATGGCATTTTGACATTTCCATTTTCATCCTTTAATCCAAATATTCCATGCAATGATGGTCTAATTTTTTTAAGAACTGGATGTGATTCGAAATATTGAGATACCCTTACATCATCGGATGGTTTTATAATATTTTCATTTCCTAAATCAGGTTTTGCTGCTGTTGTGAAACCTTGCTTTACACTTTTAGCATCAAAGGTTTTTAATTCAACCAAAGCCGATACCCTAGAAACTAAATCTTTTGATTTTGTCGTTCCAGCATCTCCACTAATTATTTTACGATTTCCACCTAATTTATTAAAGTATGCTTTTTTTCTATTTTCGTTTGTAGAAAATCCAGCGTTATCAACTAACCATTGTGCAGCTTCTCTTTTTTCTTCTTCGGATTTACTATCATCGTAAATAATATTTATCTTTTTCAATGATTCCTTAATAATTTCTTTTTGAGTATCATTTAAATTATCTATTCTTTGTTCTACTCTTTTTTCAAAATCATCAGTTATTTTTTTATTTTCTGGAGATATTTGTGAAGTACTACTATCCGTATTCTTTTCTAAATCAGGTGCTTCATATCCACTATCTTTGGAAAACATACTTTGTTGCTTTCCTTTAGAATCATCCTTATCATCTTTTGTTTTTGTATGAGTACCAGCTTTTATTGCTGCATCTCTATTTTCTTCAGAATCAAAATCAACAACTTTTCCACTATCTTTACTTACAGCATAGAATTTTTCCTCTGCTTCAAAAAGATTTTGAAATAATTCACTTTTGATTTCCCACAATCCCAACTCATCTAATACTTCAGATAAGATAGTAAGGTGTTCTGATTTTTTGAAATCTACAATACCTTCTTTCGTTCTATACGAAACTTCGGTTAATAAATCGTTTATAAACTGATTAAAATAATTCATACGTTAAATCTTCCTATATCCTATAAATATTAAAGTTTTGAGTAATCCGTTCCCCAACTAGCTTTTATAGGAAATCCGTTTGATTCTACTATTTCTTTCAATTTAAGAGCATGTTCTTTGGGAGTATCTAATGGAAAAGAGAATAGGAATGAATCATAAGTATATAAGGTCAACTCAATATCGGTTTGTTTAATAAACTCCAACACTTTTTGGGTTGTTACCATATTTAACTCAGTTTCAGTTGCTTGTAGTAAATAGTTGAATACTTTTTGAGGATTCGATTGTTCTATGTGTTTTAAAGGTATTTTTCGATTGTATGTGGATACATAACCTACTTTTGATGCCTTACTCCACATTTCATCGATGTACTCTCTAACCTTCTTATAATAAGGAATAGAGTCGAACTCTTCGGGTATCCCACCATAAAGGAGTTGGAAGGTGATTCCTTTGGATTCATCGTAAGGAACTCCATATTGGTCCGCTAACCATTGGTGAACCGAAGTATTGGGTAAATCGTAATCAATCAACTTACCAATGATTCGGGGGTGATAGGCATCATAATCCATTTGTAGGAATATATGCCCATCTTTGGGAATAAATACTTCTCTCGTACCATCCTTTTTATTTAAAGCAGAGAAGTTGATTCCCCCAAATCGGTTGGAAGGACGGGATGTAATGGTATATGGGTTGTATTCGGTATAAAGAGTGTTATTGGATAGGTGTTTAGTGGCTTGTGGATATCTATCAAAAAATTTCTTCCCATCGACCCGAACCCCATATCGTTCAATCTGAGATAAAAGAGGAATCATCGTATCATCAATCCAAGATTTAGTAGGAGTAGGAAGATTAAGATTGTCAACAAACCAAGTTAGATACTCTCCCCATTTCATTAGAGGTGCTATCTTTCCTAAGTTTTCTCCCATACCCATTCGGGTATAATGTGAGATAAATGGTTGATTTTGTACCTCATCGGGTATAGTTTGATTCCTTTCAAAGAAGTAATAGTTGGATATATCAAAAATATTTTGTATATTTGTACCACTTTGTAATAAACCCTTTTTATTCCACACCCATTTTGGTTGTGTAGATTTAGAAAGGTCTAAATGATGGGATTTTCCATCAATATGATTATATATGAGAATAAAAGTGGATTTTCCCATCATAACGAACAAAAACGCAAGTTCATTGTTCATTGGGTGTTTTTCTAAATCACACCAAACAGGAACTATAATAGATGGTTCAGATTCCCACCTTTTGATAAATTCTTCCTTCTCTTTGTTAGACTCTACTACAATCATCTCACAAATATAAGAAAATTATTTTAAATATCCAAATTATTTTTGATGAAATTGTAAAAGGTTGGGTAAGTATAGTTGAATTTTAGGAATAGTTTCGGAGGCAATTCTAATCGATGTTGAGTTTGAATTTTTTATATCTATTGGGTCTCCAATCAATCTCCAATCTAATTTAATTGTTGAGTAAAATGGATTACTTAAAAATTGATTAATATTATCAGGAGATACCTCAAATATATGAGCCGATGTATCATTTGATTTTTGAACAAAATATCGTTCTATATAACCCCTATCATAATCTACTTTTTTAGGAGTTGGTATAAATGCCTCTATCGTATTGTTTGAATATTCGCTTGGTAATTTTAATATTTGATTATATCTTTCAGTATCCATAATATTAATAATTAAAGTTTCTATATCCACCTATAACTTCTGTAACCCATTGCATCTCTTGAATTGTGTGCTTTACACCTAATACTTGAAAAAATCCTTGCTTTTGATATTTTTCAGGAATCCCATTTACAACAAATCTATCACCTCTTTTAATACCACTTACACCATGTATTACAAATGTAAAAGTAATTGGTAATAAAACAGATACTTTTTTATCTTTAGGAAGAGAATTTAAGTCTGCTTTTGCAAGTTTTTGTAATTCAGCATCATCATAACTAGCAACATATGCAAATTCGTTTATATCAAATTTTGTGCTAAATAAAGTATTACCCGCTTTTTGTATATCACTTTGTTTTACTTGTGTACTTGAACGCTCTACATTTACTTTTGGATACATACCTAATTTTCCTAAAAATGATAAATAGGCTTGTTCTATTAATTCCTCATCAGTTTCTTCAACATCACCAGTACCATCTCCTCCTGAATTAATTACTTCTTTTTTTGCGTTTATAGAATTTAAAACCAAATCACTTAAATCATCTGCAAATATTTTACCTAAAACAGGTTGAGTATCATCGTTTATTTGAGCACTAAGTCTTTTACCTACGATATGAGCCATCTTACTACCACCCATATCCATACTTAACGAAGATTCTTTAAATATTGATTTAACCCCCTCCATCTCAAATTTATATGGTGTTGTAGTTGGTTTATATGTAAAGTTTAAATCTTTTATTGAAAGTATAATATCACCTACTTCCATTACTGTACCATCATCCAATGTTTTTGGATTTTCCAATGTAGTTTCCACTATCTGAAAATTCCATAAATCATTTACAGCTGATGACATTCCATTTAAAATTTGGTATAATGCATCTTTTACTACAAAGTTACTTGTTTTCATAATACTTGCAGCAAAGTCAAAATTAACATACAAATCATCCAACAATCCCCAAAAACCTTGGTCTTTATCTATACATTCTTCATTTTTAATAAAATCATCTTTGTAACTAAGATATTTAATGTTTTCTGGTCCTATTTCAACTGAACTTCCTATAATACCTTTTTCAAAAGGAAATTGTATTTTTTCACCACCAAATGATACAGAACAATCTGTTTCAAAATCATCACCACCCGGTGGGAGTGCATTTAATTCTTCTTTACTTTTTTGAGCGCTTATAAAATCAAATTTAGGAGTTCTTGGGTTTGGTATAAATAATTTACTCTTATCTCCACTAAATATTCGTGGATAAGCAGTACAAATAGTTGTATCCGAATAAATTGACATTGATACTGTTTTTTTACCAATTTTTAATCCCTTCATAATCATTTGATTAAAAATTTTCATAAGAGTACCAAAACGAATAAATTTTTCAGGTCCAAAAATTTCCGTTCCAGCTGGTATTTTTGCCGATTGTCCGTCTTGTTGTGCACCACCCGAACCTCTACTAAACCAATTACCATCTGCTTTTTTGTTTAAAACATTAGCAACTGCCTCATCAAAGTTAATGTAATTAACCGCATGTGCTATTGGTATTTCTCTAAGAGAATCATCTTTTGTACCGTCCACACCACCTTCACCTAAAGCTTTTATTTCAGGTGTTTTTCTATTTGATGGTAATGCATTAAATGCAAATTGCCATCTTTTTATATTTAAATCAGTTTGAACTGATAAATTTTTGTAATCAGGTGCTGGTGTTGGCTTTTCTCCATCTTTTTTACCAGCATTATCACCATTTACTAAATAAGCAGGAAGTTCTGTAAATCCCGTACATCTCACTTCAACTGTCCATGTACTACCATCTGATGAAATACCACCACCCGTTATAAATCCTAAATAATTATCATATTCACCACTACTAAGTTTTCTTAATTTGGTAAGGTTTTTAAAATTTTGAAAATTAGAAATAGTATCCGCATCTAATTTCTTTGTTGTAGCCAATCCCTTCATAGAGTTGGCCGTATTCCAACCCCATTCTAAAAAAATAGTAAAGCCGGGTTCTTGAAAATATCTAGTTACCAAATTTAATTGTTCTTTGGAAAAACACTTTATTGTAAAATTAGCTTTTCTACTGAGATTACCTGCCCCCTCATCAATTTCAATATTTTCTACTATTGGATTTGGTCTATATCCTTTACCTGTTGATGGATTTACTGCTTTACCATCCCAATTAGTACCAATTGTACCACTTTGAGAAGTAGAACCATATACAGAACCACCAGCAGCTCCAAATAATTTAAAGTTTGGATTAGATACTATGGTCAAACCATCACCATAAGTTCCAGCTGGATTATCTGTTGTTTTATCACTAACAGCTGAAGTTATTCGTATCCAAGCATTTAGTTTGGATATATCATATACACCACCCTTAACTCTATTTTCTAAAGTTTTCGTAGCATATCCCGCAATATTTGAAAAAGTTGGAAATGTTCCCATAACTATTATTCACTAAAATTTACTAATATCTCAATATAGTTTTGTGGTATTCTTAAAATTGTACCATCTTTCAGACCAAATGGAGCATTGTGTATATTATTTGCAGCTGCAATTATCCACCATAAAGATGCATCTTCATAATATTGATAAGCAAGTGTATCCAACCTATCACCAGTTTCGGATGCTACATAAATATCATCATCTCTTAATGGAATCTCTGGATATATCTTTGAACGATATACCAACCTCCCATCATTTAGTTTTTTACTACCATTATTTTCGTATCTACTAGCCATTCCTTAGTTAGTTTGTGGATTAAATGAATAAAATTTTCTACTTGATGTATTGTTTCTACCCAACAAAAATTTAACAGTAATACCAACATCAGTAATCATTGGCAATCGATACCCTTTCATATCTATATCATTGTTGGTATTTCCAGTTACCATTCCAGCTACATTTGATATTACCGATTGTTCTTTATCACTCACATTCCAAGGATATAAATCTTCCCAATTATGTGTAAGTGATTCTATAAATGCAAATTGACCTTTATACAAATCCCCAATCGTTAATTTAATAAATGGTGGTTTTACCGCCGATGAACTATAATATCCTTGTGGAAATACTAATGAATTTAAAAAGTTAATTTTATCCCATCCAATTTTATGTTCTAATGCGTTTAATGAATAAACTTTAAAATTAAAAGTTACACTTCTCTCTATTCCACTATATGTGTAATTACTGAATGGTGAACCTATAAATTTATGAGAATCCCAAGTTGGAGAAAAAGTTTCATTTAATCCAGTAATAGTTGCTCTAAATTGTACAGTTTCGTTTCTTTCTACTGAAGTAAATTTCAATGGTACAAAATCTTTTTCATCTAATGTTGTACCATCACCCAATGTAAGAGTTTCACCTTCAAATACATTTGTACTATTAACAGTATCGCCAAGTTGAGCCATACCTCTTTTCTTTTCTATAAAATCATCTTTTGATATAGGTTTACTAATTTTAGTTGAAAATGTTTTACCTTCTCTATCAGGATTTGAACTAAATAATATATTTTCTGGATAATTTAAATCTTTTAAAGCTTTTGAAAATCTTCCACCCATTCCACCTTCATCACTTATATCGGTGAATAATTCTTTATCGGAAATGACAATCGATGATGGTGATGTTTGTTTTGATATTCTAGTTCCAAATTTTCTAGGTAAATTAAGTGTTTTTTCATACATTAAACCATTAACATCTATTATACCATTGTTATCTGCTGGTTGAATACCAAAAAATCCTAGTCCATCATTTTTATTACCATAATTTATTGTTGTATTTGTAAGACCTGTAATTGATGCTGCATTGAATCCAGTTACACCATCTCCTCCAAATAATTTTTCTCTTAATTTATCTTTTCCTAATGATATAGCACTACCTATTGCTTGTTTACCAATGTCTTTTACATTACCACCACCAAGTCCTTTTAAAAATTGACCTAAAGGTTTCCCTGCACCATCGGTTCTTACTTTTTCTAAAGTATCTAAATAATTTTTTTGAATTTCACCTTTTAAATTTTCTTTGATTGTACTATTAGTAGCTACTTTTGTAGGTATAATTGTTTGTGGTATTCCTAAAAATTTACTATTAAGTACTTTATCACGTGCACCAGATATCAAATTACCTAAAACACCACCTCCACCATTATCACCACCAGTATTTGCTCTCATAGTATCCAAAAGTGTAGTACTTCTAAGAGTTAATCTTGGTAACTCAGTACCATATATAAATGGCATTGATGCCGTTCTGATAATTCTAGCTCCTGTTACTTCTTCTTCCAAAAGTGTTTCACTTCCTCTAACACCTAAGTTTTTTCTAGCTAATCTAGCTAAAGACATACCAACAGTATTTACAAAAGGGTCAGCTGCTGAAATACGAATATCTTTCGAATTTCGAATAGCATATGCTTCTTCGGCTGTTTTACCATTTTGAGATGGTAATTGTTTACTTTTAAATAATTCTTCTAATGTTGGCATAATATATTATATTGCGTATGAGTTACTTCCCAATTCTCTAGCTTTACTAATTACAACTGCCGTAACTTTTGTAGAATCCATATAAACATCTTTTGTTTCTTTAAATGCTTCTTTTAATTCTTCTACCCATTTTGGTGAACTTTCACCACCACCGCCTTCACCACCTAAGCCTAATAAGGAACTTGCGGCTCCAAATGCGGAAACAGCCATCATTGCAGGAACTGCAGCTAAACCAGCTACAGCGAAGGTTGCTAAAGATGCGGTTAATGCAAAAAATCCACTAGCTAATCCTAATATCGTTAATGCTAATTCTGGAGTTGCTACTTCTGCTACTTTACCAAAGAAATCACCCAATCCACCAAATACTTTTGCCACAGCAGTACCTATTGATACTACAATATTACCAATAGCTTCACCAAATGCTTTGATACCCGGTGCTGCCAATTTGAGAGCAAATCCAATACCAATAATTGCACCAGTTACTGCTGCTAATCCTAATAGGGCTTGTGGGGAAGCAAATGCACTAACACCTTTTGCTAATCCTTTCATCCCAGCTCCCATTCCTTTCATCGTACCACCGATTCCAGCACCACCAACTTTCTTAGTGGCAGCTTCAGTTGCTTTACCACCAACACCTGAAAATAATTTCTTACCTAATCCTCCTACCTTTTTACCAATACCACTATTAGCAATAGCACCTCCAACGGATTTTAAACCTTTAACAACACCACCGGCAGTCATTTTTAATAAATTTTTAAGTACTTGCCCAGTACCCTTTACAACACCACCAATTGAACCACCCATAGCTTTAAAACCTAAATCTAATTTTCCAGCCATAGTTATATATCCACCCAATCCTTTTAAACCCGTACCTAAGTATTTGTTTAATCCCACATCTAAAGCTTCACCTGCAGTAGAAAATCTTTCGTTTAAAACAGCCCCTAATGAATTAGCCTTTTCTTGCTTATTTGTCATTTTACTTAACTCAGCAACACTAACTCCTAATAAATCTGCAGTTTTCTTTTTAGCAATAGGGTCCATTTTATTAAATGCCTCAATACCACCCAATGCATTTAGTGTTTCTTTTGTAGCTTCTTCAATTTTACCTTCAAATGCCAATGCTCTGGCTCTATCTAAATTGATATTTCTACCCAACATAGCACCTAACTCCAATTCGTTGGTAATTGATGTTTCAAAATCTAATAGATTATCAGCAATACCACTAAGAGTAGACATATTAACGCCCAATTTCTTAGCATATCCCGCTGCTCTTAGAATATTTTCTCCACCATCTTTACCATAAAGTGCAAACTCTTCAGTAGATGCAGCTAACTCAGACATTAAAGCTGATGGTATAATTTTATTTTGTTTTGCAAATTCTTGACTGGTTTTCACCATATCAAATGACATATCCTTTGAACCACCATTTAATCTTGAAAATGAACCAGCAAGTGAAACTGCTTCAGTATTTGAGATACCCATATTTTCGGATATCAATCCAATGTTAGTTTGTGCACTTAAAGTTGCTGCATCTACTCCACCGAATTCCTTAGCTAATGATTTTACTGTACCGCCTGTATCATCAAATACAGAACCTAATAAAGTGGCTGATGCTGTTGTTTTATTTAGTAGAGTAAATCCATACCCTAACTCTTTATTTACCTTAGCTAATTTATCAACAAATTGACCACCAGCAAAAACCAATGCTCCAATTGCGGTTAAAGGTCTTTTCAGATATGTAATTACAGTTTCCTCAAATGCCTCTAACTTTTTAGTCATTTCCTTAAAAACTTCAAGTTGAGATTTTAAAGTTTTCTTTTCATTTTCAGTTAAAACACTATATTTTTGAGCGATAGTATTTCTCCTCTCCATTTCAGCATTTAACTCGGGTTGGATAGACATAAATTCTTTTCCAAGCGTAGTTCTTTTATCCAATGCATCAACTTCTGCTTTTATTAATTCTTGTCCAATAGATATTTGGTCATTTAATTCTGCTCTTTTTTCAATATCATCTAAAGATGTTTGTGCTAGTTCATTCTGAGCTTGTGCTACCAAAGAATATGCATCTCGAATCTTTCCAATTTGTTTTTCTGCTAATTCATTAGGTTTGTTTAAGCCTTCCTTAGTACCGGTTTTTAAGTCTACTATTTTTTGAACTACAGATCCAAATGTTTTATCTTGTTTTTCTAAAGATTTATCTAAAATTGAATATATTCCACCCAATTCAGATGCGAGTGATGAACTAAATCCAGTATTTTTTTTGGTTTCGGAAGTTATTCGTTGAAGTTCTTTTGTAATTTCCTTTAATCTTTTTAACTGAGTACTATATTCGTCTGTAAGACGTGCCTCGCTCTTACCCATCTCACTTTGCATTTTTTTGAGATTGGCAACAAGTTGAGTCTTTTCTTTTAAAAGATTATTGTTCTCAGCCATTTAGAATATTATATTATAGAGTTTTAATAAAATCCTCTAAATCCTTAATTTCTTTATCTATTTTTAACATTCTTTTAGAAACTTCTGGATTTTTTAGTCTTGAAGATGCTCTATCCATAAATCGTTTTTGAGTTCCTTTATAGATACTATCAAGAAAACCGCCAATAAATTTAGTTATCGGTCCTTCGTTTATGTTTTTCTTTTTCATAATTTTTTTCCCATAATTATACATCTATAAATATTGGATAAAAAAAAAGTGAAGATTATTTCCTAACCCTCACTTTTGATTTTCTCTCAGCTTTTTTGTACTCTTCGGCTTCTTTCTTTTTTAAATCAGCTAATTTGTTGAAATAGAACTTTCTCCATTGTATTGGCATGAAGTAAACATCTCTCCAAGTAAATCCATTACCAAACTGAATAAGTTCCCAAATTTGGTTATGAAGTTGGATACTATAATCATTCGGAAGGGTAAAAAAACGAAACCCCAAACGGGATGTCGAGTGCCTCCTCTTCACCCGTCAACTCTGAAACAAAGTTGAATGTTAAATCCATATCAGGACTTAACTCTTTTACAAATTTTCTGAATGCTTTTGTATCCAATGCTAAGAATGAATTTTGAACCCATTTAGTAATATAACCCCTATCAGAGTTACCATTTACTGATTGAATCATATATTTTAAACGAGTAGTTACATCAAATGATGTATCACCTTTTCCTTTGTATAATCTAGCTAATGCTTGATTTTCTTTTGTGATTTCTAACTCATCACCATGTGTAAGAAGTTTGAATTCTAATTCAGCTCCACTCTTAGGTAAAGTAAATTTATATAAGTTATCACCATTTAAGATTTCTTCATTAAAATCTTTGGTTTTTACTTTAGATAAATCAATAATTACTTTTTGTGGTTCTAATGTAGATGGGTCAGTTATCTCTACTTCATAATCTGCCCCATAACCCATTACTCTTGTTGCTAAAAGAATAGCATTTTTATCACCAATGAAGATATCATTAATATCTAAATTTGGTTCTACAACTACTGATTCAAACAACTTATCCAATACTACACCTTTTTTGATTAAAGATTGAGATGCAAGAATATCTTCTTCTCTTGCAGTCATATACTTAATCTCAATGTTTCCCTTTCTCAAAGGGTGTCCTTCTGGGTAAAGTAATCCCTTTGATGGTAAGTCCACTACCTCAGTTGGGAATTCGAATTTATTTTCGTTCATAATTAACCTTTATTTGTTTGTATATATAAGTATATCAAAACTAAAAAGTTATAAAACGAAAAAAGGTTCTCACTAAGAGAACCTTCTTCAAATATATAGATAGTAGTGGATAATATCTTAAAATTCTAATATTGCGTAATCGTAAGAAAGGGTTAACGAAATATCAGCTGGGTCATTAGATGTAAAATCTAAATCATTAAAGTTAGCTGCTGCAATAAATGCACCTTTTAGTTTCCATTGTTCGATTTTATCACCAACAGGTCCTAACATATAGAAATCGATATCTTTTTTGTAGAAATCTGCGTATCCTTTTCTACCAGTTAAAGATTCATATCCTAACCTCACCCATTCCATCACTTGTTGTGCTCCACTTGGAACGATTGGGTCATATAATGAAATTTCGATATCCTGCCACTCACCTTTACCTTGTAGTTTTCTATATGTGTTAATATGGTCTAACTTAATAGGTTCAAAGTTGATTGAAGGTCTACTTGCAGTTTTAATCAAGTAAGATTGAATACCATCAATCTCCATGATATACCTGTTCTTCATCTTCGGTTCGAAGTTGGTGAACATCATTTCGTTAAATTCTAATACTTCTGCCATTTTTTTATTTTCCCTTTTATACTAATAAATATTAGTTATTCATTTTTTTGTTTATGCTGAGAACGATGCTCCAGTTGGTAAGATGTTGAAGTCAATTACTATGAATTCAGCTGTCTTAGCCGGTTGAAGGAAAATCTGTCCAGCAAGTATGTTTCTATCAACCACATCAGGTGTGTTGTTAGTCTCATCCATAACCACTTTAAATGCGTACAATCCTTGTCTTTGTTGAATACCTTCTAAGTAAGGTTGTACAGTGTTGATGAATCTACCTCTTGTCTGAGCGGTGTTTTGTTCGAACACTAAGAATCTAGAAGTAGATGCCACAAATTTCTTAACATTGATTAACAATCTTCTCACATTGATTCTATCTAAAGCAGATGCCTTATCTTGCAATGTTTTCTGTCCGAATGCCACAATACCTTGTCCAGGGAATGAAGCGATTGGATTTACTTTGTTTTCATATAAAGTATCTCTTTCAGAGTGTGTTAATCTATTAAGAACTGAAACTGCTCCTACAATACCACCCCTATTCAAACCAGCAGGTGCGAACCATTCAGCTGCGATAGCATCATTAGCTGCATATACAGCAGGTAATAGTACTGAAGGTGGTACACTTACTAATTTGTTAGTGTTTGTATCTACTGTCTTAACCCAAGGATAGTAAGAACCTACATAGTTCGAATCGATTGAGTTAGCTTGAGTAGTTACTTGTGCGATTGTATCACTTACTGAAGTTAAATCAGAGATGTAGAAACAATCTTGTCTAGCTTCTACCATATCAATCACATCAGTAGTTACCGCTGGGTGTAATCTTCTTACAATACCCGGAGTTACTACCATATTAATATCAAATTCATCAGCGTTTGAAATTGCATCGATTGCTTTCTTATATGCTACCGAACCACTAGCCGTTGAATCGGTTAAATCTAAACCTTGTGAGTTACCAGCTGAGATTGAACTTCCTAATGAAATCTCTCTAGCAGGACTCATTCCATCAAATCCACCTTGGAATGCCAATGTGAATTGTCTCTTAACCATATCAGCTGTTGCTGAACCAGTCATTTCTAATGAAAGTTGAGAATCGAATCCAAAATCAACATTTGAACCAGTACCTACACTTTCAGGTAGTGGTTTTAAATAGTTAGCGTTATCTAATTTAACACCAGTTGTTTCGAAATCAAAACCAGCATACTGATAAGGATTACCAGTTGTGTTTCCGTTTGAAGTTGTTTGATAAACAACCGCTGGAACAATAGTTTCATCCGTTGCTTTAATTGGGTTAGAATAAGCTCCATGTGCAAATGGTGCAGCTGATACAGGGTAAGAACCTTGTGCCGATACCTCTACTCTAATGTATTTTGAGTTATTCAACCAATCACCATTTTCAGTAATTTTACCATTTGAATCAACAGTATAATATCTATCACCAATCACTCTTGCGATATAATTAGGTGATGCTGGGTCTAAGTTTACATTGTTAAAAGTTTCTAATACTACTTTTCTCTTATCAGTATCACTATGAGAACGGATAGTTACACTAAATACTGAATAATCAGTTCCACCATCTTCACCTGCTGCTTTAACACCAGAGATAGAAACTTTGAATCTTGTGTTTTCACCATTACCATGACCTAAAGTATGAAACTTAAATAGGTCATATCTTTCACCGGAGATTAATTGTGATTTTACATATGGTGTTGATGCTGAACTCGCATCGTAAGTAAAGTTTTGAATTGGAAGAGCTTCTGCTAATACCGCTTTACTTTCAGTTACATTTAAATTAATATCACTTACTGCATTTGAAAAGTAAGAGTAAACATAAGCATCCTTACCACCCAATGCCGATTTACCAAATACATCAGTTACATCATTATTAGCTGATGAAAGTAATGAAGCAGATACTTCACCAATTCCACTTCCACTAACTACAAATGAACCAGATACAGTATCAGATGCAGTTACTGTAAATCCACTAAATCCAACTTCCTCATCTCCATTATCTGTAGAGTGAAGAGTTGAAATCAATTTTACAGTTCCATCTGAACCACTAGCTAATAAACCAATTGGGTTTGCTTGGTTATAACCACCCACACCTGCTACTCTTACAATTGTTGCCGTACCAGCTTCTCTAAGATAGTTTTGTACTGCATATTCTGTATAATAAGTACCATCAGGTGTACCAAATTTATCCTCAAACTCACTTTGAGTTCTAACGATTGTGGGAACAAACGCTGGTCCTTGTTTGAAAGGTCCGATGAACGCTGCTCCGATTTCTCCTACCCCTTGCGCTAAGAACGAAAGGTCATTTTCTCTCGTAAATACTCCAGGTGATACAATTCTTTCTGCCATATTATCTCCGTTTATTAAATAAACAATTTAGTTATTACTACTATAAATATAACTAAAATAATGAAACCAACAATTATTATACTGAACCAGTATCAGGTGTTGGAGTTACTGAACCTGTTGACCAAGGTAAGTCTCCTTCACCAACTTCTACACTAGAATCATCCACTTCATCAATCTTCTTTTGGATTTGCTCTGAAATATGGGGCCAATATCCTGTTGATAAACTTGATGATACTATATTCTGAACCCAACCAATTACTAAATCTTCCGTTAGTTCTCCAAAAGTTACAAACTCATCAGCTGAACCTGAATCAAAATCAATTGGAGTAGCTCCAACAAATCTACCTTCAGTACCTGTTGTTGATTCAGTACCAGTACATGTCCATCTAGCGTGTAGAATCACATTATCGTAATCACCTACTGTTTTTTTAGTCATTTGGGTAATTGCCCAAGAATAAGTTACTGCCATTTTTATTTCCTTTTATATATAAATATATAGGTTGTTTCCCAAACGGAAAACAATCACCTATAAATATAACCAATTTTAGTTAAACACAATTATTAAGATACACTACCAGAAGTTTCTACCCAACTTGATGATACATGATTCCAAGCTTCTAAAACGAATGCAGATTCACTAGCAATCAAATCTGCTTCATTGAAACTATCGTAGTGAATATCTTCATGCTGTCTACTAATCTCAACACCATCTTCCATAAAGGAAATTCGTTTGCAAACATCAATTGATGGATTTTGTACATTAATTTCTAATTTGTTTAAAACTATTACTTTTTCTATTGCCATTTTATTATTTCTTTAATAATTCTTTCATCATCTCTTTCAATTCAGAAAGTTCTGACTTTAAATATTCAATTTCTTCTTTTTGAGATTTAACAATATCATTTTGTTCATTGATTGCATTAACTAATAATGGAGTTAATCTATCGTAATCAACTGTCATATAATCATATCCTAATCTTTCAGCAAGAGGAGCGTTATGAACAATTTCAGGAAGAACTGATTTAACATCTTGTGCAGATACACCGACTTGTAAATCATTTCCTTTGTATCCAATCATATTGGCTTCTTTATTATTTCTATAATAGAAACCATTTAGTTTACCAACTTTATCAAGAGCGTTTTCAATATCACCTTCCTTATCCTTCAATCTCATATCAGAATAGTAAGCGATAACATTTCCTTCTGCTCTTAAATCATCGTTAATTCTAAGACCCCAACTTTCAGTTCTTGCTTTCCAACCACCATTATAGTAAATGTAGAAGTGAGAGTTGTGAATACCTTCACATAACCACTCATTATTTACATCATTGTATAAACCAGTTGAACTACTATTGTTGTGCATTAGTAGTGAACGACCATTCATTGACCATCCTTCCCAACCATTGATACTACCATAAGTAGAAACAGTACCATATTGTCCACCTTCATCACCAACTGAACGCATTCCATATCCTCTATCTTGGAAGTAGAAACCAGTAGAACCTTGTGCTCTAAACCAATCGTTTGCCAATACATACCGAAGTTGTGATGTAGATGCTGGATTACAATAATATCCAGTACTATTTGAATCATAGTAAATACCAGCATACATTGCTCCACCATTACCATTGTTTTCATCTAAAACAGGAATAGTTCTCCAACTTCTCCATCCGCTCCAAGAACTTCTGAATCTCAAGTTACTAATTGGTCCACCAACCATCTGCCATCCGTAACCACCAGTGTTCGAACTACGATAGTGGAATGCCTGCATCCCTACCCAGTGTGATGTACCTGAAGGTTGGTTAGGTGGATTACTCCAAGAATCGATGAAACCAGAACCCCAAGTTGAAACAACATTCATATCCTGTCTACCCCAACCATAAGCACCAGTCCAATAGTTAGTATCACCAGTTTGACGAGGTCTAGCTCTATAATATTCACCACTATTTCTCGTATGACCCGGTAATCCCATCCAAGCCATCGTTCTATTACTCACACCTTCGAATCTCGTAGAGTTTCCAGATGCACCATCGAAATAATAACCAGTGTTATTATTATCATAGAAAATTGGAGACCTGAATGAAGAACCAGCATATACATTACCACTAAAGTCTGCACCTTGTGATGCGAATGAAATTCGGTGATATGTACCACCATTATTTTTTAATGCAAGATGATGTCCCCATGTACCATTATACTCATATGCCAATCCGTACATATTACCTATTGGCCAACTTTCTCCAATTGTCCAAATAACTTTTGAACGAGTACCACTTGCGTTGTAATCACCCATTAAACCACCCTGGTTACGAGAAACTAAATAATCCGAATACCAAACTCTACCTGTAAAGTTTTGTTGATATGCATTTGAATATCCATCACCATGCCAATAATATCCTGTATTATTATTATCATAGAAGATTGGTGCTCTATGAGAACCAGTTGCGATACTATTACCACCAGTATCAATCCACCATCTAGCAGGGTAAGACCAACCAACACCAACACCATAGTGAGGGTTTTGGTTATTATCATACCAACCAATAGATAATTCATTTGGATTAGTATTTGCGATACCAATGTTCCATTTTCTATATCCACCAGAATTTAAACCACCCATCATAGTAAACACAGCACCATGTGTTGTGTTACCATTTCTCGCATAAGCGTTAAGATATAGGTGTGGGTAGTATGGTGCGTTCATTACAATCTGATATCTATTCGAATCGTTGTAAATCGATGTACTACCATTAGTGTAAGTAACTTCAGGTCCTGTCATTAAGGTTTCTCTACCAGATGTACCAGGAACTCTCAATCTATACATTCTGGATAGTCCATCACCATTAAAGTAATATCCAGTGTTGTGGTCATAATAAATTGCTGCTCTTACTTGGTCTCTTGAATATACACCATAAGATGCGGTTTCTAACTGACGTGTACCATTGTACATTAACTCTACTCTGGAGTTTCTATACATTAAGATAGCCCACTCATTCTCAATATCGTTGTAGATACCAGCTGCGTTTGAATGGTCATGCATAAATACCCAATTACCATTAATTGAGTAACCACCCCAACCACCTCTGGTTGTACGAGTTACTACTGTACCATAGTTACCATTTACTCTATCTCTACCAACTTCAAATTCTAAGGTAGTATTATCAGTAAAGAACCGAGTACCACTATCATTAACATGCTGAATTGCCCAACTTCCACCTTGGTCTAAGATACCAATTGAGTTTCCGTTATCTGCGTATAAGTAACCTCTGATATTGTTACCAGCGGTTGCCATTGCAATTTCAACTGTCGATTGTCCACCATATACTCTCCATCTTCTGTTTGAATCAGAATACCAATGCATTCCAGTTGCTTGGTTATATAAACCTTCACCACTATTATCGTTTCTGAACCAGTTTCTAGCGTAGATTTCAGTACCTCTAATATCACCCATATTTGAGAAACCATCTGGATTTACATAATATCCAGTGTTGGTCCAATCGTAGAATATTGGAGACCTCATATCAGAGTTGTGTCTAGCGTAATCGTTGTTCAATAAGAAGGATTCACTACCACCACTTAACAATCGTAAACCATAGGTATGAGAACTTGCCATACGAAGGTCAATTCCGTAATCCAAATTACCAGTAACAATCATACCCCAATCATTGTTGTTTGGTTTGTTAATCCAAAGGATTGCATCATCACCAGAAGCTTGATTATCAACACCATTCAATTGTAAACCACTCATTATTGAACGAGAACGAGGGTCTACTCTATATCCAGTATTATTGGTATCATAAAAAACTTGAGAGTATAAATACCGAGTATTTGCCCAACCATCAACTCTTAAATTCAAATCACCACTATCAGAACTCATTCTGAATTCACCAGCTCCACCAATTAAATCAATACCAGATTGAGATTCCCAATGGGTATTGGTTCTTAATCTCATTGTACCACCATTTTGGTATGGCATTCTTATTTCTGAACCGAAATCTCCGAAGTATGAAGTATTTGTATCGTAGTATCTACCTGCAGCAATTGGATTATCCATTGATGGATATGCTATACTATCAGGTGTAAAATCTGAAATGTTAGATGGACCAGGTGATTTATTTACATATGCCCAACTACGAGATGGAGTAGAATCCGTTAAAGTTACTGCTCTATTAGTTTTAATATGAGCTTGAACTTGCGCATAATATCTAACATCTACATAAACAGGTACATATCTAATATCACCACTAATAGTTACTGGAGAACCAATAACTACTCTATAATAATCATAACCCCAAGCTCTATTTTCAACTAATCTTGCGGTATATCCATTGTAGTAACCCCAATAAACCATATAGGTTTTCTTAGAACCTCTACCAAAGTAATTTTCATGTAATTCAACTTCAAATGTACCAGTTTCATTCCAATCATTCCAGTCCATTGAAATTCTTGCAATCTCATATCTACGAGCTTGCGTTCCACTTGCGGACATTGTTGTATTAATTGAAACATGCGTAAAGTGTCCTAAACTAAAATCATCTCCTAAGTTAATCGAACCATTGAAAGTTGCAGTACCTTCTATTGTTAAATTATTTAATCTAGATGTTCCAGAGAAATCACCATACCAAGCCGTATCACTATCATAATAGATAGGAGCGTACATTTGCCGAGTAGCGTTGAATATTTCACTATTTACCTGAGCGTTGTTTTGTACACCATCACCATAGAAATAGAAGTTTGCTCCAGTACCATTTGGATTATTATCATCTACTCTAATTTCTGCATCAAAAGAGGTATTAATAAATCCTAATCTATTACCTCTTAAAGTAAGAGTATTTAAGTTAGATTGTCCAGCTGGGTCTAATACATATGATGAACTTGTTCTATCGATAAATCGATTAGCGTACATATCACCATATAAGGTAGCTGTATAATTTTGTGAATCAATATCGAATACCAAATTAGCACCACCCGTTGAAGCATTTCTCTGAGTATTACTTTCGTTGTAGAATCTAAAGTGTCCGTGTCCACCATTGGTTGCAAATGCAAGTCCATCATAGTACCACATTTTGTGATAATTATCACCACTACTTCTAAAGATAAGTGCACCATCATTTAGTGCAATTGATACCTGACCATCGTTTCCATTTGAACCAACACCAAAATCAATTCTTTCTAATCTAGAAGTTGCATCAGGTTTAACATAATACCCCGTATTATTCCAAGTTCTAAATTCTTCAAAATCTGCTGTACCGGATGAGTAAAGAGTTTTATTACCTCTTACTCTAAGGTAAGTACCATCGGTCATATACCAACCACCGCCCCAGCCGAAGCCAAGTTCTTCATCTTTTAAGAATGTTGATGTACCTCTACCAATTACTAACGCATCATTGTTATTAGTTAATTGAATAGAACCATTAATATGTACTCTGTTATTGGTAGCTGAACCTACTACATTTGGATTATCATTTATAGTGTAAGATATACTGGTTTGTCCAATAATTAAATGACCTTCGTTTACGGTATATGTAGAAGAATCACCAAGATGTAAGATATCTGGATTAGTACCTTCATCCATTTCCCATATTCTTCTACCACCTGCGTACGCCCGAAGTCTATCACCTTCAAAAAGAATATAAGTATTTGTATCACCATTGTGTCTAATATAATCATCTACCCGAATTTCATGCATGTATGAAATTGCAGCTGGTTCTAAATAATAGTTTACATTATCTCTATCTCTTAATCTATGTACATCCACATAGTTCATCTGAGATGTTGATGCAAAATCCCCATAGAAAGCAGTATCATCACTATCGTAATAACGAGGTGCATACATATCCTGTGCATTTCCATCATATCCACCAATTGGTACAGCTCTCATTGTTACCGTTACCTTCTTAGAAGATGATGGTTCGGTTGAGTTTGTTATAGATGTTACTCTATTTCTATCATCACCACCAGCATCTCTTACATGAACTGCGAATGAATTCCAATAAGATACTCTTGGCCACCAGAATGCAAGTGTTCCACCATTATCAAACACTTTCATCGTAGAGAACCCAGCTTTACCTAAATGTAAACCAGAGTGATTGATGATAGTATTGTTATATAGGTAACCCTGAACCATAAAGTTGAATGGTGGGTCTGAGGAATAACTCTTACCAGTTGCTTCTAATACAAACGATGCCCCATTTTGAGTATTTGAAGTAATATCAGTTTGTACTAATGTTCCAGATGTAAAATCAGAACCTGAATGTTTTCTTGTAGTAACATAGTTTCCATTCAATAAAAGATTATTACCAGCAATAGTTACATCACTGTTATTAACTTCTAATCTTTCCGTACCACCAGTTACAACTCTAAATTGGTCAGATGCATGGAATTGGATATAAGTATTTGAATCTCCTTCATGTATGATTTGGTCTACACCAACAATATCATTGTTGTTCATATCAAGTGTTCCACCCGATATACTGAACCCATTACTTACATAACTTCTTTCCCAAGATGAGATTAATGCTCTTACTGTACCATCATCTCTTCTCAACCTCATATCAGGGTAACCATTACTACCTACCCAAAAACCAGATTCATTATCATTACCAACACCTTGAGTTAGAAATACAAATGGCCATGTACTATTCCGTACTTCTCTAAGAGAAATAGCGTTATCAGCCACATTATTTAAATCCATATCAATAGCGTGACTATTGATTTGTAAATTAGTAGATAATGTAGTAGTGTTATTATTTACTTCTAATCTTTCACCACCACCAGTTACAACTCTAAATTGGTTAGCTGCGTGGAATTGTAGGTATGTATCAGTATCATCAACACTAATAATTTGGTCATCCAAATAGATATCTCGTACAGTATTTAAATCACCACTACCTAAATTTAATCCAGCAAATGTTACTGAATCAGTTGTACGAACATTTTGGTTCATTAAGTAAACCTCAGTTGCACCCTGTCCAGTATCTATATCAGTTGCGTAAATTCTACCATTTACTTGTAATGGTGAATCAGCGTACCATCTATCATTTGATTCTTGCCAAATAAATTGTTTTGTTGCTGAACTTCCCCTTAAAACTTCAATACCAGCATTTTCCGAAGGAGTACCTGATGTGAAGTTTGAATTAAGAGTAATAATATTATCTGCTAACTGAATAGTTTCGGTATTCACAATTGTTTGAGTACCTGTTACATTCAGA
>Ga0222716_10000984_pt1 | contig 23959 bp, 20 predicted proteins | sample C33_13DmetaG_FD_165044 | JGI IMG/M metagenome (GOLD analysis project Ga0222716, IMG submission 165044) | Estuarine water microbial communities from San Francisco Bay, California, United States - C33_13D | ecosystem: Environmental > Aquatic > Marine > Unclassified | place: USA: California... | reverse complement strand
TATTCATTTTCCCCTCAATAAAAGAATATGTTATGGAATAACCTCTTGTGATATTTACGAAAAACGCCCAAAATTGTTTGTGCTTAAAATTGCTGTTTTATGGGCCTTAATTCTGGTCGTAGTTAGTTCTTATCAACTCTTTGTATTGATCTAACACCCCGACTTCAAACTCTTTTTGCTTAAACGAATAATCATAAAATTCTAAAATTGATTTGTTCATTATTTTTTTTATTTTGCTTTTTGATACACTCCCAAGTCCACCTATTGGAAAACTAAAAGGCCTGTCTTGAATATATATTTGCTTAAAATCTGTAAAATCGTAATGTAGGCTGTTTTTAACGTAAACCATAAAAGAGTTGGTGTTTAGCTCTAACAGTGTGTTGTGAATTTCAAAATTTATTTTACCTTCAGTAGAATTATTAAGGTCTCCGCTTATATCAAGATTGAAAAACTCTTCTTGTGCGAGATGTAAGAACGGTTTGTCGGTTTTAGATAAAAATGTTTTATCATCAAGAGGGAAAAACCAACCGTCTAACGCTACTGCTGCTTTTATACGGCTATCGTTAATCAGTGCGTGATAGCTTGTGCCCGCACCCATTGAATGTCCCATTACCCCAACACGATTAAAATCTATTATGCCTAAAAAGGGGTTTGGGGAACCGTCAATTTTTAGCGCACTAATTTTTTCTAAAATAAATGCTAAATCATCATACCTGTATCGTATTAATCGGTTTGCATAATATTTTTTATTATGTAGTGCTTGTTCCGCCCAGGTTATGTTTGACTTATAGGTTGTTGGTTTTCTGTTTTTATCAAAAGTGATTGATGCATTATATGTATGATTTGGGGCTATGACTATATAGCCATTACTCACCAACATTTCTACTTGTGATAAATTTTGTGTTGCCACACCTCCGTCTCCATGCGAAAAGAGAATAAGTGGAAATTGTTCTCCCTTAACCGGGTGGGCCCCCTGAACTGCGCTTGACATTAGGGTCGCCCCATGCCTTATTAGTGCTGAGGGCGCATTAAGGGTGTTAGCCATCGAGCTAAGCGTTAGTTCTGGGAATACCATATGGGTTGTGTTTTGGTGTCCGTCTTTCGTTTCTGCGGGATACCAAATTTGAACCATTAATTCTCTGCGATCATCTGGTGAAACTGTATATTGCTCGCTCCTACTCTCATCTGTCCAAAAAAATATTTGGGTTCCTATGTTGTATTTTCCGCCGGGCTTATCAATTGATTCCATTGGAATAACAGCCTGTCCTATAAACGCGCAGCCGCTCAAAAGAAAAGCACTCAAAAATAAAAGGGTTTTTAAAGTATTGTTTTGGTATACAGAATCCACGGCATAAATTACATCTTATCAACTCAATCAAAAAGTGCAAAATAATAAAAATATAACAGTGATACTTGGAGCCCAGTGGGGCGATGAAGGAAAAGGAAAGGTTACTGACTATTTTGCAGCAAAGTCTAAGTATATTGTTCGTTTTCAGGGTGGAAATAACGCTGGCCACACTATTATTTTGGATGATAGAACTCTAAAACTGCACTTAATTCCATCTGGCGTTTTACACCCTGACTGTAAATTGGTGATTGGCAATGGCGTCGTAATAGACCCTTCTGTGCTTATTGACGAAATAAGCCTACTAAAAGAAGAGGGGTTGGGAGTGAATTTATTAATAAGTGATCGAGCCCATTTAATTATGCCATATCATGTTGATATTGATCATCACCTTACTGCGCTGCAAGACGATCTTGCTGCCGGCAGTACAAGGTCTGGTATAGCTCCAGTCTATGCAGACAAAATGTATCGTCATGGGTTGCGCATTGTTGATCTTTTAAACAAGGATGTTTTTGCAAAAAAACTTAAAAAATCTTTCAATTTTAACAAAAAACTTGTTGAAAATGTTTTTAATGAAGCGTTTCCTTTTTCTTATGACAAAATACTTGACCAGTTTTATATGTATGCCGAAACTATTAAACCGTATGTAGGTAATGTTTCGAAGATTTTGTCAGAAGCGGACAAAGATGGTGAACCTATTTTGTTCGAGGGAGCTCAGGGCGCTTGCTTAGATATTGACCACGGCTTATATCCTTATACAACTAGTAGTAATACCATTGCTGGACAAGTAGAGGCGGGCTCTGGTCTTGGTTTGAATCGCAAGAAACGTGTTGTTGGAATTGCAAAAGCCTACCTAACATATGTAGGTAGGGGTTCTCTGCCGACAGAAATAGGCTCCCCACTAGAAGAAAAAATTCGTGAAATTGGCTTTGAGTATGGCACAACTACTGGTCGCCCAAGAAGAATTGGGTGGATAGATTTGGTTCAATTAAGGTATGCGAATCAGCTCAACGGCTTCACGGAGCTAATTTTAACCAAAGTAGACGTCTTGACTGGGCTGCCCGAAATTAAACTATGTACGGGATATGAGATTGGTGGGAAAAAACTAGATTATGTTCCATCAGATTTAGATGGTTTTAATAAAATTAAACCAGTTTATGAAACCCTACCTGGGTGGAGGTCATTACCAGATAAAATTAATCATATCGATGAATGCCCAATTGAATTAAAAAATTTCATTACAAAAATTGAAGGGTTTATTGATGGAAATATTTCTCTTATTTCGTATGGGCCTGATCGAAACCAAACTTTTGCTCTATGAAAAAATATGAAAGTTGGGACACGTTTGACTTTTCCAATCTTTCAGATCAAGAGGTTCAGGATGTCTTAACTGAACAAAATATTTCTTTAAGCATTAAAGAAGCTCGAGTGGTTCAAAACGAGTTTTTAAAAAGATCTCCAACCCTAGCCGAGCTTGTCCTTTTTTCAATTCAAGGATCAGAACACAGTTCTTACAAAAGCAGTAAAGAGCACATTAAACACTTTGTAACAGATGGTCCTGACGTAATTTTAGGAGCTAAAGACGATGCGGGGATTGTATCAATAGCTGAAGATAAAAAAAATAATAGATATGGGTTGGTAATCAGTCACGAATCCCACAACCATCCCAGCCAAATTGTACCTTATGAGGGGGCGGCTACTGGTATTGGGGGTAATGTAAGAGATGTATGCTGTATGGGCGCAGAGGTTGTTGCGCTTGGTGACGGCTTAAGATTTGGAAGCTTAAAAAACAACAAAACTAAATGGATTCATGATGGTGTTGTTAGAGGAATTGCAGGCTATGGTAACCCTCTTGGAATTCCAAACATTGCTGGCGACCTTTATTATGATAAGGACTATAACGATAACTGCCTAGTTACTGTCATTGCTGCGGGGGTTGTTAAAGAAAAAGATATTATTAGATCTAAGGCACCTCAAAATGCTAGCGGTTATGATTTAATATTGGTGGGTAAACCAACCGATAATAGTGGGTTTGGTGGCGCTAGCTTTGCCTCTCTAGAATTAGAAGAAGAAAAAGAGCAACAAAACAAGGGCGCTGTTCAAGAGCCTAATGCTTTTTTAGAGCGCCATATACTTAAGTCTTCCTATGCGCTTTTCAAATACTTTCAGGAAAGGGGTATGACAAACAAGGTTGGCTTTAAAGATTTGGGGGCTGGAGGTGTTGCGTGTGCAAGCATTGAGTTGGCAGACGCTGCAGGAATGGGCGCAAGGGTGTGGGCAGATAAAATTCATACAAGTATGGCCGACTTACAAAGCCATGTTATTTTATGTTCTGAAACGCAAGAGCGCTTTATGTGGGTTTGCCATCCAGATATTACCCCCCTAGTTCTAGATCATTATAATAAAAAATTTGATTTGCCGGGCGTTTCTCATTTAGCTCAAGCAAAAGTAGTGGGAGAAATTATTAAAGAGCCACATTATACTGTTTTTTCAAATGATAAAAAAATTATTGACGGTCCAATTAAGAAAATTAATGAGGGTTTTGTTTATAAAAGACCCCTCAAAAGAGTAAAAATTCAAAAAAGGACCGACACCCTTCCTGTGATTGATAATTATAACTCTGTAATATTGGATTTACTTAAGAATGAAAATATAAGCTCCCGTATTCCTATATATGAGTGCTATGATAAGCAAGTTCAAGGAAGAGTGATTTTAGAAAGAGGCGTATCTGAAGCTGGCGTAGTTGCTCCGTTTAAAAATGATTCATTCCCTAAAGAAATTAAAAACGTTGGGTTTGCGGCAGCTATTGCACATAATCCTAAAATTGGTAAAATTGACTCTTATCTAACTGCACAACATGCTGTTCTAGAGGCAACTGCAAAAGTTGTTGCATCCGGCGCAACACCTGTTGCTCTTACTGATTGTTTATGTTTTGGAAACCCTGAAAAGCCCGAGCAAATGTGGCAATTTTCAGAAAGCTGTAAGGCAATTCGCGAGTGTTGTAGCGATCTACGCTTTGAGCAAAATACAAACCTTCCTATTGTCGCAGGAAATGTAAGTTTTTATAATCAAAGTAAGGACGGTGCTATCCCATCAAGTCCAATGATTGGCTGTTTTGGAAAAATTTATGATGTAAAAAATTCAATTAAGAACAGTTTTCAGAGCGAAAATTCTAGTATTTTTCTTTTAGGTGAAGGTCAAACTAACCTTGGTGGCAGCATAATTGTGGACTTGCTAAACATCCAAAACAACGATGTTTGTAAAATACCAACCAAGGAATACAGTTTAATGTTAAATGCCATAACAAAGCTTGGGGTAAAGAATCTGATTGAATCCTCAAGGGTCGTTTCGAGGGGTGGGGTGGCTACTGCTATCTTTAAAATGGCCTTTAAAAACAACATTGGTGCTAAAATTAATTTGGGTTGCAGTGCGTTTTCCGAGCAGCTGTTTAACGAAAACCTTTCTATATTATTAGAAATAAATGAAAACAACGTTTCTTTGGTCAAAAATTTACTAGAAAGAAAGAAAATCCCTTTTAATATTATAGGGGTTACAAATAGCAAAAATAGCATAATCATCAATGACAAGGTTGATCTGCTAGTTGGTAAGGCTAAGGAAGTTTGGAGAAACTCTTTAAGGGAAGACTTGCTGTCGTGAAAAAACAAAAAATTACTTATAAAGACGCCGGTGTTGATATTGAAAAAGCTGACAAAGCAATTGCGTCTGCAAAACCTATAATCCAGTCTACGTTTAACAGCAATGTTGTGTCTTCTATTGGTGGTTTTGGTGCAATGTATAGCATTAAAGATGTTTTACTTGCCTATGATGACCCCATATTAGTCCAAAGCATTGACGGTGTTGGTACAAAAATGTCTGTAGCACAAAAGTGTAATAATTTTGATTTTATAGGACACGACCTTGTTAATGCGTGCTGCAATGATGTGGCAGCCACCGGGGCTAAACCGTTTACTTTCTTAGACTATATAGCAAGTAGCAATCTAGAGCCGTTGGTTGTTTCAGACATTCTTCAAAGCATTTCTGTTGAATGTAAAAAACTAGGCGTTTCACTAATTGGTGGAGAAACCGCAGAAATGCCGGGAACTTATCATAAAAATGAATACGACCTAGTTGGTATTGCTACCGGAATTGTAGAAAGAAAAGATATTGTTGATGGCTCTAATGTACAATCCGGAGATATCGTTGTTGGCATTCCTTCGAGCGGTTTGCATACTAATGGATATTCTTTGGCAAGAAAATTATTTTTTGATGAACTTAATATGGATATTAATGACACTCTTTCTGACAAAAAAACTGTGCTTGGTACTGCCCTGCTTGCTCCCCATAAAAACTATAGCAACCTTATTAATGTGCTTATCAAGGCTGGCTTAAAGCCTAAAAGCTTAGCACATATAACGGGCGGGGGATTAATAGACAATGTGCCTCGCGTTTTACCAGACGGTCTTGGTGTAAATATCAATATTAATTCTTGGCCTAAACTTCCTATTTTTCAGCATATAACTGATACCCTTGACCTGGGCTTAAGCGAACTATACCGAACTTTTAATATGGGTATTGGGCTAACAATAGTTGTTGATAGGGCACAAAAAAATCTACTTATAGAAACTTTGGGTATTAACAATTGTTTTGTGATTGGTAGTGTAGTTCCAGATTTGAAAAGGCGAGTGTACTTAAATGATAAATAAGCCCAAGATTGCTGTACTGCAATTTCCTGGGTCGAATACCGAGCTTGAAACTGTCGCTGCAATTAAAAGAAATAATATGGAGCCGGTTTCTCATTTATGGAACGAATCTCTATCAAGCTTTCATACCTATTCTGGGTATATTATTGTGGGTGGTTTTTCATATGAAGATCGTTCTAGGGCTGGAATTATTGCGTCTTTAGACCCCATAATGAATGAACTAAAAAAGCAGGCTGTTCTTGGAAAGCCTATATTGGGTATCTGTAATGGTGCTCAAATATTAGTTGAATCTGGAATGGTTCCTGGTAATAAGGGGTTTGATACTCTTGTTGGTCTTTCTGAAAATAAGCGCGTACAAAACAAAAAGGTTGTTGGTTCTGGATATTACAATGCCTGGTGTTATATAAAAAAAAATAAAAATAGTCGCTCAGCTTTTATTGATCATAAAAAAAATGATGTATTACGGGTCCCGGTTGCTCACGCTGAGGGTCGATTTTTAGCTGAAAAGAGTTTTGAAAATATAATCCACCATGAAAACCTGGCCGTATATCAGTATTGCGACAAACAAGGTTCTTTGATTAACGACTTTCCAACCAACCCCAACGGCTCTATGAACAATATTGCGGCGCTTGGAAATAAGCCTGGCAATGTAATGGCAATAATGCCCCATCCTGAAAGAACTACAAACGGCGATTCTATTTTTAGCTCTTTAAATGACTTTATAAGCTCAGATCAAACTTTTAGCTATAAATCTCTCAGCTTTGAAGCCAAAAAGGTTGGGTTGTTTTCCTATCAAAAAAAGAAGCAGTCTTCAGAGCTCTTAATATCGATGATTATAGCAGATAATGAAGCTATTTCAGTACAAAATTGTATTAAAAAAATTAGTAAAAAAAGTATAACTATAAAAAAATATTTGCACTTAGAAATTGAGCATGATGGAAAGCTTGACTTTGATGCTCTTTTTAAAACAGATGTTTTATATAATCCCAGCAAGGAGTTTGTTGCAACAAACATTACCCAAGGTTCTGGCAATAGGTTTATTGTTAGAAACAAGGAAGATGTCAGTGGGAGAAAAATGAAAGAAACACTCCAAAAAAGGTTTGGATTTGATAATATATCTAAAGTATCAAAGGGAACGGTTTGGGAAATAGTCTTAGATAAAAAACAAACAAAAAAAGACATTGATTTAATCTTAAATAGTCATATTTTGTGTAATCCAATCTCACAAGAATGTCATGAATATTGACAAAAAATATTATCAGGTAATTAGAGAGAACCTGAACAACACAATTCAGGATACCAACATTGACGTGCAAAATAAACAGGTAGGCAAGGTACGTGATGCTTATTTTTTAGACGACAAAGTGTTAATGGTTTCCACAGATAGGCAGAGCGCTTTTGATAGAGTTCTTGCCAGAATACCTTATAAGGGCGTTGTGCTAAATTTGGTAAGCGCTTGGTGGTTTAAACAAACTAAAAATCTTTTTCCAAACCACTTCATTGGGACACCCGACCCCAACATCTCTCTTGTGGAAAAATGTACCGTTTTTCAGGTTGAGTTTGTGGTTAGAGGATATATTACTGGCTCTACAGAAACTTCGCTCTGGACAGTATATAATAATGGTGCGACAGAATATTGTGGAAACCAAATACCGTCCGGTTTGAAAAAAAATCAAAAGCTTGCCTCCCCAATGCTTACCCCTACAACAAAAGACAAAGTTCATGACAGGCCTGTTTCAAAAGCTGAAATTTTAGGTCTTGGATTAATGACGGAAGAAGATTACGATGTTGCTGCAAAAATGAGCCTAGACCTGTTTAGCTATGGCCAAAAAGTAGCTGCTGACAATGGGTTAATATTGGTTGACACAAAATATGAATTAGGTAAGGACGCTTCGGGAAACATTAAATTTGTCGACGAAATACATACTCCCGACTCTAGTAGATATTGGATAGAAGAAACATATCAAAGTCGATTTTCCAACAATGAAGAGCCTCAAAATATTGACAAAGAGTTTCTAAGGCTTTGGTTTGCAAAAAACTGTGATCCATATAGCGATGAAGCTTTGCCTGCCGCGCCTGATGAATTGATTGTTGAGCTTTCGGCTAGGTATATTTTATTATATGAATTAATTACAGGAGAAAAATTTGTGTTTCCTGAGCTAAATAACATTAATCAAAGAATAAATGAAAACATAAAGGAATTAATATGAAAGCAGTCTTAATCATGGGTTCAACATCAGACCAACCTCATGCAGATAAAATTACATCAACCTTAGATACTTTAGGGGTCGAGCACGAAACCCACGCCGCCTCTGCGCATAAAAACCCTGAAAAGGTCTTAGATATTATCCGATCTTTTAACGAACGAGAATCTATTGTTTTTGTTACCATTGCCGGTAGATCTAATGCTCTTTCAGGTTTTGTGGCTGCAAACTCAAACAAGCCTACACTTGGGTGTCCTCCTTTTAAAGATAAGGTAGATATGAGCATTAATATTCACTCTACCCTACAAATGCCAAGCCTAACTCCGGTGCTTACGATTCTTGACCCCGGCAATTGTGCGCATGCTGTTCACAGAATATTAAGTCTTGGAAGTCTATGAGCACTATCTCGCCTCTTGACGGCCGATATAAAAAGGATGTTTCTGAGTTAAATGAATTTTTTTCGGAACAGTCTTTGATGCGTCATCGCCTTGAGGTTGAGGTAAAATATTTGCTTGCGCTTTCAAAACATAGCTCACTTAAAAAAGAGCTATCGCTCAAGAAAAAAGATGAAAAAACTCTTTCTGCGCTTTACAAAAATTTTGATCAAAAAGAATATAATGCAGTTAAAAGAATTGAAGCTAAAACTAAACATGATGTCAATGCGGTTGTTGGCTATTTATCGCAGAAGCTTGAAAGGTCTGGTTACTCGCAGTGTGTCCCTTTTGTGCATTTTGGCCTTACATCTGAAGACATTAACAACACCTCGTATTCCTTAATGATTAATCGAGCTGTGGATGGGCCTATAAGCAAAAACCTCAGTGAATTGTCTTGTCTTTTAAAAGACCTTGCTAGCGCCACAAAACACATGCCTATGCTTTCTTTAACCCATGGACAGCCAGCTACAACTAGCACCCTTGGTAAGGAGATTGCCGTTTTTCATAACAGGCTTGAAAGGCAGGTTGGTTATTTAAAAAAACATGCTCTACAAGCAAAATTTTCGGGGGCCACAGGAACTTTTGCTGCACACAAAATTGCATTTCCTAAAGAAAATTGGTCGGCTTTTTCACAAAAATTTATCGCTTCTCTCGGCCTAAAAAACAACCCCATTACCACACAAATAGAACCGAACGACTCTCTTGCGGAGCTACTACATAATTTTGTAAGAATTAATAATATATTAATTGATATGTGTGTTGATGTTTGGCTTTATGTCAGCAGAAATATTTTTACTCAAACCAACACTTCTGGTGAGGTGGGGTCTAGCACTATGCCTCATAAAATTAATCCTATTTCTTTTGAAAATGCTGAAGGAAATCTAGAGCTGTCTAATTCTAGTTTTATTTTTTTAGCTTCGCGCCTTTCGCGCTCTCGCCTTCAAAGAGATTTAAGCGGAAGTACCCTTTTTAGAAATGTAGGCGTCGCTTTTGGGCATACCTTATTAGCATACAAAAATATCATAAACGGGTTAGGCAGGATACACCCCAACGAGCCCGAGCTTTCCCTTGAACTTGACGAACAATGGAGCATTTTAGCAGAAGCAGTTCAAACCATTTTAAGAAAATCAGGTGATAAAAATGCTTACAACAAAATTAAAAGAATTACCCGAGGAATACCCCTAACTCAAGAAAGTTATTTGAAATTAGTTAGGTCTTTAAATGTTCCTGAAAAAGATAAACAACGGCTCTTAAAATTAACACCGGCTTCATATCTTGGAGAGGTAAATAAAATTTTAAAAAAATATTAATTATGTGTGGAATTATAGGAATATATCATAAAAACAAGCCGGTTGCTGGAGAAATATATGACGCCCTTATTCAGGTGCAACACCGCGGGCAAGACGCTGCCGGGATTGCTACATGGGATAAGTCAAAAATGTCACTTCATAAAGAACTTGGGGTTGTTACGGAGGTTTTTAAAACCGATGAATCTTTAAACTCTTTAGAGGGAAATATTGGCGTTGGCCATGTTCGCTATCCTACCGCCGGTTGCTCTGATGCCAGCGAAGCACAGCCTTTTTATTCTGCAAACCCTGTAAACATTTCATTGGCGCACAACGGCACCCTTACAAATAGCGAAAATACGCGAAGTTCTCTTTTAAAAACTCATTTTTGTCAATTTAATACCGGCTCTGATTCTGAGGTACTCTTAAATCTTTTTTCCTATGAGCTATATAAAACAAATTTTAGAGTTTTAAAAAATTCTCATGTTTTTTCCGCGCTTAAAAACGTATTTAAACAGTGTGAGGGGGGTTATGCAGTAAACATGCTTGTTGCTGGGATTGGTATTGTTGCTTTTAGAGATCCTAACGGTATCCGCCCATTAGTTTTGGGCCAAAAGGGAGATTCTTACATGGTCGCATCAGAAAGCTCTGCTTTAAGTGCTTTAGGCTATTCGCTGGTAAGAGACGTTAAGCCCGGTGAAGCTATTATTATTTCTGAAGACGGTGTTTTAGAAAAGAAACAGTGTCACAAAAAACTTAATCACACGCCCTGCTTGTTTGAGTTTGTTTATTTTTCAAGGCCCGACTCCACCATTGATTCAATTTCAGTGCATAAATCTCGCCTAAGAATGGGAGATTATTTGGGCGAAAAAATATTAAAAGATTATGGTGATTTAGAAATTGATGTTGTTATACCCGTTCCTGACACCAGTCGGACATCTGCGATGCAGGTTGCTCATAAAATTGATGTTAAATATCGCGAAGGGTTTATAAAAAATAGATATATTGGAAGAACATTTATTATGCCCGGTCAAAGCGTTAGAAAAAGATCTGTTGCCCACAAGCTAAGCCCTATAGAAATTGAGTTTAAAAACAAAAACGTTTTATTGGTAGACGACTCAATTGTTAGGGGAAATACTTCAAAAAAAATTATTGAAATGGTGCGAAAAAATGGTGCAAAAAGGGTTTATTTTGCTTCTGCCGCACCCCCTGTAAGATTTCAAAATGTTTATGGAATAGATATGCCGGCAACTAAAGAGCTTGTTGCACACAACAAAACTGTTCAGCAGGTTGAGAAATTTATTGGTGCAGATAAGCTTATTTATCAGGACCTCGAAGCTCTTAAAAGTTCTGCACAAAAAGGAAATTCTAAAATAAGGGCTTTTGAAGATTCTGTTTTCACTGGCGAATATTGCGCAGGAAATGTAACAAAAGAATTTTTAAAAAATTTGGAACAAAACAGGGAAGACTCTTCTAAAAGATAATGAGAGGGGTTCTTTTAGTTGGTTCGGGCGCAAGAGAAGTTGCAATAGCAAGAAAAATAATGGGAGGTTCTTCTTCGGTTCGTCTTTATTGTATTTCATCAGTTACAAACCCTCAGATTGAAACACTTTGTCATAAATATTTTGAACAATCCCCAAACAATGTGGGGGGTATTTTGTCTGTCGTAAAAAATTTATCAATCGCAATCGCGATTATTGGTCCGGAAAATCCCCTGGAGGCTGGGCTGGTTGATGCCCTAGAAGAAGTTGGTATTTTATGTGTTGGACCAAGGAAAAGTGTTGCTATGATTGAGACTAGCAAGGCCTTTGCAAGGTCTGTTTTGGATGAGTGTGCTCCAGAAAAAAACCCGGAAAGAAAAGAATTTACTTCGGTAGTTGGCGTCAAAAGCTTTTTACAAAAACTTGGGGGTGGGTATGTTATTAAAAATGATGGTTTAATGGGGGGAAAGGGTGTAAAAATTTCTGGTGAACACTTACACTCAGAAGATGAAGCTTTTGCTTATGCTAAAGAAATCATTAACAATGGGGGCTCTTTTTTGATTGAGGAAAAACTGTTGGGTGAAGAATTCTCGTTGATGAGCTTTTGTGATGGAAATGACTGTGTACATATGCCAATTGTTCAAGATCACAAGCGGGCCTTTGTTGGTGATGTTGGCCCAAACACCGGCGGTATGGGGACCTATTCTTTTGAGAACCACTCTCTCCCCTTTCTTTCTGATTTAGATGTGTCTTCTGCAAAAAAAACAAATGAGGCCGTCGCACTACAGTTATATAAAAAAACTGGAGAAAAGTTTCGCGGTGTTTTATATGGTGGTTTTATGCTTACAAAAAAGGGTGTCAAGGTAATTGAATATAACGCTCGGTTTGGTGACCCTGAAGCAATGAACGTTCTAAGCTTGCTTGAAACAGATTTTATGGATATTTGTGATGCTATTGTTTCCGAAACTTTGTCAAAACTAAAAATTAGCTTTGCCAACCTTTCAACTGTTTGTAAATATGTTGTTCCAAAAGGATATCCCACACACCCCACAATGGGTTTTGAGGTGGGGTTTGATTCTTCTCAAGAAAACCTTTATCTGGGAGCGGTACAAGATGTTGGTGGTAAAATTATTGCAACCGGCTCAAGAACGGCGGCAACGGTAGGTATTGATAAAAGTATCCGTGTCGCAGAAAAGCTTGCTGAAGCTGGCGCCCGTTCAATAAAAGGAAACCTTTTTCACAGAGAAGACGTGGGCACTGACGCCCTAATAAACAAGCGCATTGAACACATGAAGAGTGTTTGCGGTGATTAGGCTGGGAATATTAGGATCTACAAACGGAACTGACGTTGTTGCAATTATAAAAGCAATACGCTCCAAAAAACTAAGCGCCTCTATTGAAATAATTATTTCCAACAATCAAACAGCTGGTATTCTAGAAAAAGCAAAAAAATATAATATCGACCATTGTATAATTTCACACAAAAACCTGGTTCGGAATGTTTTTGATAAACAAATCAGTGATAAGTTGGTTGAAAAAGAGGTAGATTTAGTTTTATTAATAGGGTTTATGAGGATACTTTCTCCCTCTTTTATAGACGCGTGGAGCAATAAAATATTAAACGTTCATCCGTCTCTTTTACCTAAATATGCGGGCGGAATGAATAACGATGTTCACGCGTCGGTTTTAGAAAACGGAGACAGCGAAACTGGCTGTACAATTCACCTTGTTACCAAAGATGTTGATAAGGGCCCAATAATAATACAAAAAAGGTGTCGGGTTTTTAAGGGCGATACGGTGCCTTCTTTAAAAAAGCGCGTTCAGGACCTTGAAGGCGAAGCCTTTATTGATGCAATAAACAAATGGAAAAAAAATGACTAGCCAAAAAACTGTTCAACCAAAAACTGCTCTAATTTCCGTTTCAGACAAAACCGGCCTAGTTCCTTTTGCCAGGTTTTTACAAGATAGGGATATTAAAATTATCGCAACTGGCGGTACCGCGAAAAAACTATTAGAAAACGATATAAAAGTGTCCAAAATTTCTTCTTTAACTAAGTTCCCTGAAATTTTTGGTGGGCGCGTTAAGTCAATTCATCCAAATATTGTTGGTGGTATATTGGGGCAACGAGAAAAAGATCGGGTGGAAGCAAAAAAAAACAACATTCGTTGGATTGATTTGGTTGTTTGTAACCTGTACCCCTTCGAAAAGATTGCTCGCAACCCCAAATCTCTACTCGACGAAAAAATTGAAAATATTGACATTGGTGGACCTACTATGATTCGAGCTGCGGCGAAAAACAATAAGTGGGTTAGCGTTATTGTTTCTCCCAAAAACTACCACGACATTAAAAAGAGTATTTTGTCTGGAGGAACAACCCAAGAACAAAGATTAAATTTGGCCGTTAAAGCATTTGAACACTGTTCCAATTATGATAAAGCAATTTTTGAATCTCTAGGTTCAAAAAAAACCACTCTTCGATATGGCGAAAACCCACATCAAAAGGCTCACGTAATTAATAATAATCAAAAATCTTTTGGCCTTCCACAGGCAAAAAAACTTCAAGGTAAAAAGCTTTCTTACAATAACTTTTTAGATGGAGAAGCTGCTATGCTATGCTTAAATGAGTTTAAAACAAATTCGTGTGTCATTGTAAAACATAATTCTCCGTGTGGTATTGGTTCGGGTCTTACCTCCAAAGAATCCTTTAATAATGCGCTCCGCGTAGATCGTTTGTCTGCTTTTGGGGGTATTGTTGCTTTAAACAGGCGCTGTACTATTGAAGCTGCAAAAGAAATTCAAAAAATATTTTTTGAAATTATTATTGCTCCCAGTTTTGATAAAGCAGCTTTAGATCTTTTTTCAAAAAAGAAAAATTTGAGGATTCTGCAACTTAAGAATTTTGTACCAAATAACCAGATGGTGCGTAATATTTCCGGCGGTGTGCTTGCTCAGGACGTAGATCTGTCCAAACTGCAACCCTCAGACCTTACAAACCCCACCAAAAAGAAACCTACAACAAAGCAGTTGGTCGCTCTTCAAATGGCGTGGAAAGCTGTTAAACACGCCAAGTCTAATGCTATTGTAGTGGCCCACAATAATAAAATTGTTAGCATTTCTGGCGGCCAAACTAGTAGGGTTGAAGCAGTAAAATATGCACTAACAAAAAACAAACTTCCAAAGGGTTGTGTGGTTGCCTCTGACGCTTTTTTTCCGTTCAGAGATTCTATTGATTTGATGGCAAAACACGGCATTTCAGCAATTGTTCAGCCCGGCGGGTCTATTAAGGATGCGGATGTTATTGATGCGTGCAATGAGCATAAAATGTCAATGGTATTTACATCTTTCAGGGTATTTAAACACTAAAAGGAGAAAAAATGAAAGCAATCTTATGTAAAAAATTTGGTCCTGTATCGCAGCTGTCGTGGGACGAAACGCCCAATCCTGTTGCCGGCCCTGGTGAGGTGGTTATTGATGTAAAAGCTGCTGGGCTAAACTACCCCGACAACCTTATTGTTCAAGGTCTTTACCAATTTAAACCTGAGCTTCCCTTTTCTCCGGGACATGAAGGTGCCGGCGTTGTTAGTGAGGTAGGTAAAAATGTTTTATCTCTTAAAGTCGGTGATAGGGTGGTTTTCTTTAAGGGTTTTGGCGCGTTTGCTGAAAAAATTGTTGTCCCTGAGTCGTTTGCTTTTTCAATTCCAAAAAGTTTTTCTTATCATCTTGCTGCGGGTATTTTTATGGTTTATGGGACTAGCTTTCACGCGCTCGTTCAAAGAGCAAACATTTCTAAAAAAGACGAGGTCTTGGTTCTTGGTGCCGCAGGGGGTGTTGGGTTGGCGGCTGTTGATATTGCAAAAGCTCATGGCGCGCGCGTTGTTGCCGCCGTTTCAACAAAAGAAAAAGCTGGGGTGTGTGTAAAATATGGAGCTGATGATGTTATAATATACGGAGAAGATAAGCTTGACCATAATGGACAGCGAGCTTTAACAAAAGAGCTCAAATCAAAGAGTATAAGGGGCGGCTATTCAATTATCTACGACCCTCTTGGTGACTGCTTTGCTGAACCTTCGCTTAGATCAATTGGTTGGGGCGGAACATATCTTGTGGTCGGGTTTGCGGCAGGAAATATTCCCTCAATTCCAACAAACTTAATGCTTTTAAAGGGGTGTGCTGTTTCTGGCGTTTTTATAGGCAGGTTTCAAAAAGAAGAGCCTGATGCTCATAGCAAAAACATAAAGCAGCTTAGTGCTTTATTAGCAGGGGGGAAAATTAATCCCTTTATATCAAAAACCGTTCCCATGAAAGATGCCGTGTCTTCTATTGAAGATATAGCCAAGCGCAAAGTATTAGGGAAAATTGTTTTTATTAACAGTTAAGCCACAATAAATAGCATCAACATACAGAATATAAATAGCGTTATTGCTGGCAATGCTTTGGTCGGGGGATTTTTAATTCTAACGTGTGTACCAACTGCAGCTACCATTAAAAGAGCGATGGTTGTTAGGGCCACCGTTTGCAGTTCTGGGTTGTTGGTTAAAATCATACCCGCACATGCTAATTTTAAAATTCCCACCATATCTCTTAACCAGTCTGGAAGCTTGTAGTCGTCTCTAAATTCTTTTGTTATATTTTCATATCTTACAACCCACACAAAATAAAGGGATACGGCAAGTAAAATACGCAGTATATCAAAAATAAGTTCTGGTGATACCTGAAAATTATAAATCATTGTTTTTCTCCTGTTTATACATATTCTTTTGGCAACATTCTTTCTATAGAATACATAACTTTTGATGTTAATGCATCTATATTGTTTTGATCTTCTTTTTGCGTTTGGATTGCGACTCCAAACTCAATACTAACTTTTGTTCTTTTAAGGTTTTTTAAATTTTTTAGAGCTTTATTGGTTCCGGCAATTGCGGTTGGAATTATTGGTATTTTATGTCTGGCTGCAAAAAACGCTGCTCCATTTTTTGCTCTTTTTAATTTAGACCCTATTGCTGTTCCCTCGGGGAAAATACATACCGTCTCACCCTTTTTAATCTGTTTGTGTAGAGCCTTAATTGTTGACAGTTGAATCTTTTTTCTGTTCACCAACAAAACGCCGTATGACCATGGCCCCCAAGCCTCATACCACTTTAGTGGATTTAGATCTTCTGCCATTAAATACGTTACCGGTTTTTTAATAGCCGCTGTTAGCGGAAACGGGTCTATGTTGTCTATGTGGTTTGGGGCTATTATATATGGTCCATTTTTAGGCAGATTTTTTCTTCCTTTAACGTCAAGTCTTATGAGAAAAAAACATACTATGGCTGAAATGTAGCCTAGCAATCTTCTTATCAGTTTATTTCTTGGATGCGGTATTTTCACAAAACAATATTAGAAAGGAAGATCGTCTTCTGTCACTTGGCTAGTATTTTCTTCTGATGTTTTTGGCGTTTGGTCCATTCCTCCGGCTCTATCAAAATTTCCACCAGCTTCTCCGCCGCCAAGTATTTGTATTCCGCCGTAGTTGTTTGCTATAACCCCCGTTGAATATCTGTCGTTTCCGTCTTTATCTTGCCACTTGTCTGTTTTAAGAGAACCTTCAATATAAACTAGGCTCCCCTTTTTAACATATGGCTGAACATATTTTTCTGCTGTTGCTCCAAAAACCGTGCACTTTGTCCACTCTGTTCTTTCTTGAATTTCGCCGTTTTTATTTTTCCAGCTTTCGTTTGTTGCAACACTAAAAGAGGCTATTGCATTTCCATCTCCTGTAAACCTAATTTCCGGATCTTGTCCAAGCCTTCCTATTAGCGTTACTTTATTTACCGTTCCTTTTGCCATTTTTATTCCTTTTTCTAATGTTAGTTTAAATTTAACTCATTATAGATAATATCAACACGTCTTTTAAATTTGCTGTCAATCTTTAAAAGTTCAGTTACTTTTTTATGTGCATGCATTATTGTGGTGTGGTCTCTTCCTCCTAGGTGTAAACCTATAGCACTTAGTGGCATATCTAAAACTTCTCTCGCTAAATAGGCTGCAACCTGTCTTGCTTCAGCAATATTTTTTCTTCTAGACTGTCCAACAATTTCCTCTTGGCTTACAGCAAAAATGTTACAAACCCCACTTATGACGTCTTGCACCGTTGACTGTCCATACCCCTGGTCACCAAGCCTTTCTCTTATAATTGATTCAACCAACGCCTCGCTAACCTCTTCACCTGAAAACGTGGCATGAGCAAATATTTTTGTTACACAACTTTCTAAATCTCTAATATTTGTTCTTACATGTGATGCAATTTTTTCTAAAAATGCGCTTGAAATTTTAACATTATTTTGTTGTGCCTTTTTTGATAAAATGGCAACCCGGGTTTCGAAATCTGGTGGCTGTATATCTGCGTGGAGACCCGACTCAAACCTTGACAAAAGCCTGTCTTGCAATCCCACCATTTCTCCTGGGTATCTATCGGCTGTCATAACAATTTGTTTGCCCGCCGTAAAAAGATCATTAAATGTGTGAAAAAACTGTTCTTGCGTTTGCTCTTTTCCCTGAAAAAACTGAATGTCATCAATTAGCAAAACGTCTGCCTTTCTATACACTTTTGAAAAGTCCATTGATTTATTTTCTTGAATACTTGCAATAAAGTCATTTGTAAACTTTTCTGATGACGCAAGTACAACATTAAGTTGTTTTTTTCCTTTTATAAGGGTGTTTGCTATGGAGTGTAAAAGGTGGGTTTTTCCCAAACCGACCCCTCCATAAATTATAAGTGGGTTAAAATCTGTTGATCCGGGGTTTTTAGAAACATTAAGGGCTGCATTTTTTGCAAAAACACTATTTGGGCCCTCAATAAACGAACTAAATGTATTACCGGAGTTAATATTATGTCTTCTTCCTGCATTGCTTTGTTTGATAGGTTCGCTGTTTGCCAGGCTTGTTGCTTCTACGTTTTGTTGAGATTGCGGTGCAATAGCAACCCTAAGGTCTATTTTAGGTTCGTATTCTCTTAAAGAAGCAACTATAAGGTCTTGATAATTATTTATAATCCAGTCGTGCGCAAATTGATTTGGTGCCTCTAATATAAAGTTGTTATTTGTTGCTCCAACAGGAGAAAGGGTTTCAATCCAGGCCTCATATCCATGTTCTGGGAGCGCCTTTTTCAGGTCTTTTTTAGTGCGTTTCCAAATGTTTTTATAATCCATAGTTATCCACAAGTTATTAACAAAAAAATTTATTCGTATCTATTACATTAACATTCTTTTTAAGCTATAACCAGAACTTTTCTTTTTTTGGTTCTTTTTTTAAGATACTTTTTATTGTTTCACAAACAATAATATTGGGCTATATTTCGGCAACAAAGCATTATGAAAAGAACATATCAACCTAGTAATAGAAAAAGAAAAAACAAGCACGGCTTTATGGAAAGAAACTCCAATGTGGGTGGTAAAAAAGTCTTAGCTGCGAGAAGAAAAAAGGGTCGTAAAAAACTAACAGTTTCTTCGTAGTATGGATCAAAAAACGCTCATTGGCTTTATATTAATAGGGGCAATCCTTTTATTTTGGCCAACCTATCTTGATTTTATTTCTCCAGAACCTGACAAAAAAGGTCAAACCACACAAACTGAAGTTGTGGTCTCTGCCGAAGAGCCGCAAACCTTAGAACCTGTTGTTGGTCTTGAAAGCCCTGCTAATGTTTCAGATAATATATTTACTGTTATAACACCCTTATTTACGGCAGGTGTTAGTAATAAAAATGGTGGCTCTTTAAATTCTTTTTTAGTTAATGATCACCTTAAAAAAACTGAGAGCTCTTTAGATTTAATAGACGCCTCCAACCGAAACAACCTTCTAGTTTCTTTTATTAATCAGTCCGGTGAAGAAATATTTCTTAACCAAAACTGGTCTGAGGTTCATAGTAATTTAAGTGAGAAGAATGCTGTAACCCTTAGCAAAAATAATCCAACCACCACCTTAACTTATGTTTTAGAGGTTGGTGGTAAAAAAATTACAAAAGACCTAACCTTTAAATATGACAGTTATGAAGTGGTGGTTAATACAAACCTTAGAAATATTAAGGGTGCCATTTTAGACGGAAACTTTAGGCTTGACTGGCTTGGCGGACTACCTCTTACAGAGCCGTCCCAAGATAGCATGTTTCTTGAGGGTTTAGTTGGTCAGGGTGGCGATATAGAATCTTTCAGGGCTGGTTCATCTGGTATTTTTGGTTCTTCATCGGCGACAATTGAAAAATCCACAAAACAATTTACCGGTATTGCTGAGTTTGCTGGATATAGAACTAAATATTTTGGGGTATTTTTTGTACCACAAAAAACAAATTTTGTAGAACTAACAAAATATTCTTTAAACGACAGGGCTGCTGTTGATATTATAACAAGCCAAAATATTAATTTTGATCAAACTGTTGTTTATTTAGGACCATTAGAATATGATAGGGTTAGCGGCTTAAACGTCGGTATTGAAGAAAAAATATTAGGCTGGCAGTGGTTATCGTCTGTTTCTTGGTTGGTATATAGTATTATGATTTTAATGTATAGCTTAATACCTAACTATGGTGTAGTAGTAATTTTGTTTGCGGTGTTTATAAAAACAATAACATATCCACTAATGGCAAAACAGCTTAGGTCATCAAAAAAAATGCAGGAAATTAATCCGCTTCTAAATAATATTAAAAACAAATACAAAAATAATCCCACCTTACAGCAACAAAAAATAGCTGCGCTATTTCAAGAGCATAAAATTAACCCTCTTGCCGGTTGCTTACCTATGTTGATTCAAATGCCTGTATTGATGTCTGTTTTTATGGTTTTTAGAAATACTATTGAATTTAGAGGAGAATCATTTGTTTTTTGGATCAACGACTTATCTGCGGCGGATACTCTTTTAATGGTTGGGAACATTCCACTAAACGTATTGCCGTTTTTAATGTCTGCTTCAATGTTTTATACAATGCAAGCGGGTATGGCTTCACAGCCTTCGGGTGGGGACCCAGCACAAGAAGCTACTCAAAAAATGATGAAATATATGTTCCCTGGCATGATGTTCTTTCTTTTTTATGGCTTTCCATCCGGGTTAAATCTTTATTATTTGTGTTTTAATATGATGCAAATTGCTCAACAAAAAATAATAAATAAAGAGGCATAGACGGGGTTTTCCCCCGCTTATTTTATGAGCACAGTTGTTGCGTGTTCGACACCTTTTGGGTTTAGCGGTATAGCCATTGTTAGGTTAACCGGCTCAAAAGCTCATAAGTCTGTTGTTTCGTTTATAAAGAATCCACCAAAAAAAATAAAGCACAACTCCCCTTCTGTTTTCAAGCTAATAGATACCGATGGAAAAATTTATGATGAAGCTGTTATTAATTTTATGTGTGCGCCCAAAACTTACACGGGCGAAGATATGGTTGAAATTAATCTTCATGGAAATCCTACAATAGTCCAAAAAACTGTAGAGCTTGCCTGTTTATATGGTGCCTCTATAGCGGAGGGTGGAGACTTTACCAAAAGATCTTTTTTGTCTGGTAAAATTGATATTTCACAGGCCGAGTCTGTTGCATCTTTAATAAATTCAAAATCGCTTGATGGAGCAAAGCTTAGTTATAAAAACCTGGAGGGAGACTTATTTAAAAAAGTTTCAAGAATTAAGAAAGATATTGTTTCTGTTATAGGAAGCATTGAGTTTAACTTGGACATTTCAGAAGAAAACCTTCAACCTACCCTTTTTTCAGACTCCATTAAATCTGTTGGTGGTTGTATAGACACCTTAAATAGCGCAGTAAAAAACGCAAAATCAGTAGATATTTTAACTAGTGGGGCTAGGGTTGTTATTGGAGGTCCAGTAAATGCTGGAAAGTCGACGCTTTTTAACACCTTGCTTGAAAAAGAAAAAGCTATTGTTAGTCACATAAAAGGTACTACGCGTGACGTTATTGAAAATACGCTTAATATCGATGGCATTCCCGTTGTCTTAATGGACACGGCCGGACTAAGAAAAACAAAAAACATTATTGAAAAAATTGGTGTATCTAAAAGCAAAAATGAAATAAACGACGCAGACCTTGTTTTGTTCTTGGGAGAGCCCGGCTCAGTAGAAAAAGAAAAAAGCGGCAGGGTTATATATATATTTAATAAAAATGACATTAAAACTTCTGATAAAAAATATGATGTTTCTATTTCGGCACTCAAAAAAAATAATATTAAGTTATTAAAAAAATTAATCTCTGAAAGGTTATCTACAAACATTAATACATCAAACTTTATTATAACATCCCAAAGGCAGTTGTTGTGCTTTAAGAGCGCTGTTACCCATTTATTAAAAGCAAAAAAAATATTAAAAACATCTTCAGATCTTGAGCTTGCCGTTGAAGACTTAAATGCGAGCCTCTCCTCTCTCGACTTAATAACTGAAAAAACAACCAGAGATGATATATTAAATACTGTATTTTCATCCTTTTGTGTAGGAAAGTAGTTTCACGTGAAACGCTCTATAAAAAAATGTGATCTTGTTGTTGTTGGTGGTGGCCACGCGGGGGTTGAATCTGCGCTAATTGCACATAAGCTTGGAGTAGATGTTGTTCTAATATCGATGGATATAAGCGCAATTGGCAGGATGTCGTGTAATCCAGCAATTGGGGGACTTGCAAAAGGTCAAATGGTAAAAGAATTAGATGTGTTGGGTGGCGTAATGGGATTTTTTGCAGATCAATCAACGCTCCAAAGTAAAACCTTAAACCTTTCAAAGGGGCGGTCTGTTTGGTCTCCTAGGTCACAAATAGATAAAATAAAATATGAGAAAGTGGTTCAAAAATATATTAAGGATGTTGGGCTAACAACGCTTGAGGGGGAGGTTGTTGACATTAAAACATCTAACGACCGTATAAAGTCTGTTATTCTGTCAAATGGACAGCAAATTGATTGTTTAAGTGCCGTATTAACATGTGGTACATTTCTTAATGGTCTAATACATATTGGTAAAAAACAAATTAAGGCCGGAAGGTTAAATGAAAAAAGATCGGAGGGTATAACAGAAGCTTTGTTGTCGCTTGGGTTTAAAGCTGGTAGGCTAAAAACGGGGACACCACCAAGAATTAAAAGGGGTTCGGTAAACTGGTCTCTAGGAGAGCCAAACTATGGAGATAAAAAACCACTTCCACTATCATATAAAACAAATAATTTTAAACCAAAGGATGAGCCTTGTTTTTCATTTAGAACAAATACAGAAACCCACAAATTAATAACCAAAAACTTAAAAAAGTCAGCAATGTATTCTGGAAAAACTATGGGGGTGGGACCAAGATATTGTCCTTCAATAGAGGATAAAGTTTATAAATTTTCAAATAACCCAAGTCACATATTACAACTAGAGCCGGAGTGGACCAACTCAGAACAAATATATGTAAACGGCTTTTCAACCAGCTTACCAGAAAGCGTTCAGTTAAAATGTTTAAAAACTGTAGAAGGCTTAGAGGATGTAGAGTTTTTAAAGCCTGGATATGCAATAGAATATGATTTTTTTTATCCTTCACAGCTTAAAAATTCACTCGAAACTAAAATGATATCTAATCTATTTTTTGCTGGACAGATAAATGGTACAAGCGGTTATGAAGAAGCGTCTGCACAGGGCTTAATTGCAGGGATAAATGCAGCACAAAAAATATTAAAAAAACCTGCCTTAAAACTTAAAAGAAGCGATGCTTATATAGGTGTATTGATTGATGATTTAGTTTTAAAAGATACAAATGAACCATATAGAATGTTTACTTCCAGAGCAGAATATAGATTACAGCTACGTTCATCTAATGCGGATCAAAGATTGTTACATATTTCAAAAAAGTTTGGTTTATTAGATACTAAGGAAATATTAAACCTTAATAGTAAGGTAAATAATACTTTACTCCTTGTAGATTTTCTAAAGAAAACACCTGTAAATAAAAATCAAATAAACAAAACCTTGAAAGACTTAGGAGAAAAAAGAATTAAAGAATCAGTAAAAATATCAAAATTATTAAAAAGACCTAAAGTTAAAATTAATGATTTTACGGACATAAATTTTAAAAAGTTTGATAGTTCAAATGGAAAATATATTGATGAAATTATTTTTGAAGCAGAAACAATTATTAAATATAGTGGTTATATAAGCAGACAGAGGGATGAAATTGAAAAATTAAAGGTTTATGAAGAAACGTTAATACCTAGTAATTTTGATTATAAAATAATAAAAAGCATATCAAGCGAGGGTAGAGAAAAGTTTTTATCAATATTACCTGAAACGGTGGGCCAAGCTCAAAGAATTCCCGGTATTAGACCAACTGATATTTCAATTTTATTAGTATATTTAAAGCGAATGTTTCACGTGAAACAAAATAAAAAAGGGGTTAAAAATTAAAAAACTATTAATATTATCAATATTTTTATCAAACACCTTATTTTCTCAAGAAAAAATAATGTTAGATAGAGTTTCATCGGTTGTTGAAGGTAAAATTGTATTATTAAGTGATGTTGTT
>Ga0222716_10000979_pt1 | contig 23999 bp, 25 predicted proteins | sample C33_13DmetaG_FD_165044 | JGI IMG/M metagenome (GOLD analysis project Ga0222716, IMG submission 165044) | Estuarine water microbial communities from San Francisco Bay, California, United States - C33_13D | ecosystem: Environmental > Aquatic > Marine > Unclassified | place: USA: California... | reverse complement strand
ATTTTTGAAATAGTTTTGATATCTGCTCTTGAAATTTCAAAATGATGTAAATCTAAATTTTCTTTCAGTCTATCATATTTGACAGATTTGGGTAATACTGGATACCCTAATTGAATAGCCCATTTTAAAAATAATTGAGGTACGGTAACATTATAGCTATCAGCTATATCTTGACATGGCATAGATCCAGACTTCATATCTTTTGGTTTTCCATTCCATTGTGATCCTTCTCTCCAATTTGGAATTGGGGCTAAGGTTGAGTAAGCAATAGGTAATATTTCATGCTTATCCATGTATTGCGCTAATTCTGTTTTAATAACATGCCAAGGATGAATTTCAATTTGATTAGCAGATGGCATTTCTAATTCTGCTGCTTCAATTTCCTCTATATGTTTGACATTATAGTTTGAAACACCTACGTGCTTGACTTTGCCTTGCTTTTTTAACTCCAGCATTGCTTCCCACAGCTCTAAACGATTTTCTTTTGCAAAAGGGTTATGAATTAAGTACAAATCTATTTCATCAACTTGCAATAACTGTAAACTTTGTTCGCATGCTTCAATAGCACCTTTAAACGTTTGAAATGGCTCTTCTTGTCCAAACATACCTGGCCACATTTTAGTAGTAATATAGATTGCATCTCTAGGAATACCTGATACTTTTAAGGCTTTTCCAATTCCTTCTTCATTGCGATATACTTCGGCAGTATCGATATGCTTGTATCCTAAAGATATAGCATCTTTGACAATGCTTTCTACTTCATCATTTGGAATAAGCCATGTTCCAAGACCGATCATTGGGATATTTATTTTATTCATTATAGTAGTATACGGGTTTTTTTCAGAAACATTCCATCTTTTTTGAAGAGATATATTTCCTTTAATATGTCTTGGTTCGTATGGACACATTCTACATCCATTACCACAACATTCTTTTTGACTAATTAAAAATTGAGAAGAAAGCATTTTTAATTATTATTTATAAAAAGCTTCAATTTCTTTTTGGAGAATTGGAACAACATCTTCCATTTTTTCTACGATTTGAATCTGGCTAATATCTTTCTGATCAATCAATTCCTTTTTAAGTGGATTTTCTTTCATCCAATCAATCAATCCTTGCCACATTTTTCCAACTAAAATAATTGGTCTTTCTTTTATATGACCAACCTGCATAAGCTGCCATGCATAATACAACTCTAACAAAGTACCAATTCCACCAGGAGTTACCACTACAGCATTGCTTATACGCATAAATTCATCCAGCCTAGAAGAGAATTTCTTATGAAAAAATTTAATATCTAGATGATCGTTAAAACCTGATTCAAATGGTAAATCAATTCTCAATCCAAATGATTTTGTTTTTTTGCTACCTTCTTTAGCACCAGCATTTGCAGCCTCCATCAATCCCGGTCCACCGCCAGTAACAATATCTGCTCCATTTTGCGCAAGACTTTTTGCTAAATTATAAACACTTTTATATTCTGGAGTGTTATCTTGAATTCTTGCTGAACCAAAAATTGCTACCCTATAGTATTCAGTGCCAATCTCAGTTACAAGATCATCAAGGTCTGCAACAATACTACTGAGCTCTTGTATTTGTTTCGATAAAAATTTTCGTACTTTTTCTTGTTTTACTTTCATTGATGGGATGCCAATATATGCATAATTACTTTAATCTACAATTTCAACCCAGCCGCTATGCCACTTCATTTGATTTTTTAGATCTTTAAAAGAAACTTCAATTCTAATTTTTTTATCACATACAGAAAACATTTCTACTTTTTGTTTTTTCTTAAAAATATTGATGACTTCATAATGGCGCCAATTATGGATTTTTTTCACTGCTGTCCATTTTGAATGTTCTAATTTTTTCACTTTTATTATAATCTTGTTAAGATATAAAATTGTAAAAATAAAACAAGTAATGCTATAAGAGTTCTTATGAACTCCATTAAATGATTATGCCTATCAAAAAATCTTTCTATTTTAAACCAAATGCTATTTTTATAATCCATAAATACTCCTTTTAATTCATTTTTTGCATTATTGATATTTTAGAATGCTTGCATATTTTTTTATGCAACTTTTAAATAATGGACAATAAAATATTAATTTTTATACTTTTCTGTCAAGCCAATTTCATCAACCTTGCCTTGAAAATGACCGTTGTAAATATTGTCAGCCATCCATTCTTTTTCAATTTCAATTTCTTCAAATTGCACCTTTTTCCACCAGTATTTTTTTTCTGGATTCCAGCGATACTTTCTAGCCTTCAGAATATCTTTTGTTTCAAAAGGGCTGTTTAAAGCGGCAATTGTGTAGCTTGGATTTGCTGCATTTGCTAATAACTCTAGCGATGCTTTGCTTACTCCTTCGATATCATGAGTTACTAAATGGATTAGAGCATCTACATCATACATCGCACGATGTGATTCATAATAGAAACCGTGCCATATACATAAAATTTCCTGACCTTTAGCACCAAAACCTCGCTGAGTCCAATTAATATCATTTACAGAACATACCCACACTTTTTCTTTTGAAAGTGGCAAATACCTATCCATAAAAGCACGATCAAAATTAGCATTATGCGCAACAATGATGTCAGCATTTCCTATTAATGTAGAAACCAATTCCCAATCTAAAGAGTGTCCCTTTACATCCTCGTCTGTAATACCTGTTACTCTGGTAATTTCTGCTCCGATGCTTTCTTCTGGGTCATTGAATGATTGATAGCTATTAATAATCCCCAATAGCTCTCCACTATTTTTATCAATTGCAGTTAACTTTGCAGCAAATTCAATAATTTTACATTGTTGCTTATTAAGGCCAGTTGTCTCAAGATCTAGAAAGCATACTTTTACAGCATCTTCATTATGATAATTCTCAGGTAGATTAACAAAACTTTCTCCATTGAATTTGTAAAGCTCTATCTTTTGATTATCGCTTATTGTCTTTTTTAAAAATGTCATATTACAATCTACGAATAATTTGAATTTGTCGGGGTGGCAGGATTTGAACCTGCGACCCCCTGCTCCCAAAGAACAGGTTCTCTCGTCTATAACTATCGAATAACTGCGAATTTCGTTCGCTATTCGTCCCAATTTACCCCTCATATCTCTTATTTTCCACTAATTTAGACCAATTAAATCGGTCATCTTTTAAGTAGTTTTCTGTGGTAGAAATGGTACTATGCCTCATCTGTAATCTTAATAGAACAGAATCGTTAGTTGTCATAGCCAAGTTTTGACAGAAACTATGTCTTAAGTCGTGGAATCTAAAGTTATCAAACCCTACATCTTTACAGGCTTGTTTAAACTTCTTGGTAATAGTTCTCGGGTGTACTCTATTAGCAGTCATCACATCATAGACAGGCTTTAAATCGTCATCTAATATTACCAATCCCTCTTTGCCTTGCTTACCATAGACTTTAAGTTGCCATAAGTTATCTTGTCTGCTTATGGTATGGTAAAGTCCTTTGTAAGCCTTGTCATTAGGGTTAGTATTTAATTCACGAAGTCTTAACCCTGTATTGTAAGCAATCGTAAAGTATGCCACATACACAGGGTCAGACACAGAACAGATTAGATTAAAGTCTTGTTCACTTATCCAAGTCTTAGTTCTTGGTGTTGTTTTAATTAACTGTAATTTGAAAGGAATCTTATCAATCAGTTGATTATCATAACACCATATTAAGAAAGTATTAATGTATCTTACTCTCATATTCTTGGTAGTATCAGACCAATCAGTTTTACCTACTGCTTGTTCTATCTGTGATTTATGTTGTAGTGATAACATCTCTAAAGGGATATTACCAACCACTTCTAACAGCAGTTGCTTTGAGAATCTATAGAAGTCTAATGTAGATTGTTTGTTTACATCTTTAAGCAATCTCTTACTATCTAACATCTGATTCCAAGCAGATTTGATTGTATGTTTATCCAAGTTGTAATTAGGAAGTTTATGTTCTAATCCTAATTCCTTATACAATTCTACATACCAATCTTTATCAGTAGGGAACTCTCTTGCTCGTTTCTCAATGACATTAGCCTTGTTTTGTAATCTATTGGCTAATCTCTTATCATCTTTTGTATTAGGTAATGTGATTCTTGCTTTACCTGTTGGTAATGAAACGATTAAGAAGTAATTGTAAGTCTTACCATTAGTTCTATTTTGTTTAAGAACACTCATTATTTCGCCTTTCCTTTAATCCTCACGATCAAACCTAAAGGTTTGTCGTTCGGTTGTTTGTCAAAGCGAACTTCTTGAGTATTACACAGGGGAATTAAAGTTAATGAATATCTAATCATTACTCAACATTTCCTTGATTCTTTGCTTTTGGTGTCGCATTAATGAATCATAAGGTTTACCATATTCTATATTGCTATGAACATCATAGGAATTATATCTTGGTAAGCCATTAGTACCAAATCGCAGAACCTTTATTCGCATAGTCTTTAGTTGTCTATCAAGTGTGGATTGAGAACAACCAAGTATCTTTCTTAATTGAGTGTTTGTGTAATATTTAAGCATAATTACCAGACCCAACCCAGACACCTACATAGACACCCCTATAGAGTGGATACAGATTTAACACCATACGAGTAATGGTATTCCACACTAAAGTACCATTAACGACTATTGTATTAATTATAAGGTTATTCTTTATAGAATAGTGTATAAGTACAAGTGTAAGTATAAGTAAAAGTTTAAGTCTAACTCTATTGCTATTGTTTACTATGTATTTAACTATACTTGTTCTTGTACTTGTGAATTTAGAAAGGTTGTTCATTTGATTCCCCTTTCTGTTTTGATTCTTGATACCAATGATAAAGGTCTTTGTACATCAAGGAATCGTAATAGTTTCTTTCTATCTTTTTATTCTTATCATAGTAGGTCATCATTTTTAGAGTACCACTTTCATATCGTTCTATAAATTCCTTTTTCTTTGCCATAAGGATACTTGGAATTTCTAAAAAGTATGGTGGTAATTCGCCACTCTTAATAGCAACCTTGATATGAATTAACCATTTAGACTCACTACCATTTGCTTTCTTACTATGATTAGTCTTAAGAAATCCAAACTCATTAACCATACCAAAGTCTTTAACAACGATTAGGCTATTGTTTTGACCTATGTATTCAATCAATCCTGTATCGTGTAAGTTATCTAATGACTTCTGTATTCTATCTTGGTCAATTTGTGCATCAGGATTTATATGACTTGTGAGTTCTAATATATCATTTCTACATACACCCCACCAATCACAACCAAACTTAATTCCTAACACATAAACCATTTGAGTAAATGAATCGTATGGTAGTAGCATTTCTTTTTCATCTTGCGAGAACATTACTTTATTAGGCATTTATGTACCTCTCTTTCTTTTTAGGATTGAGATTAGGTGGCATATTGGAAGTAAATTCCTCGTTCTTGGCATTATATTTTAGTTTTGGATAGTTATATCGTGCTAATAATGTGTTGAACGAATTAAGGGCTTTTTCTTTATTGATAAATTTTATCTGAAATAGATAAGCCTTTTCGCCTGTAATGATACACTCACTACTTTTCTTTCTTTGTCTTATGTTGTAGGCTATTTCGGGATTGTCGGTATAGACTCTAAACCAACCACCAAAGCCTGTTTGTCTTGGATATTCTTGCCAAGCGATAAAGTAATTGTTCATTATCTACCACCTAACCAAGCATCTAACCACTTGAGTTTGAATACATATCTACCATTAACAAAGGTTGATTGTAAATGACCAAGTTTTACTGCTTTCTTTAAAGCATTGTAAGACATTGTGGTATATTCTTTAGCCTCTTTAATGGATAAGTATTGTTCATCTTTAGCATATTTCTGCATTTTCTTATTCACTTTCCAAGCCTCACGATCAAACTCTTACGAGTTTGTCGTTCGTCTTGATTGATTTATCTATACTTAACCATACAGAAGTGCCGAAATTGGCGAACACAAGTAGAAGTATATATCTATAATACCATACAAGTAGGGTAGTGTAAGTATTAATCCCTACACTCTACTATATGTAGTCTTTTATTGTTATTTGTTGTTATGATAACCGATTACACCCGATTTGAAACCGAGTTCGGTCATAGATTCCCTGTTATCGTTGTTTAACAGGTTAGATAATTTCTATATCATCATTGATTGGATTGATTTCTTTGACCCACTTCATAGCCTCATCTATAGTCATATCTTTAAAGTGGTCTATTTCCATATCTGCTACTCTTTCCTCAAGTAGTTTATCTTGTCTATTTTGTTCTGCTAATCTGTTTTCAAAGTTCTTATCAAGCAGTATCAAGTGTGGCATCTTTACATCTTTAGTACCAATCTCTTGCCATTGTACTACCAATCCTCTTTCGTTCTTTCTATCAAACCAATATTTGAATTTATTGAATAGCAGATTGTAGAAAAGAATATGATAAGGTTTACCTAAGGCATAATCAAATCTCGGGCTTGGTAAATCTGTAATCTTAACAGGATTGTTATGAAGTGCAGTTTCTAACTTTTTATAATGTTGTTCTAAATCTATTGGTGGATTATGTTCTATATGCAGTTTATCAAACCACCTATTGAATCTTGTTCTGAATTGATTCCTATTCTGCATCATCATTTGTAAATCTTTAGGTACATCTTGTCCTACATTTTTAGGGTCGCATAACCACTCAAAGTATTTGTTTGCATCATCAACAGAATAGTTTACTACCTTAACTTCGTCTGTATCAGTTGGTTCTTTATCAAACTGCAGTAGAGTACTAACCTTTTCCAAGTACTGTTCTTTTAATGATAGATAGAGTTGCCAATTATCCTCTTTAGTTGCTATCTCTATATGCAAATCAAGAATATATTTATGGTCTGATTCATCATAGATAGGTTGGTAGTCTGCAAACGAATCCATTAATAATTGTTTATTCTTATCATCAAATACACCCGATAAATTGAAAGCAAAGTTCATATTGTAAAGTTTATGTTCTATCCACCAAAGATTATCCATACAGGCTTTAGCCCTTAACACAGGTTCTAATTGAGTAAGACCTTGTCTATGAAAATTATGCATTGATACAAGTTGGCTAACATCTTTGATAATATCAGTAGCATCAAATAAATCAGAAAATAATTCCTTACCCTCTATTTCTTTTCTATTACCAAGTGCATCTGTATAATGAAACTTATCGTGGTAGGTAATCTTAATCTTATTACCCTTTGGTGTTATAATCTCTTTACTTTTTTTAGACATTATGCAACCTACCTTATTTTTTTTGTTTGAGTCAAGTTTTGTATAGAAAGTGTAAAGATTTTATATAGGTAATTGTGATTATATGTGCAGTATGCCCCTCTCGTTTAGTCGTTAAATGTCTAAATCCGACTAATTAATGGCGAATTGTTATTCCCCTGTTATCCACAAGTGTAAAATTTTCTAAAAATTATTTTAGATTGTGTGTGCCTTTTATATATCATACCTACCCCACCTCTTTTTTGATTTAGGTTGAGAATTTTAGGTTGAAAATTTGAGATTGAAAGTAAGAGTAAGGCTAATGAGTATGATAATTTTAACCATCATGACTATGGCCAGTAGGTTCTGATTTAGAGGTCTCTTGCTCATCTGAATTGTGATTTTGATGCACTGCACCATCGTCGTGAACATGAGTATCTTGAGATTCCACAGATTCTGTATGAATTTCCTGATGCTCATCTACATGATTTTTATCTTCGATATATCCTGTAATCTGAAAGATAAATAATCCTATTCCACATAAGACTAATCCAAGATTAGTTACTTTGGAAAATAGATTGTTTTTTGACTTTTGAATGACTCGTATAAATGGAAATGCAATTAATAAAGCTAAGACTTGTCCAAATTCAACACCCACATTAAAAGAGATAATTGAGGCTAATAAGCTTTCATCTTTTAGTGGAAGTTGCTGTAAGCGAGTTGAAAGACCAAATCCATGAATTAATCCAAAAAATAAGACCATCATGATAAGATTTGGAGCATTTCTATTAAACACCTTCTTAAATCCATCTAAGTTTTCAAACCCTTTATAAATCACACTTAATGCAATGACTGCATCGATTAAATAATAATTAGCTGTCACCTTATAAAATGTTGCAAATATCAAGGTGATGCTATGCCCAATGGTAAATGCAGTTACAAATTTGACAATATCAGAGAGTTTTGTTAAAAAAAAGATTACTCCAATTAAAAACAAAATATGGTCATATCCAGTGACCATGTGCTTTGCACCTAAATACATATAATCTAATAAACCACCATCAACCATTTCAGCTTGGTCGGCTTTTGTTAATTCATGAGCAAAAATATTTGAGATAAATAAAAATAAAGTGAATTTTTTCATTTTAAAATTTCATAATAAACTTCAGTATGTTGCAATAAAAATTATTTTAGATTGTGTGTGCCTTTTATATATCATACCTACCCCACCTCTTTTTTGATTTAGGTTGAGAATTTTAGGTTGAAAATTTGAGATTGAAAGTAAGAGTAAGGCTCACGATCAAACCTATCGGTTTGTCGTTCGCCTAAATTCGTCCCATTATTCGTCCCATATTTTGAAAGTATTTGATTATATATGAAGTATTATAGAAATAAAGAAAGGCTACCGAAGTAGCCTCTCTTTTCCCTGTGTAATAGTCAATCTATCTCACAATTATTCTAAAGTCGGGGTGGCAGGATTTGAACCTGCGACCCCCTGCTCCCAAAGCAGGTGCGCTAACCGGACTACGCTACACCCCGAAAATTTTTTGCGGGTGACTGATCGGACTCGAACCGACGACCAATCGGACCACAACCGATGGCTCTACCAACTGAGCTACAGTCACCATAATGCTTAAATTGAATTTAAGCATGGGAACTTATTATAGTTTAGGTTTTAACACAAGTAGAGTTAAATTTTAAAATTCATATGAACACACTAAATAAATATCTTTTTAAACAATCTCTTATTCCATTTTTGTTGTCAGTAGCTGTAATCACAACTGTTTTATTTTTACAATTTTTAATTAGAGCAGTTGATCGCTTTTTAGGAAAAGGATTAGATGTTATTACAATTTTTGAATATTTATATCTAAATCTAGCATGGATAATTGCATTATCTGTCCCAATGTCTTTACTTATTTCAAGTGTTATGACATTTGGCAGAATGGCACAACAAAACGAAATAACGGCATTAAAATCTGCTGGTGTAAATATGTTTAATATTATTAAACCTGCATTATGGTTTGGAACATTTGTAGCAATCTTACTATGTCTTTTTAATAATTTTATTCTTCCTGAAATGAATTATAACGCACGCTTACTTGCAAAAGATATTTATCAAAAAAAACCTGAGCTATCTATAGAGCCAGGATACTTTGTTAATATGATTCCACAATACACAATGATTGTTAAAGAAATGGATGGTTCAGATTTTAAGGATGTTAAAATTTTTAGTAAAAACCAGCAAACTGAACAAACTACTATCTATGCAAATCAAGGTTCGTTATCCTCCGATGGAAATATGATTACGATAGATTTAAAAGATGGAGAAATTCATGAAATTGATTTATCTGACTATGACTATTACAGAAAAATCAAATTTTCAACTCATCAAATTATGATTTCAATGGATGATTTAATGTTAAATCGTACCAGCGAATCAAATAGAACTGATCGAGAAATGAGGGTTCCACAAATGATAGATGAAATTGGTAAAAACAAATTATTAATAGCTCAAATTTATGATCGAATAAATAAAGTAAAAAAAGAGATTGGAATAACAAATGTAAATGCCAATTCACTTGATTCAATTATTGAGGAGATAGAACGCTTAAAGAACGTTGAAATGATTTCAAAATCAGAAGAAAGAGTATATAATAGTGAAATCAACATTTCAGATTTTGAACAAAAAGAGTATATACTATCTCTGAATAATAATATGAGACAGTTCAAAAACGAATTTACCTTGATCGAAAATTATCAAAAAACAAATAATAAATTTAGGGTAGAAATTCACAAAAAATTTACTCTTGCACTTGCATGCATACTCTTTACCTTGGTTGGTGCTCCATTGGGAATGCTTGTTCGAAATGGTGGAATGACTATTGCATCTGGACTGAGCATTGCATTCTTCTTAATATATTATATTTTATTAATATGGGGAGAGCAATTGGCTGATAGAAATCTTATAAATCCTGGCTTAGGATCTTGGCTTCCAAATATTGTATTGTTTGTAAGTGGTATGATTATTTTGAAACAAACTAGTAAGAAAAATTAAATTTATTGAGGAGCATTAGATTTTAAGAAGTATTCTTTTTCTAAATTTTTAGTTCTGTTCGTTGGGAGTTGCTTAGTATCGGCATCTATTTCTACTTCAACTACGCCTGAAGGTATTTCAAAATTATCTTTTGGAATATTCAATTCCTGATGGGCTTTCTTCATGAATGTTGCCCATGCTGGTAGTGCAGCAACGCCTCCATATTGTCCTTTACCAAGACTAGTTGAATATTGATCTAACCCGTACCACACACCTGCAGTTATATTAGGAGTAAATCCTACAAACCATGCATCACTTGTATTCTGAGTTGTTCCAGTTTTTCCGCCAGCTGGATGTCTAAATTTATGCCTCCATCGTATGCTTCCACCGGTGCCCCTGTCTATAACAGATTGCAATAAATTAGTTACCATATATGCAGTTTCAGGACTTAATACTTCTTTTTGATCAATTGAATATTCTTTAATAATTCTACCATACTTATCTTCAATGCGAGTAATAGCTATTGGACTAGAATAAATTCCTTTATTTGCGAATGTAGCGTACGAAGCAACAATCTCAATTGGTTTAACTTCTGACGTTCCTAATGCAATTGAATCAACAGCTCTGATTGGAGTAGTAATTTGCATTCTTTTGGCAATATCTTTAACCTGTCTTGGTGGTACTAATTCTTGCACCATTCTGACAGAAATTAGATTTAATGATCTTTGCAATCCTTCTCTTAAAGTTGTTAAGCCTCCTGTACTATAATCATAATTATTAGGAGACCATTTTTCACGTTCTCCTTTAGCATTATTTCTATATAAGGCAACAGGTTGATTTAGCAATTGAGTAGTAACTGGATAATTATTATCGATTGCAGCAGTGTAAATATAGGGCTTGAATACAGACCCTGGCTGCCTCAATGCTTGAGTAGATCTATTGAACTCATCTAGGTAGTCAGATCTTCCTCCTATCATAGCAAGTATTTCACCGGTTTTTGTATCTAAAGCTATAAATGAACATTGAACCAATAGATCTTTTCTTAGTTCTTCGTATAGTTCCATTTGACCATTTAGCATCATTTTTACTGAATCAGCTGGGAAAATAGAAAGATACCCTAATCTTGAAAATTTATCTTTGTCTGCAAATAATTGTTTATTGAATTCATCTTGATTTTTTTTAAGGGTTTGCATTACAGATTCTTCTGCAATTTTTTGCAATCGATAATCCAAGGTAGTATAAATTTTTAATCCATCTTGATAAATATCTATACCTAACTGCTCATCCTGTTTTTCTAAAATTCTTCTTACATGCTCTGCAAAATATGGTGCTTTCCCTTTTGGAATTTCATAAAAAATATTATCGGGTATTATGCTATTATGTTCCATATACTCCTGATAATTGATGTAGTCTTGATTATACATCAACTTTAAAACAATTGATCTTCGTCCAATAGCTTTGTTTAAATTTCTCAGAGGAGAATAGTTGGCTGGCGAAGGAAGCAATCCTACCAGCATCGCTGATTCTCCAATTGTTAGTTCAGATACAGTTTTGTTAAAAAATCTTTTTGCCGCTGACTCTGCTCCATATGTTCCGTGACCAAAGTGAACGGTATTCAAGTACATTTCTAGTATTTCTTCTTTTGTATAAGTTCTCTCAATCTGAATGGCAGTTATCATCTCTTTTAATTTTCTAGTTATACTATCCCGAAAACCTACTTCTTTGTAAAGATTTCGTGCTAATTGTTGAGAAAGAGTACTAAAACCTTGTCTAAAACTCATAGAAGAAACATTAACAACTACTGCTCTAAAGAAACTTTGCAAATCAACACCCCAATGAGAATAAAATCGCTTATCTTCTGATGATATAACAGCTTGTTTCAAATGATTAGGCATATCTTCAATATCTACAAAAACTCTTTTTTGGATATAAAACTCTCCAATAACCTCTCCATTTCTATCATAAAGAGTTGATAGCATTGCTGGATCAAAGGTTTCAAGTCGTTCTAGGGATGGTAAATCTCTGGATAAGTAAAAAACATATACTAACACTAATATAAATAGATATAAAATAATTCTAAGTGAAGAGAAGAAGGTTTTAATCATACTTTTTTAGGTGAAACCATCAATTCTGGTTTAACAATATTATCAAACTCTTGTTCCGATAAATACCCTAAAGCTTTTGCGCTCTCTTTAAGAGAAATATTTTCTTTTAATGCCTTTTTGGCAATCTCAGCTGACTTTTCATATCCTATTTTTGGAGCAAGGGCAGTCACTAGCATCAATGATTTATCTAGATTAGATTTGATTTTTTTTTCATTGGCTTTCAACCCTTCTAATGCATTTAACGAAAAGGATTCTGAGACTTCAGCTAATAGTGATATTGATTCATGAATAGATGAGGCTATTATTGGTCTATATGTATTTAATTCAAAATTTCCGTTAGCGCCAGCGTAATTAACAGTAGAGTCATTACCTAAAATCTGTGCATAAACCATATTGACTGCTTCACATTGCGTAGGATTTACTTTTCCAGGCATTATTGAGCTTCCTGGTTCATTAGAGGGAAGAATTAACTCACCTATTCCTGCCATAGGACCACAAGCTAGCCAACGTATATCGTTGGCAATCTTATTTAAAGAACCAGCACAAATACGAATTTGAGCTGATAAATTTGATATAGCATTTTGTGAAGAAAGTAACTCAAATTTATTTTTACAAACATTAAAAGAGATACCAGTTTCTTCTGAAATAAATGAACACATTAATTCATCAAACCCTTGCGTAGTATTAATACCAGTTCCAACTGCAGTTCCTCCTACAGGCAAATCGGTACATTCTTTCATTGCGCTTTTAACTCTTGCAATATCATGCTTTATCATTGAAGCATATCCAGAAAATTCCTGACCTAATCTAATTGGTGTTGCATCTTGAAGGTGAGTTCGTCCTACCTTAATAATTTTGTGAAATTCTTTTGATTTTTTTACTAAAGCCTTTTCAAGCATTTCAAGAGCAGGGAGTAAATTATCTTCTGATGAAATTGCACTTCCTACTAAAATAGCTGTTGGGAATGTATCGTTAGTAGACTGAGACATATTCACATGATCATTTGGATGTACAAATTGATAAGTTCCTAACTTTGCTCCTAAAATCTCATTAGCTTTATTTGCAACTACCTCATTTACATTCATATTAGTTTGGGTACCGCTACCCGTTTGAAATACTGGTACTGGAAACTCATCGATGAATCGATCTGGATTATCAATTATATAATCACATGCATCAATAATAGCATCAGATAATTTTTTTGAAATATTTTTTTGAGCATAGTTAGTTTTTGCTGCACATTTCTTTATAATGATATAAGGCAGGATTAAGCTAAACTCCATTGGCCATCCTATTTGAAAATTTTGAACAGCTCTTTGAGTTTGAGCTCCATAATATGCTTTAGAGGGTACTTTTATTTTACCAATACTATCTTTTTCGATCCTGAAGGACATTATTTTACCTCCCAGGTATCTCCAGCATTAAGTAAATCGTTGACACTTTTAGGGCCTTTTGTATTTTTCTTTGCTTCGTTCATTTGATCCACCATTAAATCGTCATAGGTTGGTCTTTCTACACAATATAATACACCTAAAGGTTCCGGGAAAGTATCACTTGCAGTAAAGTTTGAAAGCATATCTCCAATAAATTCATCAGTTTCATCGTGAACTAAGATATCATCAATTGAAAATTTTTCTCCAACTGTTACTACTTTTGGTGTGGTTCCATCAAGATAAATACCTTTGTTATTTTCAGCACCAAAAATCATTGGCTCCCCATGTTCGACTTTTAGAACTCTGTCTGATTTTGTTTCTTTATCGGTTAATTCAGAAAATGCCCCGTCGTTAAAAATATTACAATTTTGATAAATTTCAATAAACGAAGTTCCTCTGTGATCATTTGCTCTTTTAATCATACTTTGCAAATGCTGTAAATCTCTATCAATTGTTTTGGCAATAAATGCTCCTTTTGCTCCTAATGCTAATTTTGTTGGATTAAATGGATAGTCTAATGAACCCATTGGAGTTGAATATGTCACCTTTCCTTGCTCTGAGGTAGGAGAGTATTGTCCTTTAGTTAAACCATAAATTCTATTATTGAACAGCATCACATTTAGATTAATATTTCTACGCAATAAATGAATCATATGATTACCGCCAATTGAAAAGCCATCTCCATCACCTGTAACTAGCCAAACAGAAAGATCGGGGTTTGCAATTTTTAATCCACTTGCAACTGTGGGAGCTCTTCCATGAATAGTATGAAATCCATAAGTATTCATATAGTATGGAAATCTACTAGAACAACCAATACCCGATACAAATACTACTTTTTCTTTGTCTGTTGTAATCTCAGGAAATACTTTTTGTGTCTGAGCAAGAATAGCATAGTCTCCACATCCTGGACACCATCTTACTGCCTGATCTGACTCAAAATCTTTTTTCTTTAGTACAGGTTTATCAGTCATTAATCAAATCCTTTACTTTTTCCACAATTTTTGAAGCTCCTAGCGGTTTTCCTTGAACTTCATTTAATCCTACAGCATCTACTAGATACTCTGCTCTGATAATTTGCCTAAATTGGCCAGTATTAACTTCGGGTATTAAAACTTTTTTATAGTTTTTAAGAATAGAACCTAAGTCGCTTGGAAGAGGAGAAATCCATTTTATTGAAGCATGTCCAACCTTAATATTTTCAGAAAGAAGTGACTCAGTTGCTGCTCTGCTTGCGCCATGTCCACTTCCCCAACTTAAGATTAATATATCTCCTTTGCTTTCGCCAAAAATTTCTGTTGGAGGAATCTCATTTGCTATATTTGCTACTTTTTGAGCTCTAATTTCAACCATTTTCTGATGATTATCTGAATCATAATTAACATTTCCTGTAATATCTTGTTTTTCAAGGCCTCCGATTCTATGCTCTAGACCTTTTGTACCTGGGATTGCCCAACTTCTTGCTAAGGTTTTTTCATTTCTTTTGTAAGGTAAAAATCCTTCTGCATCTTCCTCTTTTGCAAATTCTACATCAAATGATTCTAGATTGTCTGGATTTGGAATCAACCATGGCTCTGAACCATTCACCAAATATCCATCTGATAAAACAATAATTGGGGTCATATATTTTACTGCAATTCTACAAGCCTCATATGCAGCATGAAAACAGTCGCCTGGAGTTGTGGGAGCAAGAACTGGAATTGGAGCTTCTCCGTTCCTTCCATAAACTGCTTGAAATAAGTCTGACTGTTCTGTTTTGGTAGGTAGACCAGTGCTAGGGCCTCCTCTTTGAACATTGATAATCACTAAGGGAAGTTCAGTCATAATTGCTAGTCCCATAAATTCTGTTTTTAATGCAATTCCAGGTCCTGATGAAGCAGTAATTCCCAAAGATCCACCATAAGAAGCTCCTAAAGCAGCGCCAATTCCGGCAATTTCATCTTCTGCCTGGTAAGTTTTAATACCAAATTTTTTCCAATTAGATAATGTATGTAGGATGTTACTTGCTGGTGTAATAGGATAGCCAGCAAAAGTAATATCTAGCTTGCTTTTTTCTGCTGCAGTTAAAATACCTAAGCATGAAGCAAGAGTACCGTTCATATTTCTATATTTACCTTCAGGAAGTTTTGCTTTTTCAACAATGTATCTTGTAGTAAAAATTTCTGCGGTATCTCCATAATTATATCCAGCATTTAAGGCTCTAACATTAGCTTCAATAATATCAGGCTTGGATTTAAATTTTTGATTTAGCCAATCAATCGTTGGTTTTAATGGTCTATCATACATCCAAAATAGTACTCCTAAAGCACAAAGATTTTTTGTTCTATCGACCATTTTAGATGGAATATCAATTCCTTCGCAAGCCAATGTAACAAGCTTACCCATTTCTATAAAATGTGTAGAATAATAATCTACCAATGAACCGTCTTCCGTAGGATCATTATCATACCCCGCTAATGACAAATTCTTTTTAGTAAAAGCATTCTTATTGACAATTAAAGTACCACCGGGTATCAAGTCTTTTAGATGTACTTTTAGAGCTGCTGGATTCATTGCAACCAACACATCGGGTCTTTCTCCAGGAGTATGAATTTCTTGAGAACTAAAATGAATTTGAAATGAACTTACCCCGGCAAGTGAACCAGCGGGTGCACGAATTTCAGCAGGAAAGTCAGGTAAAGTACTTAAATCATTACCAACTACAGCAGAAGTTTGGGTAAATCTTCCTCCGCTTAGCTGCATACCATCACCAGAATCGCCAGCAAAACGAATGGTAACATTATCTATAGTTTTATTACTTACACTTTTTGTCATTTTCACTCCAAATGAGAAACAATTTACATTATGGAATTTAACTTAGCAATGAGTAAGAGCATTAAAAATTATAGTATTTTTTTTACGACTAATTATTTAAAGAATATTTACAATAAACATCCAATAGTTATAGGACATAAATTTTCTGATATTTAAATTGCCAATCGCTTATGGAAAATATTAGAAATAATGTGATTGATGTACTTAAACAATGCAACGATCCTGAACTACCAATAGACTTATGGAATTTGGGTTTGATTTATGATTTAAATATCAACGAAAAGGATGATAAATTTGCAGTAGATATTATAATGTCATTAACAACACCTGGATGTACAATGGGACAGTATATGATTGAGGATATCAAAAATAAGATGGCTTCAATTGAGGAGATTTCAAACGTAAATGTTGAATTAACATTTGATCCGCCTTGGAATCCTAAGATGATGACAGAAGAAGGTAAAGTTAAATTAGGTTTATAATGGAAGAAGCATTAAAAAATCAGAAGATTGAAATTACTCAAAACGCTGCATCAAGATTAAAAAATATCATTGCAAACGAAGAAGCAGGTTCTAAAGGTATTCGAGTCACTATTGATACTGGAGGATGTTCAGGAATGTCTTATAAAATAACATTTGAAAACAAGCAAAAAGAATTTGATAAAGTATTCGAAAGTCATGGAATTACAATTTTTTGCGACGTAAAAAGTTGGATCTATGTAAGAGGATGCCAAATAGATTTTTCAACAGACTTACTTAATGGAGGGTTTAAAGTTAATAACCCCAATGCTACAAGAACATGTGGTTGCGGTATTAGCTTTTCAGCGTAATGGTAGATAAGAATCAACAAGTAATTGATAAAACTCTTGAGCAGGAGTATAAATATGGTTTTTCAACTAATATTGAAGAAACAAAATTTGAACCAGGTCTAAACGAAGACGTAATCAAAAAATTATCAAAAATTAAGAAAGAACCTCAATGGCTCCTTGATTGGAGATTAAAAGCTTTTAGAAATTGGGAAAAAATGTCTGAACCTACATGGGCTAATATCAAATACGAACCAATTGACTACCAAGCCTTAAGCTATTATGCTGCGCCTAAACAATTAAAAAATGATAGCTTAGACGATGTAGATCCAGAAATTATTGAAACCTATAATAAATTAGGTATTTCTCTTAACGAACAAAAAAGATTACAAGGAGTTGCTGTTGATGCAGTATTTGACAGTGTATCTATTGCTACAACATTCAAAAAAGAACTATCAAAGCATGGAATTATTTTTTGCTCTTTTTCAGAAGCAGTACAAGATCATCCAGAATTGGTTAAAAAATATCTTGGCTCCGTAATTCCAGCAACTGATAACTACTTCGCAGCATTAAACTCTGCAGTTTTTAGTGACGGCTCTTTTGTATACATACCAAAAGGTGTAAAATGTCCGATGGAGCTATCTACATATTTTAGAATAAATGCAACAAATACTGGTCAATTTGAAAGAACATTGATTGTTGCCGATGAAGGAAGCTATGTCAGCTATCTTGAAGGTTGTACTGCTCCAATGCGTGATGAAAATCAATTACATGCTGCATGCGTTGAACTAGTAGCTCATAAAGATTCTACTATTAAATATTCAACTATTCAAAACTGGTATGCAGGGGACAAAGAAGGCAAAGGTGGTATCTACAACTTTGTTACCAAAAGAGGAACTTGCTTAGGGGATAATTCTAAGATTTCATGGACGCAAGTTGAAACTGGTTCTGCTGTAACTTGGAAATATCCAAGCGTAATTATGCAAGGTGACAATAGTGTCGGTGAATTTTATTCAGTTGCTGTAACAAAAAATAAACAGCAAGCTGATACTGGAACTAAAATGATTCATATTGGTAAAAATACTAAAAGCACAATTATCACTAAAGGTATCTCGGCTGGAGAAGGTCAAAATACATACAGAGGTGGAGTAAAAATTCTAAAAAATGCTGAAAATGCTCAAAATTTCTCCCAATGTGACTCCATTCTAATTGGTGATAAATGTGGCGCACATACTTTTCCATATATTGATGTCAATAACCCGACTGCAAAAATGGAACACGAAGCTACAACCTCAAGTATAGGAGAAGATCAATTATTTTATTGTAATCAAAGAGGAATCAAGCTGGATGATGCTGTTTCCATGATTGTAAATGGGTTTTGTAAAGAGGTTTTTGAAGAACTTCCGATGGAATTTGCTGTAGAAGCAAAACAATTAATTGAAGTAACATTAGAAAATAGCGTAGGATAAAAAATGATTAAAATTGAAAATTTAAAAGCATCTATAGATGATAAAGATATTTTAAAAGGAATTAATTTGGAAATACCAGCTGGTGAAGTACATGTAATTATGGGAAGAAATGGGTCTGGAAAAAGTACTTTAGCAAATGTAATTGCTGGAAATGAAACATATGAAGTTGATGGTGGAAATATTACAATGGAGACTACTGACATTACAGAAATGAGCATTGAAAATCGTGCACTTGAAGGTATTTTTCTTTGCTTTCAATATCCTGTTGCCATTCCTGGTGTAAGCATGGCTTACTTTCTCAGATCTGCTTTAAATGCCCATAGAAAATATCAAGGAAAAGAAGAAATGGATGCTTTAGAATTTTTGAACAAGGCAAAAGCTATTTTATCTGAACTAGGTCTTGATGATTCTTTTTTAAAAAGATCAATTAATGATGGTTTTTCAGGAGGTGAAAAGAAAAAAAGTGAAATTTTACAGCTCTTAACTATTAATCCAAAATTAGCTGTACTAGACGAAACTGATTCTGGATTAGATGTTGACGCTTTACGAACAGTTGCCAAAGGCGTAAATAAATTTAAAAATGAAAATAATTCAGTTTTAATTATTACTCATTACCAAAGATTGCTCGATTACATAAAACCTGATGTAGTCCATTTAATGATTGATGGAAAAATAGTTAAAACAGGCGATATGTCCCTTGTAGAAAAAGTTGAAAAAGATGGTTATTCCTGGTTAGAAAAATAATATGATTGATATCCTTAAAAAAACAAGTTCAGATTTTTTTAATAAACAAGGCTACCCTTCAAAAAAACTAGAAAATTGGAAATTTACTTCTAGTAAAAATTTGATAAAGTTTGTTAAGCAAGATTCTCCTGATATAGTATCTAGAAAAATTAAAACTGATGAATCAACTTTACTTTTCATTAATGGAAAGTTATGCCTTGATACATTAGAGAATTTTAAATTTAAAGATAATTTAGAAATACAAGATTTAGTAAATATAAACGATGAAAACGTTTTTGCATTTTCAAATACATTCTCAAATGATGCTATGTTTAATCTTGGAATGTCTGATTTTGAGAGTGGCCATTATATTAAATTTAAAAAAAATACAACTCTAGAAAATCCAGTTAAGATTATTAATTTTTTTGGAAATAATTCAAGTGACTGTAGAATAACGTCCTTTAATATTTTTCATTTTGAAGAAGGATCCCAAGTTTCAATTATTGAGAAAGATATCAATGAAGGCACTCCAAGTTTCAACCTTAAGCTAAATAAATTTATTTGCGATGATGCTTCAAATTTAAAATTTGGAAAATATATTGAAGAGAAATCTGATTGCCATTTACTTTCCTATAGCTACTACGAGGTAGGCAAAGATGTTTGCTTGAATATAGACTCAATGAATAAAAACTCTATTTTTAGTAAAGAATTTATTGAAATAGATCTTAACAATACAGGCAGTGATGCAAAGGTTAATATTTTAAATCTTGTGAAAAATGAACAGCACCTTGATAATAACATCTTAATAAACCATAATGCTGAGCATTGTACAAGCTTCCAACATGTGCGAAATATTTTAGATAACAAATCTACTGCAGTTTTTAATGGTAAAGTTATTGTTGCTGAAGGCGCCCAACATACAGATTCTAATCAATCAAATAAGAATCTACTTCTATCTCTTGATTCTACAGCCTTTTCAAACCCCCAATTAGAAATTTATGCTGATGATGTATCTTGTGGGCACGGTTCAACTACTGGGGCTTTAGACGAAAACAGTATTTTCTATTTGAGAGCAAGAGGTATTGATCAAAGCAGTGCTCAAAAAATGCTAATTAAAGCATTTGCCAAAGAAGTTATTGATGAATTTTCTCTTTCATCGGTCCAAGATATATCCGAAATTGCTTTGGATAGTTGGATAAATGGATAAAATAAAAAATAATCTTTTAAACATCCGCGATGGTTTCTCTATTTTGGATGGTCAAGATAAATTGATATATCTAATTGATCTTGGGAAAAAATTAGATTTAATCAGTAAATCTGATTGCAACGAAAATAATAAAATTCACGCATGCAATTCTCAAACATGGATTAAGATTGTATTTGATAAAGACAATATTTTGATTAAAGCAAATTCAGAAAGTAGTGTAGTTAAAGGTTTGCTAAAGGTTTTGCAAATTGCATTTAATAATTCGGAAAAAAATAGTATTATTAATTTTATTGATAGCTTTGATGATTGTAACAGTTTATTTGAATGGTTAAATATTGGGCCCTCGATTTCTAGTCAAAGACAAAATGGATTTATAGGCTCTTTAGAATACATTAAAAGGGAATTAAGTAATGCATAAGGAATTTATTATTCTACAAGATGTTGTTGTACACAGTGTCCCTGATGGTATTAAGACAACTCTAAAAAAAGGTATGTCAGGCATAATCTCACAATCTCTTGGAGATAACTACACTGTTGTCGTTGAAGGGAACATGTATCAAGTTAATGGTATTGACGGCGAAGCAATTGGCGAAGAAAAAAGACAAGTTGATTCAAATAATTTTGCTAATGAAGAAGAAGTATGGAACGTGCTTCATACCTGCTATGACCCTGAAATTCCAGTAAATATTGTTGATTTAGGACTAGTTTATAATTGTCAAATCACTGAACAAGATGAGGGTGTAAATATTCTTATTCAAATGACATTAACTGCACCTGGCTGTGGAATGGGTCCTGTTATAGCAGATGAAGTTAAGCAAAAACTCTCGTCACTTAGCGGTGCTAAGGAAGTTGAAGTTGAGCTAGTATGGGAACCGCAATGGAATCAAGACATGATGAGTGATGCTGCAAAGTTACAACTAGGTTTATATTAATATGAATGAAATACGAAAAGATTTCCCCAGTCTAGGCCAAACTAATAGAGATAAACCTTTAGTTTATTTAGATAGCGCAGCAACAAGTCTTACCCCCAATCAGGTTATTCAAAGTGAGTTAGAATATTATGAAAAATATAGAGGGAGCGTTCACAGAAGCGTATATGAGCTTGGAGAAAAAGCTACAAATGCTTTTGAGAATAGCAGAAAAAGAATTGCAAAACTCATTGGAGCATCAGAAAAATCAATTGTTTTCACTAAAAGTGCAACCGAAAGTATTAATCTGGTTGCCGAATCGTGGGGGTATTATAATTTATCAAAAAATGATGTAGTTCTTTTAACTGATATGGAACATCATTCAAACATAATTCCATGGCAAATGATATGTAAGAAAACTGGTGCAAAGATTAAATACCTAAAGTCTTCTAGTGACGGCACAATCGATGTGGACAAATTTAAAAATGCGTTGGATAAAAATATTAAAATGGTAAGTATTACACATGCATCTAATGTTTTTGGAACTATAAATCCCGTAAAAGAATTTGTTAATCTTGCGCACAAAAATGGTTCAAAAATTATGCTAGATGGGTGTCAAGCTATACCACATATGAAAGTTAGTGTTGAAGAACTCGGATGTGATTTTTATGCATTTTCTGGTCATAAAATGCTAGGTCCTACTGGCGTTGGAGTACTATATGGTAAAGAAGAACTTCTGGATAAAATGGAGCCATATCAAACTGGTGGCGGTATTATTAAAACTGTTACAATGGAAAATTCATCATGGACATCTATTCCTCATAAATTTGAGCCAGGTACACCTATGATAGCACAAGTAATAGCACTTTCTCCTGCTGCAGATTATCTTGAAAATTGTTTAGAGAGTCATGATAACAAACTAATGGAGTATGCTATTGAAAAAATGAATTCAATAAATGGAATATCAATTTATGGTGATGCAAAAGATAGGACTCCAATTTTAAGCTTCAACATTGAAGGTGTTCACTCATTAGATCTAGCTCATTTTCTTGATTTTGAAGGAATCACTATTCGTTCTGGACATCATTGCTGTCAACCATTAATGCAAGCATTAGACATCTCAGCATGTGCTAGAGCTAGTTTTTACTTTTACAACACTTTTAGTGAAGTAGATTTTCTCGTTGAAAAAATTAATAAAGCTATTCAAGTCATTAAATAATGGAAAGTATTAGCCTAGACGAGTTCTTAACAGAAGGCATGATAAAAGAAAAAGATTTTAGAGCAAAAGTAAAATTGACAGATTGGTCAAAATTTGAAAATAAAAGAGTAATTATCAAAGGATGTTCAGAGGCTCAAATTCCTACTTGGGCTTATCTTATCATTGCAACAAACTTAACAAAATATGCTAAGAGAATTTATTTTGGCGAGCCTTGCTCTGCGATAGATATTTTTAAAAACTCTTAAGAAAGATTCTCAGCTACAATATCTGCGACGTCTTTAACTTTGATTGGCTCTTGATCTGCAGGAGTTAATGGTCCAATTCCCTGATTCATCATACCATAACAAAAATTACATCCAGTTACTACAGTATCTGTTTTAGATTCGATTACTTGCTCGGCTCTTAACAGATGAGTTCTTCCTTCTCCTCCATCCTTCTTCCACCAAAGAGCGCCGCCTGCACCACAGCATAAAGTCTCTTTCCCATTTTCATCTAACTCAAAAAATTCAGGAGCTGCAGCTTTAATTGCATTTCTAGGAGCTGATACCTCATCTAAGGTTCTAGATAAGTTACATGGATCATGATAAGTAACTTTTTCTAAAGAACCAGGATTTATATCAATTCTTCCTTCTTCTAGTAACTCTGATATTACTTGGGTATGATGTTTGACTTCATATTTTATTTCATGATATTTTTTATATTCTTTCTGAAGATTTACAACGCAATGAGGGCACATTGAGGTTACGTTTTTAACTTTATTTAGCTGCTCAACATTCTGATCCATAAGTAATTGATAAGTTAGTTTATCTCCTAATTTATTAGCAGGATCACCAGAACATTGTTCATTACTTAGTACGCCGTATGAAACTCCGGCGGAATCAAGAATTTTGACAAAATTTCTTATAGAGTTAATGAAGTTGGGATCCATAGCATGCTTAGCAAAACACCCAAGCCATAATACTAATTCTTTATCAGATGTATACGCTGGTAATTCATCTAAAATAGCACTAGATGATGCTCCTTCGGTATTTCCAGTTTCCTGTAAAT
>Ga0222716_10000977_pt1 | contig 24011 bp, 29 predicted proteins | sample C33_13DmetaG_FD_165044 | JGI IMG/M metagenome (GOLD analysis project Ga0222716, IMG submission 165044) | Estuarine water microbial communities from San Francisco Bay, California, United States - C33_13D | ecosystem: Environmental > Aquatic > Marine > Unclassified | place: USA: California... | reverse complement strand
CTAACTTATCTAAATTTAATGGTGTTGCAATGTTAGGTGGTGTTACACTTAACGGTCAACAAATATTTTCAGAAGCACTACAGGATATACAAAAATTAGAAGAAGAAATAAGAGGCACATACGAAACGCCTATAACTTACATGATAGGATAATGCCATGCCAATTAATCATTATTTCCAAGGTGGCAACGGAATCGGAAACGACTCTGAAAAAAAATTACACGAAGATTTAATTATAGAAGGCCTAAAGATATACGGCCTAGATAATTTTTACTTACCAAGAACATTAGTCAACAAAGATTTAGTTTTAGGAGAAGATACTCTATCTAAATTTGACCAATCTTACATGATTGAGATGTACATGGAAACTGCTGAAGGTTTTGGTGGCGAACAAGAATTAGTATCTAAATTTGGTTTAGAAATTAGAGAAGATACAACATTTGTCATTGCAAAAAGAAGATGGCAAAATCAAGTTGATAATAATGCAAATAGTATAGTAGATGGTAGACCTAACGAAGGTGATTTAATTTATGTGCCTTTGATGAATAGTTTTTTTGAGATACAATTCGTAGAAGATCAGGAACCATTCTTTCAATTAGGTAACTTACCTGTCTATAAATTAAGAACAACTAGATTTGAATATTCTAGTGAGAAAATTGATACAGGCAGATCAGAAATTGATGTTGCTGAAGATAGATTATCTATAGATCAATTACAACATCAATTAACATTAGAAGATGGTGGTGGTATCATGTTAGAGGATTCTGATACTACATTAAACACTATAAACTTCTTATTGGCAGAAACACACGAAGATATAAATCTTGCAACACAAACTAGAGATTACGCTGACAACGCCACGTACAACGCTGACGCTGGGTTTGATACTGCTAGTACAGGTGATGATATACTAGACTTTACAGAAAGAAACCCTTTCGGAGAGGTTGATGAAACATAATGTTTGGAAAACAATTCTACCACGAATCATTAAGAAAGATTGTTGTATCATTTGGTACAATATTCAATAACATTGTCATTGTAAGAAAAGATGGTGACGGTGGTACAATACAAAGATTAAAAGTACCTCTATCGTATTCGCCTAAAGAAAAGTTTTTAACAAGATTAGAACAACAACCTAATTTAGATCAAAGAGAAATGGCAATGTCACTACCTCGTATGGGTTTTGAAATTGCTGGTTTGTCTTATGACTCATCTCGTAAGTTACAAAGAGTTGGTAAGTTTAAAAATGTAAATACTTCAGACGCAACTAAACAATATTATCAATACAATCCTGTACCTTACAATTTGTCATTTAACTTATATTCATTTACAGCAACTGCTGAAGATGGTCTATGTATTATAGAACAAATACTACCATACTTTCAACCAGACTATACAGTTACAGTAAATGCAATACCAAGTATGGGTATAAAAAGAGATGTACCAATAACACTAAATAGTGTTGATTATCAGGATACATATGATGGTTCATTTACACAAAGAAGAGCTGTAAACTATACATTAAACTTTACAGCAAAAACTTATCTATATGGCCCTATATATTCTAGTAAAGTTATTAAAACTGCTCAAACAGATTTATATAACGACACAGGCACTAGTGCAGAAAAAGAAGAAAGAATTGTTGTAGTTCCTAATCCGACAACTGCTGACGCTGATGATGATTTTGGATTTACAACAACTATAACGAATTATTAATTATGACTATAGATGAAAAAATAAACGAGGCTCTTGGTATCTCTAACGAGAAAATACTAACTAAAGCTGTTGTCAAAAAAGAATATACACCTCCTGTACCTAGGTTAGAAGATAAAAATAAAGAAGATATTGATAACGACTATAAGTACAGTAGAGAAAATTATTACAATCTTATAGAACGAGGACAAGACGCAATACAAGGTATACTTGATATTGCCAACGAAAGTCAACACCCTAGAGCATACGAAGTTGCAGGTAACTTAATTAAACAAGTTGCTGATACAGTTGACAAATTACAAGACTTACAAGGCAAACTTAAAACACTTAAAGACGTACCTAATAAAACAAGTACAAATATTAAACAAGCATTATTTGTAGGTTCTTCAGCAGAATTACATAAAATGTTAAAGAACAAAAATAAAGACGTGCAAAGTGAAGAAGATAAAGATTTTAAAAAGGTAAATCCTGATGACTGAAGCATATCTAGGTAACCCTAACCTATATAAAGCAAATCTACAACAAAGTTACACCGAAGATCAAGTAAGAGAGATTGCAAAGTGCATGGATGATCCTATACACTTTATAAAAACATATACTAGAATTGTAAATATTGATGAAGGTCTAGTACCTTTTAATATGTACGGGTTTCAGGAAAAAATGGTTAAGACATTCCATAATAATCGTTTTTCTATTTGTAAGTTACCAAGACAGTCAGGTAAATCAACTACTATTATTGCATATCTATTACATCAAGTAATCTTTAATGATAATATTAATGTGGCCATACTTGCAAACAAAAGTTCTACTGCTAGAGATTTATTAGGTAGACTTCAACTTGCATATGAAAATCTACCTAAATGGTTACAACAAGGTGTATTAAACTGGAACAAAGGTTCTTTAGAATTAGAAAACGGCAGTAAAATACTTGCAGCTGCAACATCTTCAAGTGCTATTCGAGGTGGTTCATTTAACATCATATTCCTTGATGAGTTTGCTTTTATACCTAATAATATATCTGAGCAATTTTTTAGTTCAGTTTATCCTACAATTTCTTCTGGTAAATCTTCTAAAGTTATGATTGTATCTACACCACATGGAATGAATATGTTTTACAAATTGTGGAATGACTCAATACATGGAAGAAACGATTATAAACCTATTGAAGTACATTGGTCAGAGGTACCTGGTAGAGATGATAAGTGGAAAGAAGAAACAATTAGAAACACAAGTGAGGCACAATTTGCTACAGAGTTTGAGTGTGAGTTTGTAGGATCAGTAGATACATTAATCAATCCATCTAAATTAAGAAACTTATCACACAATACACCATTAGTATCTAACGAAGGTTTAGATATGTACGAAAGAGCAGAAAAAGGTAAAGATTATGTTATGACAGTTGACGTAGCACGTGGTACTATAAGAGATTATTCTGCCTTTACTGTATTTGACGTAACACAAATGCCATATAAGTTGGTTGCAAAATTTAGAGATAACGAAATTAAACCTATATTGTTTCCTCATACTATTGAGAAAGTTGCAAGAGCATATAACAATGCTCATATATGTGTTGAGGTAAATGATCTAGGTCATCAAATAGCAGACGCTTTACAGTTTGAATTAGAATACACAAACTTATTAATGTGTATGATGAAAGGTAGAGCAGGTCAGATATTAGGTGGTGGTTTCAGTAAAAGAGGTACGCAATTAGGTGTACGTATGACTAAACAAGTAAAACGTATAGGTTGTTCTAACTTAAAAAGTTTACTTGAAGGCGATAAGATATTAATAAATGACTTTCATACAATACAAGAGCTATCAACATTTGTAAGACGTGGCAGTGGTTGGCAGGCTGAAGAAGGTTCTAATGATGATTTAGTTATGTGTTGCGTTATATTTGCATGGATCACTAATCAAAGATATTTTAAAGAAATGACTGACCAAGATGTACGTGCTAGAATGTATGCTGAACAACAAAACGCAATAGAACAAGACATGGCACCCTTTGGGTTTATGGACAATGGTCTGGAAGAAGAATATCAACAAGATGATAAGGGTGAAGTATGGCGCCCAGTTACCGTACGTAAAGGTGACATTTTATAAATATAAACGAGATTAATGATACCTATTAGCTAATAAGAGGAGAACAAACATATGGCATTTCAAGTTTCACCAGGTGTTCTCGTACAAGAGAGGGATTTAACAAACGTAATCCCAGCAGTGGCAACTACGATCGGTGCCGTTGCAGGACAGTTCAATCAAGGACCTATGGACGAAGTTACGTCTATTAGTTCGGAGAAAGAATTAGTAGAAACGTTTGGAAAACCTGACTCTACAAACTTTGAATATTGGTTTAGTGCTGCAAGTTTCTTGCAATACTCATCAAGTTTAAGGGTAGTACGAGCTGCAAACACTTCAAGTGTTAACGCTGTTGTATCTGGATCAGCATTAAGAATTAAGAACACAGATCATTATCAAAACGGTGACGGAAGTACAGGACCTTATAACGATGGTTCGGCTAACGTTGGTGAATGGGCTGCAAGAACAGCAGGCGCATGGGGTAATAACTTAAAAGTTTCAGTATGTCCGAGTGCAACGGCATATGAAACAGTAAATAAAACAACAACAAATGACGCTTCAACAGCAGTTGGAGATACATCTATCGTATTAACTTCAGGAACTGATTTTAATGTAGGCGATATTGTAAACTTCGGCGAGTCAGGTGGACATGAATATAGAGTTACAGATGTTACAACAAACACTTTAACTTTTGTAAGACATCCATCAGGCACAGGCGGACTACACACAGCTGTTGCAAACGGTTCACAAGTAAGAAGAAGATGGCAATACTACGATCTAGTAAATAAAGCACCAGGAACATCAACATACGCTTCTAATAGAAGTGGTGTAAATGACGAAATGCACATAGTAGTCGTTGATGAAGACGGTGGTATTACAGGTACTGCTGGTGAAGTTTTAGAAGTTTATGATTCAGTATCAAAAGGATCAGACGCTAAAACAGCACAAGGCGATACTAACTACTACGTTGACGTACTTTACAACCAATCAGAATACATCTATTGGATGGATCACGTTGTGACAGGAACAAATTGGGGTAGTGCAGTTGCAGGAATAACATTTACTGCTCTGTCAGCACCTTTTGCTAGATCACTTGAAAGTGGTTCAGACGGTTCAACAGTAAATACTGCTGAATTAAAAACTGCTTACGAAAAATACAATGACGCTGATACTGTAGATGTTAACTTAATCATCGCTGGTAAAGGTGACGCTACACACATTGATAACTTAATTACAATCGCTGAAAACAGAAAAGACGCAATAGTATTTGTTTCTCCTGAAAGAACGGATGTAGTTAATGTTTCAAATAGTACTACTCAAACAACTAACGTAAAAAGTTTCTTTGACAGTATTAGATCATCATCATACGTTGTATTTGATAGTGGTTACAAATATACATACGACAAATATAATGACGTATTCAGATATGTTCCTTTAAATGGTGACATTGCTGGATTAGCTGCAAGAACAGACTTAATCGCAGACTCATGGTTCTCACCTGCTGGTTTCAACAGAGGAGTAATTAGAGGTGCAGTTAAACTTGCTTACAATCCAACACAAGGACAAAGAGATGAATTGTACAGAGCGAGAATTAACCCAGTTGTAACATTACCAGGACAAGGTACTTTATTGTTTGGTGATAAAACTGGATTATCAACGCCGAGTGCTTTTGATAGAATAAACGTAAGAAGATTGTTTATTACTTTGGAGAAGGCAATATCAACAGCTTCTAAATTTCAACTATTTGAATTTAATGACGAGTTTACAAGAGCTCAATTTAGAAACATAGTTGAACCATTCCTAAGAGATGTACAAGGTAGAAGAGGTGTTACAGACTTTAGAGTAGTTTGTGATTCTTCTAATAACACTGCTAATGTCATTGATAGTAATGAGTTTAGAGCTGATATATTTGTTAAACCAAATAGATCAATCAACTTTATACAACTACAATTCGTTGCGACACGATCAGGCGCCGCATTTGAAGAAGTGGTAGGAGGATAAACACATGCCAAATATAAATGACTTTAAAGCTAAGTTAAGAGGCGGTGGAGCTCGTGCCAATCAGTTTAGAGTAACAATGCCTTTTCCTGGTTTTGCTGCTGTAGGTGGTGAAACAGAAACTATGAGTTTCTTAACTACATCTACATCTTTACCAGGAATGACTGTAACGGAAGTTGCAATACCATTTAGAGGTAGGGAGTTATATGTTGCAGGTGATAGAACATTTGCTACATGGACTACAACTATTCTAAATGATACTAACTTCTTAATACGTAACGCTTACGAAAGATGGTTAAACGGTATCAACAATATGTCAGATAACGAGGGGTTAGTAAATCCTGTTGATTATCAAGTTGACGCATTTGTAGATCAGTTAGACCGAAATGGTAACGTGATTAAATCATACACATTCAGAGGAATGTTTCCAACAACTCTGGATGATATTGCTCTATCGTATAGCGATAACAACTCTGTAGAGAGTTTTACTGCTACACATAGATACCAATACTTTGAAACAAATACTACTACTTAATACCGTTATAAGTATTAATAGTAATAGGAGAAATTAAATTATGGCTGAACTGTTTGGGTTTAAGATAGAACGTTTAAAAGACGCTACAACCGATCCAAGACAAAATATAGTTCCACCTCAAGCGGAAGACGGTACACAAACCGTCCCCGCTGGTGGGTTTTTTGCGTCTTATGGCGGATTTGATGTAACGGCTAGAAACGAGCTAGACTTAATAAGAAGATATAGAGAAGTATCACTTCATCCCGAGTGTGACCTTGCAATAGAGGATATCATATCTGAAGCAATCGTATCAAATGAAAATCAACAATCTGTACAATTAGATTTAAGTAAAATTGAGTACAGCGAATCTATCAAAAAGAAAATAAGAGAATCATTCCATGAAGTATTAAAGTTATTAAACTTTGATATAAAAGGCCACGACATCTTTAGAAGATGGTACGTAGATGGTAGATTATACTATCATAAAATTATAGACAAAGATAGTCCTAGGCTAGGAATTACAGAATTAAGATATATAGACCCTCGGAAAATCAAAAAGATTAGAGAGGTTAGAAAGCAAAGAACAGATGGTATGCCTTCTTCATTTGCTTTTGAAAACAAATTCCAAGAATATTATATATTCAACGAAAGAGGAATACACCCGACTGCTACATCTAACGCAGGTGGGTTAAGAATAGCACCAGATGCTATTTCGTTTTGTCCGTCTGGTTTAATAGATCAACAGGCAAATCAAGTTTTATCTTATTTACACAAGGCAATTAAACCTGTCAATCAATTGAGAATGATTGAAGACGCTGTTGTAATATACAGAATTGCTCGTGCACCAGAAAGAAGAATATTCTATATTGATGTAGGTAACTTACCTAAAATTAAGGCTGAACAATATTTAAGAGATGTTATGGCTAGATATAGAAACAAACTTGTATATGACGCAAGTACAGGTGAAATTAAAGACGATAGAAATCAGATGAGTATGTTAGAAGACTTTTGGTTACCTCGTAGAGAAGGTGGGAGAGGAACTGAAATTACTACATTACCTGGTGGTCAAAACTTAGGTGAAATACAAGATATAGAATACTTCCAAAAGAAACTATATCGTTCTCTTAATATACCAATTAGTAGATTAGAAGGTGGTCAAGGATTTAATTTAGGTCGTGCAGCTGAAATTAGTAGAGATGAAGTTAAGTTTACTAAATTTGTAGGCAGATTACGTAAAAAATTCTGTATGCTTTTCCATGATCTATTGAAAACACAATTAATTTTAAAAGGCGTTATTGCTCCAGAAGAATGGGACAGTATGCAAGGCGATATTACATATTCTTTCTTACAAGATGGTTACTTTGCTGAATTAAAACACAGCGAAATGATGAGAGAAAGAGTTATGCTCGCTCAACAACTAGAAGGGTATGTTGGTAAATATTTCTCTAACGAGTATATACGAACCAAGATATTAAAACAAAATGAAACAGAAATTGATGAAATTGATAAACAAATTGAAGAAGAAGGTTCTGAAGGGCAAGGCGAAGAAGTCGTCCCCACCATCACGCCTCGTAAAGAAGCGAATGGCAGTAAAGAAAAAGAACCAACATTAAAACCAAAAGAAGGAGAAAAAGATGTCGGAAGAAGTAATTAGATATGGTGCTGGTGGCGTTCCTTACGTAAAGAAAACAGAAGCACCTAAGGAAGAAGTTAAAGAAGAAGTAATATCTGAAATTTTAACAAAGAATCCTAACAAAGAAAAAAAATCTGAAACTACTAAAGAAAAGAAGTAATAGGAGATAAATAATATTATGAGTAAAGAAAATTTAAACAAGTTTGTTAATTCACTACAACAAGGTGACGCTAAACAGGCAGGAGATGACTTAAAAAATGCTCTTGCAGATAAAGTTAGTGCAGCCTTAGATGGTGCTAAAGTTGATGTGGCAAAGTCAGTATTTACAGGACAACAAGGCGCAGACGCTCCAGAAGCGAATGTGTTTAGTGGTAATGATATAAGTGCTGAAACTCCTGCACCAGAGGTAGCTAGTGATGAAGTGGCTCAGTAATTTTATCAAAGATAATATAACTGAAGGCAACGATTATAAGCGTACTAGACAGTACAACAAACTCACGCCTAAAATGAAGCGTGCTGTAGATATGATATTCAGAGCTGCTGATAAAGACGCAGATGTAATATCTAATTTTGAAAAAAATGTCAATACAGCTGCGAAACAATTTGGTGTAAGTAAACAAGATTTGATGACGTATTTTGATAAAGAAACGTTAACAATTTTAAGGAGATAGAAATGGGAACATTTATAATAAAAGGAACCGCTATTGCAGGTACATTGACTGATAATTCAATCGGCAATTCACCTTTTGTAAGAGTAGTTGCTACTGCTGGTACAAATACTATTACAGTAAAAGATGGCAGTACTACTTTAGGTACAACTTTATTACATTCTGCTGGCGATGAAATTACGATAGAAAAACATCCTAAACATACAATTTCATCAAGTGCAGCTGTAAGTGCTACTGCTGTAGGCGTAGGACACTAACATGGCTGATACAGTATCTACACAAACATTAACAGATACGACAGGCGTAAAGTTTGCCGTTAAGATGACTAACTTTTCTGACGGCACAGGTGAAACTTTAGTTAAAAAAGTTGACGCTAGCGAAACAACTTTTATGACTGAAGACGGTGATCGTAAAATATCAAAAATCTTTTATTCAATTAACACTGCTAATCCTAAATCAGCAGTTGAATTGATATGGGATGGTACAGATAATGCAACGGCAGTTTTGTTGTCTGGTCAAGGTTTTTGGGACTTACGTGCCGATGGAAATGAGATAGGAAACAATGCAACAACACCTACAGGTGATGTTTTACTATCTACAAAAAATTTCGCAATTGGTGATAATTACACAATTTTAGTCGTTTTCAGATAGTTATTTGTATAAATAATAAAGAGAAATAGAGATAGATACAAATGAAATTAATTACCGAAGAAATATCAAACGCAGAATATATTGTAGAACAAAAGAATGGTAAGAAAAACTATTCTATCAAAGGTATATTCATGCAATCCGATGTGAAAAATAGGAATGGAAGAGTCTATCCTAAAGAGATACTTCAAAAAGAAGTGTTTAGATATAATAGAGAGTTCATCAATAAAAGCAGAGCATTCGGCGAACTTGGTCATCCTGATGGCCCGACAGTAAATTTAGAAAGAGTTTCGCACATGATTAAGGCTCTATATCCTGAAGGCGCAAATTTTATAGGTGAAGCACGAATTTTAGATACCCCATATGGAAAAATAGTGAAAAGTTTAATTGACGAGGGTGCAAAATTAGGTGTTTCAAGTAGAGGAATGGGCACACTTGCAAACGTAGGTGGTGCTAACATAGTCAAAGACGATTTTTATCTTGCAACCGCGGCTGATATAGTCGCAGACCCCAGCGCTCCAGACGCTTTCGTAGAAGGCATTATGGAAGGCAAAGAGTGGGTTTGGAATAATGGCGTTTTGAAAGAGCAAGAAGTAAACGAATTAAAGTTACAAGTAGAAAGTAAAGAGAGAATGGCAAGAGCAAATAAAAATGCTCAAGTATTTGAATCTTTTCTTAAAAAGCTGTAATTTTATAAATAGTAATTGACTCATTCCGAGAGGAGTGGTGCATTTATTTTACAACAACAAGAAAAACTATTGAGGAGATAGAACGATGGCTGACAATACTGTGGCAGATTTGCCAACAAAAAATGCAGCTCCAGCTGAACCAGCAAAGTCGTTACAGGCAACTGTACAACAAGTGATGAATAAAGCAATCACTTCACCGACTGACGCAAAAGTAGATTTCGCACAAGGGGTTAACCACATTACAGGTGACCCACAACAAAAAAGTGCAGGTACAGCGGACGCAATGCCTACTCTCTCTGCTGAAAAAGAGCCTAAAAAAGATATTCAGGCTACTTACGAAGCTGATGAGAAAAAGGACGAAAAAGAAAAAGAAGACATGAAAGAAGCAGAATACGCTGACAAAAAAGATGATGAGAAAAAAGATGTGAAAGAAGGCGAAATGCCTGCTGGTCTTAAAAAGTACTTGGACAAAAAGAATGATAAAGAAGATGAAAAGTCTGAAGAAAAAGAAGACGATAAGAAAAAAGATATGAAAGAAGCTGAAGACAAAGAAGATAAGAAAAAAGACGAAAAAGAAATGTCTGAAGCGGAAGACAAGGAAGACAAGAAAGAAAAAGAAGTTTCTGAATCTGAAGATAAAGAAAAAGAAGCTAAAAAAGAAATGACAGCTAAAGATAAAGTAAAAGACATGGATATGAAAGAAGACGTTGCTGCTCTAACTGATGGTGAAGAACTATCGGAAGAGTTTAAACAAAAAGCTTCTACTATATTTGAAGCTGCTGTTAAAGCAAAACTTGTTGAAGAAATAGAAAATTTAGAGAGCGAATACGAAACTAAGGTTAATGAGAAAGTTGAAGAAACTAAATCAGAAATCGTAGAAAAAGTTGACGCTTACCTAAACTATGTTGTCGAGGAGTGGATGAAAGAAAACGAATTGGCAATAGAAAAAGGTTTAAGAGCTGAGATTACTGAAGATTTTATCGGTGGTCTTAAATCTTTATTTGAATCTCACTACATCAATGTTCCACAAGAGAAGTATGATGTGATTGAGGCTCAGACTGCTGAGATAGAGAAGTTAAAAGAAGAAGTTAACCAATCTATTGAGAAAAACGTTGAGTTAAATCAGGCAATCGGTCAACACGTAAGAGCAGATATTATCAATGATGTATCATCTGATCTTGCTGAAACTGAATCTGAAAAACTTAAAGGTTTAGCGGAAAGTATTGAATACAAAGACGCTGACAGTTTTAGAACAAGTATAGAAACATTAAAAAATTCTTACTTCCCTAAAACAAAAGCGAGTGAAACTGAATCTAATGAAGTAGCAGAAAACAATGCTGGCTCTATGAATGAGTCAATGGCTGCATATACTGCTGCAATTAGTAAATCAAAGAAAAACCCATACGTAAAGTAAGGGTTAGTTAATTAACTAAAAAGAAGGAGAGATAGAAAAATGTTTTTATCTGAATCAATGCAAAACAAGTGGCAGCCCGTTTTAGACCATCCTGATCTTCCTGAGGTCAAAGATAGTTATAAAAGAGCCGTTACTTCAATGGTATTAGAGAACCAAGAAAAGTCGCTTAAAGAAGACGCTGCTTTCTTATCAGAAGCTGCGCCAACTAACGCAACTGGTTCATCTATACAAAATTGGAATCCTATTCTAATTAGCTTAGTAAGAAGAGCAATGCCTAACCTTATCGCTTACGATATCGCAGGTGTTCAACCAATGTCTGGCCCAACAGGTCTGATTTTCGCAATGAGAAGTAGATATACATCTCAAACTGGTGGTGAAGCTCTTTTTGACGAAGCTGATACAGATTTTTCAGGCAGAAATGCTGCTGGATCATCTGTGAGTGGGGCTTCCGCTGTAGCACAAACTGGTGAAAACCCAGCTGTTCTTAATGACTCAATCGGTACTTCTACTGGTTACACAACTGGTACTGGTATGACAACTGCATATGCAGAAGCACTTGGAGACGCTTCTGGTAACGCATTTGCTGAAATGGCATTCTCAATTGAGAAGTCAACGGTAACTGCGAAAAGCAGAGCATTAAAGGCTGAGTACACTATGGAATTAGCACAGGACCTTAAAGCAATTCACGGCTTAGACGCTGAAACTGAATTGTCTAACATATTATCTGCTGAAATCTTAGCTGAGATCAACAGAGAAGTAGTTAGAACAGTTTATAGAACTGCTGAAGTAGGTGCTGCTGATAATGACAACTCACACGCTGCAATTAACACAACAACTGCTGGTATATTTGACCTTGACACAGACTCTAATGGTAGATGGTCTGTTGAAAGATTCAAAGGTCTTATGTTCCAACTAGAGAGAGATGCAAACACAATCGCTCAGAGAACCAGAAGAGGAAAAGGTAACATGATTATCTGTTCTTCAGATGTTGCCTCTGCATTACAAATGGCGGGTGTTTTGGATTACACTCCTGCATTAAACAACAACTTAAACATTGACGATACTGGTAATACTTTTGCTGGTGTATTAAATGGTAAGTACAAAGTTTACATTGACCCATATGCTGCTAACATGGCAAGCAATGCGTCACCTACTAAACAGTACTACGTTGTTGGTTACAAAGGAACTTCTCCATACGACGCTGGTTTATTCTATTGTCCGTATGTACCTCTACAAATGGTTAGAGCAGTAGGTCAGGATAACTTCCAACCGAAAATCGGTTTCAAAACTAGATACGGTATGGTTGCTAATCCATTTGCTGGTGCTTCTGCGTCAGGAAATATTACTGCTGACGGTGTTGGTGCAATCAACGCTAACAGATACTACAGACGTGTTCAAGTTACGAACATCATGTAATATTTGTTGAGAAACAAATTTAAGAAGGGCGCTTCGGCGCCCTTTTTTTTAGCATAAATAAAAGTAGATTATGTTTTATACTGAAAGAATAACAATTTATAAAGAAATACCTATGTGGAAAAGAACACCATTTAAAGAACTTCTAGGAATATTAGTAGTAGGTTGTATTATTACACTAATAGCATTAGGTCTTAATTATTTAAATCCTAAGCCAAATGTATTAGAAGAATTAGAAGAAAAAATTAAAAAAGTAGAACAAAAAGAAATTGTTTTAACTGAACCTGAAAAACAACTAGAAAAACAAGCTACAGAAAAAGAATGGCAAGAAGTAGATAAACAAACAGATAAATAGCTGTATGACAGTAACCAACTCATACACTAGACAACCAACTAAACTGGACTATGCTAGTCCTACACAGTTTAAGTTTTCTATAATCAAGTTACCTAAAGTAGAATATTTTTGTACTACAGCAAATGTGCCTGGTATTACACTAGGTTCATCAGCACAAGCTACACCTTTTAAAGATATACCTATACCTGGTGATAAACTAGATTACGATACATTAAACATACAGTTTTTAGTAGATGAAAATTTAGAAAACTATAGAGAGATACATGGTTGGATGACTGGTCTTGGATTTCCTAAAGATCATTCACAATTTAGATCATTACAGGCTGCAGGATCAGACAGATATCCTACAACAACAAGCGAAACTTATAATAAAGAATTAGGACAAGTTGTAAAACAAACTTCAGATGATGGTGGTTTATATTCAGACGCTACATTGTTTATCTTAACAAGTAAAAACAATTCAAATATAGAAGTACGTTTTAGAGATATATATCCTATATCATTATCAGGTTTAGATTACAATCAACAAGCAACAGATGTAAATTACTTAACAGCAAGTGTAACGTTTCAATATAAACTTTATGAGTTTGCTAATGTGAGTGGTAGTGACACATTAGAAACAACAACTTAATTATAACATATATATTATTATGACAGTACGTGTTAGACCTAGAGATTTAAAACTTCCAGATTACATGACAAGAGGTGGTCCTGGCGACCTATCAATGCCAGGTAATGTCAATACAGCAGAATGGTGGCGTCCTGAACACATGTCACTTCTTGGTCAAAAGAAGGCTGCTGAAAAAGGATCAATAGTAGAACAAGCAAAAAGTAAAGAAATATTTTATTGTAGCATACCTTTTACACAATTATATAACGAGATAGATGGTAGATTTCAAGCGTGTTGTTTTGCACAACCGCATAAGAATGCCACTATTAAAAACACTACATTAAAAGACTGGATGTTTAAAGGTCCTTATATGAATGTATTAAGAGAAGAAATGACTACACCTTTAAAGGAACAAAAAGAACCTTTAAAATTTGTTAAAAGATTTTGTAAAAGATGTGTTACAGATGAAGAAAAATATGGTAGGTCCAGAAGAACAAATTGCTTAAAAATACATACAAACAATCATACTTTTTGGGATGATATTGAACATATATCAGATAGATTTAGAAAGACAGGTGAATACAAACTTGATAGAAGGGTTTTAGAAATACAATTAAAGATATATGGATCAGAATGTAATTTAGATTGTTTTATGTGTCTTCATTCTAACTCAACCACAAGAATGAAAGTAGCAGAAGGTGGTGTATGGAATAATCAAATATGGCAAAAAGAAACTTCAGGTCTTGTTGCACAAGAAACAAATGAATCAAAATCAAAACTTAAGCTAGTAGGTGAAAAACTAAAAAAAGTATTAGAAGATAACACGCCTGGATCAATAGAACAAATACTAGAGTTAGCGCCCTTTACACGTAGTATAAAAATTATAGGTGGTGAGCCACTTATTATGAAAAAACAATATGAGATGTTACAGGCATTAATAGATAGTGGTGATTCAAAAGAGATTATAATAAAATTTCAAACAAACATGACTAAAATGGCAAGAGGTAAACATAATATATTTAAATACATACCTCATTTTAAACTTATAACTATGGTTGCTTCTGTAGATGGCATAGGTAAAACTATTGAGTATATGAGAAGAAGAACAGAATGGCCTGAACTAGTTGACAATATAGAACGAGTTAAAAAATATCCTAATGCTGTTGTAGATTTTAATGGTTTAGTTTCTTTTTTAAGTGTTATGAGATTTTATGAAGTTGTAGATTGGTGTATGAACAATCCTGTAATAGATCAAATCAATTGGGCAATGTTGGAAAACCCTAAACATTTTTCAGTACATAATTTACCTAAAAAAATAAAAGATGATCTAATAATAAAATATGCAAAGTTGCCTGACATAGTAGCTGCATTAGAAAAAAAACCTGATCCTGATGTAAATATACAAGATACATTTCAATACTTGTTACAACAAGATAGATACTATAAAGGAACAAAATGGGAATCACATTTGTTTGATGTATTTCCTGAACTAGAAGAATTTTACGACCCTAACTATAAGTCACCAGACGAGATAGATAGAAGGATGCAAACTGAATTAAAAAAAGGCATTGAAAAGGCTTATGAAATCCCAGACTTATTAACTTAATATATACTATAACAATATAATGGAGATATTATGACATTTGATGAACTACAGGCACTCGCCGATAAAGACCTAAAAATAAATGATACTGAGCTTGATTTAGAATCATTAAAAACACCACAACTACATAACAAGTATATGAAGTTTCATAATCAATATACTAATTTATTAAAGAAGGCTGAACAAGACCTAGCAAGATTGACAAGAGAAAAATGGGAATACTATACAGGTAAGGCAGACCCTAGTGTGTATCAAGTAAAACCTTTTAATTTAAAAATATTAAAACAAGATGTTGACAAATATCTTAAATCAGATGATGAGCTTATTAAGTTAGATCAAAAAGTAACTTATATACAAAGTGTTGTTGACTACCTAGATAGAACAGTTAAGATTATTTCTAATCGTGGTTTTCAAATAAAGAACGCTATAGACTGGCGTAAGTTTACTTCTGGCGTGATCTAAAATGAAGTATCTAATAGTTAGTGGAGATAGTAATACTACAGATGACTTTGATTCTATATCTCATCCTGACTGGGAATTTAATTATAAAAAGTGGCCTACATTATTAGGAGAAAAACTAGGCATGAAAGTTATCAATCTGGCTAGTGCAGGACAAGGCAATGAATTTATCTATACAACTATACGAGATGAAATAGTTAAAATAGAGGATAAAAATCAAATTGGTTTAGTTATTGCTGCTTGGACACAAGCACCAAGGAAAGATTTTAAAACCGAAAGGTTAAATTACTTTGGAAAACCATGGTCATCACTACGATATGATACACATGGTAACCTACCGTGGTGGGTTGAAAGGTCTTTAGGATATTATTTAGATTTTCAAATACTATGTGAGAGATATAATTTACCGTATGTTCAATTTCAAATGATAGAACTCTATGAACATTATTTAGATGGTTTGTTACCAAGTCAAACAGATATTCATTATGGAGCAAAACCTGGTGTTCGAAGTAAATATCCAGGAAATAAAAGAAAAGACAAAGAACTTATATTAAAATCTATAATGGAATATAAGAAGAAATTAGATACATCTAAATTTATGGGATGGCCTCCAGTCAAAAAATTAGGAGGATGGACATTTAAAGATCAACTTGATTTATGGTATGATAAAAACTCACCAAGGAGAGTATCTACTTTAGATGACCACCCGAATGAACTAGGACATATCGCTATTTGTAATAAACTAAATATGTTGTTACAGGAATATAATATATGCAAAACATCATAGTTGACAAGGTCAATGACGTGTACCTACGCATTGACGCAGACGCAAGTATCCGTAGAGAGTTATCAGATTATTTCTCATTTGAAGTACCTGGTTACAAGTTTACACCTCAATTTCGTAATAGAGTTTGGGACGGAAAGATACGATTATACTCGTATGCTACAGGTCAATTATATGTTGGATTGTATCCGTACTTAAAAGACTGGTGTAAGAAGAAAGATGTACATATAGTTGAATCTAGTGAAATCCTTACACATAGCCATGTCTCAGCCGCCGATATAGACGGCTTAATCAAGTCTTACGATCTGTCTATCACTCCGAGGGACTATCAAATTAATGCTTTTAAATTTGCGTTAGAATATGAGAGAGGTCTAGTTTTATCCCCTACTGCCTCTGGTAAATCACTTATTATATACATGCTTGTCAGGCACTATATGAATATGATAAACAACAATATTCTAATCATTGTACCAACAACATCACTAGTAGAACAATTATACAAAGATTTTAAAGACTATGGTTTTGATGTAGAAACAAATGTCAGTAGAAAATATCATGGTTATGATATAGATGAAGATAAACGTATAGTAGTATCAACATGGCAATCACTATACAAAATGCCTAAACAATTTTTTGAAGACTATGGTGCAGTTATAGGTGACGAGGCACACTTGTTTAAGGCTGTATCATTAACAAAGATAATGACAAAACTAACAGATTGTAAATATAGAATAGGTCTTACAGGTACGTTAGATGATAGTAAAACACACAAGTTAGTATTGACAGGTCTATTTGGTATGGTCAACAAGGTTGTATCTACTTCAGAATTGATTGAAAGAAAACAACTTGCAAATCTAAAAATAAAATGTCTGAACTTAAAGTATCCTGAAACAGAAGCTAAAAAAGTATATGGTGTAAAATACTTTGAAGAACTAGAATACTTAACTCAAAATAATGCTCGTAATAAATACATACGAAATCTAACCTTAGCACTTAATGGTAATACATTGTGTCTATTTCAACTTGTTGAAAAACACGGAGAGATTTTATATAAATTAATTAAAGAAAAAGTAGACCCAAAGCGAAAAGTGTTTTTCGTTTATGGGGGAACTGAAACAAATGATAGAGAAAAAATCAGAGCCATTACAGAAAAGTCGGATAACGCAATTATTATCGCTTCTTTCGGCACCTTTAGCACTGGTATCAATATTCGTAATTTACACAATATTGTTTTTAGTAGCCCTAGTAAATCACCTATAAGAATATTACAATCTATAGGACGTGGGCTCCGTGTCGGCGATAAGAAACAGTCTGCTACAGTCTATGATATTTCAGACGACCTTACATACAAAGATAAAAAGAACTTCACATTAACACACTTTCAGGAAAGAGTTAACATCTATAATAGAGAAGGCTTTGACTATGAAATACACAGCGTGGATTTAAAATGATTTCAGACGAAGACTTTAAGTTTTTATTACAAGAAAGCAATGGCTGTAAAAAGGCATTAGAGGTAGGTACAGGTACGGGCAAAAGTTCCGCAGCTTTAAAACTAAATTGTGAGGTGTACTCCATTGACAGAAACGATATATTTGAATATAATATAGATATAAACAGATTTATATGTGAAAGCAAAGATTATTGGAACGATTATCTACATTATGACTTTGATTTTGTTTTCATTGATGGCTCTATTGGCACAGGTGATTGTGAAGAAATACTTAAACGTACAAAAGACTCTTTTAAAATTGTATTCCATGATTACATACCAGGCGAGAAAGATAAAAATACAAACAAAGGTTATTATAATATGAAGGCTTTTAAACAATGTGCTATAGAACAATACGATATAATTCAACATACTGGAGGCTCTCATTGTGCCATACTAACGCTTAAGAAAGATAAATAGTTATATGATTAATCGTACTGAAGATAAACAGGTTAAGATAATCAGACTGGTTTCTGGAGAGGAAATCTGTTGTAAGTTTCCTTTACATAAAAATCAACTACCTGAAAACTCTAAACTATTAAGGTTACAAGAACCTATGCTAATCAAATACGTACCTCGTATTACTGAGCATGGTATATCCGATTATATTGCACTAGTAAAATGGGTTGGTTTTACAGATGAGAAAATAGTTACTATTCCTGTTGATAAGATTATTACAATATGCAATGCCACACCAGCATTTACTAAAAGATATAGTGATCTTTCACACTCACTAAAACACGCAAAACAGGCCTTACCAGGATTTATTGAAAGAGAAATGTCGGAAGAGGAGTTAGATAACGCCGCTTCCAATTATGAGAATGATATAACAAAAGATGATATAAAAGAAGTCGCTGACTTACTTAAAATGCCTTCAAAGAAGTTGCACTAGAGGGTAGCTATTCTCCTCGGTAACAACCCACATGGGTATTATATAACGAGAATTGCATTGAGTCAAGCGCCTATGAGGATTAATTATGCCAGGTAAATGGGACGGAAAAAGTAGAATTTCTACAGACAAATATAGACAGAATTTTGACAGGATTTTTAAAACAAATCCTATCAATTCCAAAGTAATAAAATCAAAGAAAGAAAAAGGTAGTTTTAAACGCTTGAAGCTTGACAAATTCAACAACCTATAGTATTATATAATTATGACTAAAACTAGAAAAAGATCAGCACATTATGTAGATAACAAAAAGTTTCTACAGGCGATGATAGAGTATAAGGATAAGTGTGATAAGGCAGAAAAAAGAAAAAGAAAAGCACCACCTGTCACTAATTACATAGGTGAATGTTTTTTAAAGATTGCGAATCACTTATCTTACAGACCTAATTTTATTAACTATACATTTAGAGATGATATGATTTCTGATGGTATAGAAAACTGTTTACAATATCTTAAAAACTTTAATCCTGCAAAGTCTAATAATCCTTTTGCTTACTTTACGCAAATAATATATTATGCTTTTATTAGAAGAATACAGAAAGAGAAAAAACAAACTAATATTAAATATAAAATGATAGAACAAGGAGGTATAGATGAATTTTCTGTACTACCTGGTGATACAAATAACGATTACAAAAATCAGTTTTTAGAATTTTTAAGAAAGAATAAACCATCAACTGAAGAACCACAAAAGAACGAAATTAAAATAAAGAAAAGAAAAAAAAGAACCTATACAAGTGTTTTAGACGTATAATGAAGATCGCACTATTGAATGATACACACTTCGGTGTTCGTAATGACAGCGAAGCGTTTAGAAAATATCAGCTTAGATTTTATAATGAAATCTTTTTTCCATACCTAAAAGAAAACAATATTAATACATTGGTACATTTAGGTGATGTTGTAGATAGAAGAAAGTTTATTAACTTTCAAACTGCTTCTATTTTTAGAGAACAGTTTTGGAATAGATTATATAAAGAAAAGATAGATACACATATTATACTAGGTAACCACGATACCTATTTTAAAAATACAAACAATGTAAACGCTATAGAAAATCTATACTCATCATTTGATAAAGTACACGAACCATTTATCTATACTAAATCAACTGTTGTAGAGTTTGATGGTACACCTATATTATTTGTACCTTGGATTTGTGATGACAACTACGATCACTCTATGGAAACGTTAAGAACAGCAAAAGCAGAAATTGTAATGGGTCATTTAGAAATCAAAGGTATTGAAATGCAAAATGGCGTAATCAATGAACACGGTTTAGCAAAATCAGATTTTAGTAGATATGATAGAGTAATATCAGGACACTTTCATAAACATACAGATGATGGTCAGATACACTACAATGGTGCTCAATATGAGATGACATGGTCAGATTACCAAGACCCAAAAGGTTTTCATATCTTTGATACAGAAACAAGAGAAATAGAAAGAGTTATTAACCCTCTAACTATACACAAAAAGATAATATATGATGATAAAAAACATGACTATAAAAATTTTGATATACAACCATACAACGAACACTTTATTAAATTAATCGTTTTACAGAAAACAGATAACGAGCTATTTGACAAATTTGTAGAAAGGTTGTATAATGAGATAAGTGTACATGATTTAAATATTGTAGAGGATTATTCTGATATTAAAGCTAGCGTAAGAGAAGACATATTAGAAATGGGCGAAGATACAGTTACATTCCTAAATAATTACGTAGATCAATTAGAAACAGATATAAACAAAACAAAGTTAAAGGAATACTTAAAGTCAATTTACATAGAAGCTAACGACAACAACGTATGATATATTTTAAAAAATTAAGATGGCGTAACTTTCTATCTACAGGTAATCAATTTATAGAAGTAGATTTAAGAAAGGCACCATCAACATTAATTATTGGTATGAATGGTGCAGGTAAGTCTACCATGTTAGACGCTTTATGTTTTGCCTTATTCAATCGTGCCTTTAGAGATATAAAAAAGGAACAACTTGTAAACACTATCAATCAAAATGAATGTGAGATAGAAGTAGAATTTGAAACAAGTAGTAAACAATACAAAATAATAAGAGGTATTAAACCTAACAAGTTTGAAGTTTATTGTAATGACGTGTTGTTAAACCAAGACGCTTCTAATATAGATTATCAAAATGCGTTAGAACAAAATATTTTAAAATGTAACTATCGTGCTTTCTGCCAGGTGGTCATCCTTGGATCAACATCATACGAACCATTTATGCACTTACGAGCAAGATATAGACGAGAGGTTGTAGAAGAAATATTAGACATAAGAGTATTCTCACATATGGATTTATTGTTAAGACAGAAACAAGGTGAGTTAAGTAAGGCTGTTATTGATGTAAAACATAGATATGATTTGATGACAGAAAAATACGAATTACAAAAGGCTCATTTTGAACAAATACAAAATAGAGATAATACAGATATAGAAGACCGTAGAAAACAACTAAAAGAAAACGAGCAAAGTAATTATGAATATAATCAAAAGTTACAAACACTAAACGAAAAAATTATATCCACAAAAGCAGAGATATGGGGTAGTGAAAAAGTACTTAAAAAAGAAAAAGAATTAGATAAGTTAGAAACAAAGATAGAACATAATTTAGAAACACATAAAAAAGATGTTAGTTTTTTTGAAACAAATGACAATTGTCCTACGTGTACACAACCTATCAATGAAAGATTTAAACAAACAAAAATTTACGAAGGTAGAAAAAAGATTAGCGAACTAGAAGACGGATTGCAGAAACTAACGGCCGAGATGGGGAAAACACAAGAACAAATTAAACAATACAAAGCAGTAGAAAAAAGATTAAATGATTTAGATATATCTGTTGCAAAAGTAAATACATCCATTTCAGAAATCAATAGACACTCAAATAGATTAGATACTGAAATTGCTAAACTAGAAAATGATACAGATAATACAAATAACGTAGCAAAAGAATTAGAACAAATAAAAGAAGACTTAGAATTAGTAAACGTAGAGAAGAACAAGGCTGTAGAAGAAAAGAAATATATTGATATTGCTAGAGAGATACTTAACGATACAGGTGTTAAGGCAAACATTATTAAGAAGTATCTGTCAATAATGAATAATTTAATTAATAAGTACTTACAATCTATGGACTTCTTTGTTAACTTTGAACTAGATGAAGAATTTAACGAAACAATAAAAAGTAGATATAGAGATACGTTTAATTATAATAGTTTTAGTGAAGGTGAGAAATTAAGAATAGACCTTGCATTATTATTTACATGGCGTACAATTGCAAAAATGAAAAATAGTACAAATACAAACTTACTAATACTAGATGAAATATTTGATAGTAGTTTAGATGGTCAAGGTACCGAAGACTTCTTTAAAATACTTAAAACATTAACAAATGAAAATACATTTATTATATCTCACAAAGGCGATATACTATTTGATAAATTTACAAATATAATTAAGTTTGAAAAATACAAAAACTTTACAAGGATAGCAGCATGATATACACATTGTTACCACCAACAGCACCAGAGGTACTATCATCAATAGCACCGTTTGATATAGACACATTTAAAAAACAAGAAAAGATAAGTGTTACAGAATTTTGTAACAACATGTTTGAAACAATGAAAAACTATGGTGGTATAGGTCTATCAGCAAATCAAGTAGGCAAACCATATCGTATGTTTGTAATGGGTGACAATTTAAATATAAACAAAGGTCAGAAATGGGTATGTATCAATCCTGAAATTACAGACATGAGTAAAGAAACGATTAGATACAAAGAAGGTTGTTTAACTTTTCCTTTTTTATTTTTAGATATAGAAAGACCACAAAAAATAAAAGTTAAATACTTAAATGAACAACTAGAAACAGTAGAAGAACAATTTGATGGCATTGTAAGTAGATGTTATCAACACGAATTAGACCATATGCAAGGAACAGTATTTACAGAATTAGTTAGTAAATTAAAATTAAATATGGCTCTAAAAAAGAGAGATAAAGAAATAAAAAGGGTTACAAAATTATGGCAACAAAAGTCTTAAAAGAATTAGATTTACCTGAATACGTACAACCATTAGATACAACTATAAAATTTTTAAATAACTTATCGTATTCAGCAGTAAAAACAAAATACAATGCAAAGGGTGATTGGGATGCTGTATCAATCAGAGGATATAGTGATGACATAAGTAACATTTTAAAACCTGGCGTACTAAAGTCAGATGTAGAACCAGCAGAATTAAGATGGACAAGTCTATACGAAGAACCTGATCTATTACCTTTAAAAGAAATACTATCTCATATACCAGCAGAGTTTGAACGTGTAAGAGTTATGCGATTAAAAGCAGGTACAACTATAAAGAAACATACAGACAAAGTAGATAAAGAAATAAAACAAGGCAAGATTGTAAGATTACATGTACCATTAAAAACAAATCAACATGTACATTTTTATCTATGGGAAGGTAAGAAAGAAAATCATTTTACTTTACAAGTAGGAAAATATTATTATGTAGATGTAACAGCTGCTCATGCTGTACATAATAAAGCAGATTTTGACAGATTACATTTAGTTATAGATTGTTACATGAATCCTAGATTAGAAAATTTATTAAAACAAGCAGAGGAGTTTGATGATATTAGCAGTCCCATCGGATTTTGATAAAGTAAAGTCTATATTCTATAGCCATAAGAAATGGTTTCCACATGTACGTACAGACTATATGAAACGTATGATAGATAAAAAACAACTTATTTTAGAAGATGGTATATTGATTACGTTTCATCACGCAAAAAGAAGACAAAAGATAGGCGATGTACAACTACAAAAAGGCGATACTGTATTACACCAGATTGCAAGTGATTCGCCAGGTTCTGGTACTGCTCAATCAATTCTTAATAATTTCTTTGAGTATTGCCCAAAAGACGTATTTTTATCAGTAAGAGCTGACAACTTGACAG
>Ga0222716_10000973_pt1 | contig 24035 bp, 23 predicted proteins | sample C33_13DmetaG_FD_165044 | JGI IMG/M metagenome (GOLD analysis project Ga0222716, IMG submission 165044) | Estuarine water microbial communities from San Francisco Bay, California, United States - C33_13D | ecosystem: Environmental > Aquatic > Marine > Unclassified | place: USA: California... | reverse complement strand
AAACAAAGGATTATAAAAAATTATTGCTTGAATAATATCCCAACTTCCAATAACAATAAGGGATATTGAAGATATTATTGACAATAAAACAGTTAGAATTACAACATACCTCTTTCTCCGCAAAAGCCCTTGTAAGTCATTGATTTACAAGGGTTTTAATTTTGACTCTTTTTTGCTTAGTATATTCCCTTAGCTTGATAGTTATTATTAATTTTCATTAAATTTAATAATGATAAAAAAAATAATACTTGCCGTTCTTTTATGTCAATTCACTTTTGCTCAAGAGATTTTAAACCTGAAAGACAGAGCTACTTTAATTGAAAAAATACAAAAAGATAGACTGGATAATCTTCTTCCAGAATTAATGTCTAAAAACGGAATTGACATGTGGATAATAATTACAAGAGAATATAATGAAGATCCAATAATAAAAACATTACTTCCTCCAACATGGCTAAATGCTAGAAGAAGAACGATATTGGTCTTTAGTTTTGATGAGTCAACAAAAAAAACTGAAAGTGTTGCTATTTCAAGATATAATTTTGGAAAAAATATTAAGTCAATATGGGATAAAGAAAAAACCCCAAATCAGATGTTGGCTCTTAAAAATTATATAGAAAAGGTTAATCCAAAAAAAATCGGGTTAAACTACTCTGAGAACTTTGCTTTAATTGATGGAATTTCAAAATCAGATTATGAACTATTTTATTCTTCAATATCTAATGATATTAAACAAAGAATTGTTTCAGCTGAGGATTTGGGTATTCAATGGATTGAAACAAGAACAGAACTTGAAAAAGAGATTTATAAGGATTTAGTAAGTATTACTCAAAATATAATTAACGAAGCATTCTCTAATAAAGTTATTAAACCAGGGAAGACTACAACTGATGATGTTGTCTGGTGGATGAGAGAAAAAGTGTTAGAATTAAACTTAAAAACATGGTTTCATCCAACAGTTGATGTTCAAAGAAATGAACAAAGTGATCTTTATGCTTTTGATGGAAAATCAAAATATGATATCATTCAACCTGGGGATTTAGTTCACTGTGATTTTGGAATTTCTTACCTTACACTAAATACTGACTGTCAGCAAATAGCATATGTTTTAAAATCTGATGAAAAGGAGGCTCCAGAATTTTTAACAAAAGCCCTAAAAGATGCTAATAAATTACAAGATATATTGACAAGTGAATTTGAGCTAAATAAAACTGGAAACGAAATACTACTAAATTCATTGAAAATTGCGAAAGAAAAGGGCTTAGATCCGCAAATTTACACTCATCCATTAGGAACATTTGGGCACTCTGCTGGAACTACAATTGGAATGTGGGATTCACAAGAAGGTGTACCAATAAAAGGAGATGTTTTAATGAAATACAATACTGTGTACGCAATCGAATTAAACAATAAATCATTTATTAAGGATTGGAACAAAGAAGTTAGAATAATGTTAGAGGAGGCCGGTTTATTTGAGGAAAATGGATTTAAATATATAAATGGTAGACAAGAAGAGATAATACTGATCAACTCTGATAAATAATCTTCAAAGAAAAATTATTTACTTTATCTTTAAATTAAAAAAATAACATATCTCAATTATGAAAAATTTATTTATAATCATTTTTACCTCTCTATTTTTAGTAAACTGTAATAATTCAAACCCTATGATGAAACAATGGTCTAATAAAAGTTTAGAATTTGGTGGAGTTCCTGCATTTGATAAAATGTCTCCAGAGTTAGTAAAAGAAGCAATGCTTAAAGGAATGGAAATTAGTCTAAGTGATTATGATAAAATTGCTAATAACTTAGATACTCCAACATTTGAAAATACTATCGAAGAAATGGAGAGATCAGGAAAACTTTTAAGTGATGTTTATCCATATTACGGGATATTATCAAGTAATATATCAACCCCTGAATTTAGAAAGATACAGGGAGAATTAGCACCTAAACTTTCTGAATATTCCTCAAAAATCAGTCAAAATGAAAAATTATTTGAAAGAGTAAGCGCTATTTACAATTCATCCAAGATTAATCCTCTTGAAGACGATCAACAAAGAGTTTTAGATTTAACTTATAAAAGTTTTGCTATGAACGGAGCTGCTTTGAATAACGATAAAAAAAAGAGATATGCTGAAATTAATCTAGAACTATCAAAACTTTACAATGACTTTTCTAACAATGTCTTACACGACGAAGAAAATTATGTTACTTACCTGGATGAATCTCAATTAGATGGTTTGTCAGAGGGATTTATTAAATCTGCTAAAAAAATTGCACAAGACAAAGGTTTTGAAGATAAATATGCAATAACTAATACAAGATCATCAATGGATCCATTTTTAACTTATTCTACTAATAGAGCGTTAAGAGAAGTTGTTTGGAAAAATTACTACTCAAGAGGAGATAATGGAGATGAATTTGATAATAATGAAATTATTGCTGAAATTTTAAGATTAAGAAAAGAACGAGTTGGTTTATTAGGTCATGAAAATTATGCTCAATGGAGATTACAGGATAGAATGGCAAAAAATCCAGAAAATGCAATGGCATTAATGGAAGCAGTATGGCCTGCAGCTATTGCTAGAGTTGATGAAGAGGTAGCTGATATGCAAAAAGTTGCTAATAAGCTTTCCAACCCTAAAATAACTATAGAACCTTGGGACTACAGGTTCTATGCAGAAAAAGTTAGAAAATTAAAATACGATTTAGATTCTGATGAAGTTAAACAATATTTACAGTTAGATAAATTAACAGATGCCATGTTTTATGTTGCGGGTGAATTGTTTAATTACAAGTTTATTGCTTTAGAAAAAGGAAGAATCCCTGTTTTTCATGAAGATGTAAACATTTGGGAAGTTCAAGATAAATCCTCTGGAGAACATATCGGGTTATGGTACTTAGATCCGTACGCAAGACAAGGAAAAAGATCTGGTGCTTGGGCTACAACATACAGAAGTCACACCACTATGGATGGAAAAACTAATGTATTAGCTTCTAATAATTCCAATTTTGTCAAACCAGCGCCTGGTGAAGCGTTGCTAGTCTCATGGGACGATGCTACAACTTTTTTCCATGAATTTGGACACGCATTACACTTTTTTGCATCAAACGTTAAATATCCAACACTTAACAGTGGAGTAAGAGATTATACTGAATTCCAATCACAACTTTTGGAAAGATGGCTATCAACAGATAGAGTAATAAATCAGTTTTTAATTCATAACAAAACAGGTGACCCAATGCCAAAAGAGTTAGTTGATAAAATAAAAAAAGCTTCTACATTTAATCAAGGATTTGAAACAACTGAATATTTGGCCTCTGCAATTATGGATATGAAATTTCATTTAACAGATCCATCAAATATAGATGTTGATAAATTTGAAAAAGAAACATTAGATGATCTAAAAATGCCTTCTGAATTACCAATGAGGCATAGAACTCCTCATTTTGGACATGTCTTCTCTGGAGAAGGATATGCAACTGCATATTACGGCTATATGTGGGCAGATGTATTAACATCTGACGCTTCTGAAGCGTTTGCTGAAGCTCCGGGAGGTTTTTACGACAAAGATGTTGCTAAGAAATTAGTTGATTACCTGTTTTCACCAAGAAACTCAATTGACCCAGCTGAAGCATACCGACTATTTAGGGGAAGAGACGCTAATATTGAAGCATTAATGAGAGATCGAGGATTTCCGTTTGAGTAAACTTGATTTATAAAATATCAAATAGTTCTTTGGAATCTATTACAGTTGCAAACTCTTCTTGTAAACTAGCTAATGCTGAGTTGTAAATTGTATTACAGTCAATAATTTCTCCATTCAATCCTTTAGTATTATAGCAGGCTGTTGAGTCAGAAATTAAATAAGTATTAAAACCTAAGTTTCCAGACATCCTAACTGTTGTTGATATACAATGATTTGTTGTCATCCCTACTATAACTAATGTGTTAATATTACCTTTAAATAAAACATCCTCAAGATTAGTTCCAATAAATGCACTATTTACTTTTTTGGTTAAGACTATCTCAGTCTTTAAGGGTATTACATAATCATTAAATTCAAATCCAGGTTTAGATTTATGAAGTTTTGATTCCGGATTAGTTGAACTATGCCTGACATGAATTACAGGTAAATCTAAGGTTCTCCATTTTTTTAAAATTTTACCACAAATAAATTCCGCATCCTCACTATTTCTAATTATGCCAGGATAATCTTTTTCTAAAAATGCCTTTTGAATATCGACTAAAAGCAATGCGGCATTTTTATTTAAAAGCTTGTTTAATTTCATTGGTAATCCTATTAGGTTTATGAGTTTGTGAATTAATTAAACACCATGTAGTTTTAGATTTTACTAGTAATTTATTAGTTTCATTATTATATATCTCCACTATTCTAATTGATTTAACTCCCTCAGTTTTGTCTATATAAGTTTTAATTTTAATATTTTCTCCCAGAAATGCTGGACTAATATATTTAATTTGATGCTCAAGTAAAACCCAATAAAATTTTTTTATTGTTTGTATATCTACCAAATTATTCCAATGCTTTTTTGCAATGTCTAAAACCCAATTTATATAAACCATATTATTTACATGATTCAAATCATCTAAATCTTTTTTTGAAACAATAATTTCTTGTTCTAAGAATTTCATATTGTTAAATTAATATTAATTGTTTTTTATAAAAACCATACAATGCTGCCAAGGAAGATTATCGATATTTTCCTTAAGAACAAGTCCTGCTGCTTTCATTTCTTTTACAGCCTGTTCTTCAGTCATTTTATGAATTCTTTTAATAGGAACTTTTAAATCCTCCGCTCTGTATTCAATTAAAAAAAGCTCTCCATTGGGTTTCAATGCATTTTTTATTGAGTTAATCATCTCGACTGGAAAGCTAAACTCGTGATAAACATCTACCATCAAAATTTTATCAACTGAATTTTTAGGCAATTCAACTGTTTTTTCAGTACCGAGTATAGTTTTGATATTCTCAACTTTTTTAAATTCTTTTGTCTTTTCAATCGCCATTAACATTTCAGGTTGTATATCAACAGCATAAACTAGCCCATTTGTTACTAAAGAAGCAATTCTAAATACATGATAACCAGAACCTGCTCCTATATCAGCAATAACTTCATTAGATTTAATTTTCATGTTTTTAATCAAACTAGATACATTTTCTTCTTTTTCACGTTCAGATCTTTCCAACCATCCAATCCCTTGAAAACCCATAACATAAGCAATCTCTCGACCCATATACCATTTTCCAATCCCATTGTAATCTCCTCTTTTAAACGTGTAGTAGTCTTCTTGAATAAGTTCCTGTGAGAAAGATTTATTTGAAATAAATAAAAATGAAAATAACAAAACAAGAGTGTATAATCTTTTCATGATTTAATGATTTTTCTTAAATATTTTTTGTCTATATAAAAAGTACCAAAAGGTATTACTGAAGCAACTAATATTATTAAAAAATTAATCAAACTCCATTTAATTTTTTTTTGAAAAACAAATGCAAATACTATATACAAAATGAATAAAACACCATGTGGCATTCCAAGGAGTTTAACATATGATTCATCACCCACAAGATATTTAAGTGGAACTGCAATAAAAAGAAGTAATAAGTAAGAACTTCCTTCCAACAAAGTAATTAACCTGAACAACTTTATCATTATATTTAATTTTTAGAAGAATTATAAAACTGCATTCCTAGGTTAGATTTATTATTATGATCAAATAAAGTAGCATTATCCCAATGAGATCCTTGACCCCAAAGAGTTTTACAATTAGTGGAAACCCAAGCAGGTTCCCAATAAATAATACCTTGTCCTCCACTTTCAGAAATTTTTGTTTTTAAATCATTTAAGTAATCTAATTGACCTTGCTGAGAAGCAGGATATCCAGGAATCAAAGCATTTTCGCCAATAATGTTATTTGCTGAATCAGCATTTGTTAATGTGAAAGGATATGCTGTTTCAACAATCATTAATTTTTTAGCATACGTTTCAATTAAATTTTTTAGTGGAACATCAATCGTATTTAAATTATACTCTGACCATAAAGGATAATAAGATAACCCTATCCAGTCAAAATCCGTTATACCCGCATTAAAAGCTTCACCAAACCACCACAAAGCATTTTCAGGCTGAGCTATGTGTAACATGATTTCAATTTTTTTATTTTTTTGATTAGAAATATCTCTTACAGCTTTAATTCCTTTGTTTATTAATGCTGAGTTTCTTAACCAATCAATTGGCCACTCTACTTCTCCATTTTGTAAAATCATAGCATTAATTTCATTTCCAATTTGAACAATTTCAGGAAGAAGATTTGAATTATATAATTCATTAAGCGTATCAAATGTGTAATTATAAACTAAATCTCCTAAAAGTTCTGTGTTATTTATTTGATTTAACCATGCTGCTGGTATTTCTTGATTAGAGGGATCTGCCCAGGAATCTGAGTAATGAAAATCTAATAATACATTCATTCCTTCAGATTTAGCACGTTGAATAGATTTTTTTACATCATTAATGTTAGAGTAATTTGTCCAAGTTGGATTATGCCACAATCTAATTCTCACTAGGTTTGTACCAGCTTCTGCAAAAATTTTATATGGATCTTTAAAATTTTCATTAGAATCTTTGTAGACAGCACCACAGTCTTCCATCTCATTTACGTATGATAGATCTGCTCCATAATAGAAAACATTAGAACTTGGATTTTCTATAATTACAGGCTCAGAATCATCTTTAGAGCAATAAATAAGCAAAATCAAAAGAATTAAAATGATTAAATTTTTATTCATTGGTCTATAGTTTTAGATAATTTTTAATATCTGCTCCGCTTAGTAACCACTGTAAGTTGAAATGTGCAAATTTAGCACCTGATTCACTTTCATATAATAAAAAGACCATTCCTTCAGTTGATGTTCCTGGTCGTCCTGCAATCATTGAAGAATAAGCAAAACTACCTTTATCTACAGATTTTTTTAATGGCCATGATTTACCTCCATCAAAACTTATCCAAACATATCCATTAGTTCTTCCACTTTCTTTATTTAGAGATATTATATTGCTAAACAATAATATATCATAATCATTCAATGGAATTCGAGTTAAACCACCCATTAATCCATAATCTCTAAATTGAGCACCGTCAGGAAGAACTTTTGAAACAGATAAATCTTTCCATGATTCACCACCATCATTACTTGAGGCAATATGTCTCATTTTTGGATTTAATCCATCATTTGAATAATGTCTTCTTGAATTATAATATAATATTCCACTTGAAAGCTCCTCTATAGCTGCTTCTCCAGTTCCAAATGCAGGAAATGGGGAACTTGTATGCCAAGTCATACCTCTATCGTCGCTATATATTGCATTTGAGTAATGATTACTATATTCTTCTACACCATTGTTTTTACCATAATATCTTGAAGGTCTAATTAAACGTCCAGAGTATTTACCTTTTTTAAGAGTAATACCATGTTCATTCATGTGCATGGATGGTAAATTGCCATTTTCATCACGATTTATTTTAGTATCATGTTTTTTCCAAGACTGACCGTCATCATTACTCATATAAATCTGAATTGGACTTATTGGATGACCTTCTTCAACAAAAACAAATATATTGCCAGTAACTTCATCAACCAAAGTACCACCACCATGAAATCCAGGGTCAGATATAATTATTTCATTACCCCATGATCGTCCTCCATTTGTACTGCGTTTAGCTACAACTTTACTTGATCCCCAAGTAGCTATAAGAGTACCATTATTTGAGATTACTAAATTTGGAAATCTTTCGTTTAAAAAAAGGTTTTGCGAATTAAAAAAAGGGTCTTCTTTGAGCCAATTAGTTAAATTTGAATTTTCCTCACAAGATAAAAATGATAAAATAATTATTAAAATACCAAATCTCATATTTTAATTTGTTTTCCTGTCCTTATTGATTTATCAGCAGCCAAAACTATTTTCATACTATTTATAACATCAACCATGTCTTGTGTAATATCCAAATCTTCATCAATAACTTTAAGAAGATATCTTTGTTCAATTTCGCATAATTCATCATGATCTGGCTCATCTTCAGTATTAATGTATTGATCTTGATTTAAAAAAACTCCTTTATTATCTCTTTCTTGATTATGTATCAAAAGCATATTTGTTTTAGTGTGACTATCAACCTCAGATGATTTAATATTGGTGTTTTTAGAGGGTTCGACTATACTCACTGATCCATTCGGACCAATAACATCTTTAACAAAAAAAGCAGTTTGACTTATCATAGGTCCCCAACCAGCCTCATACCATCCAATTGATCCATCTTCAAAGACCAATTGTAAGTGACCATAGTTATACATATCATTACTAATTTCATCAGATAATTTTACACCTATGGCATTAACATATTTTGGTTTAGATTTTGTCATTTTACACATAATATCTACATAATGAACTCCACAATCCACAATAGGAGAAGTAGACTTCATTAAGTTCTTGTGAATAATCCATTGATCTTCTGAACTCTGCTGATTCAAATTCATTCTCATCACAAGTGGTGATCCTAATTTTTGAGATAAATCAACAAACCGTTTCCAAGTTGGATGATATCTTAAAATATAACCCACTACTATCTTTTTATTATTTTTTTTAGCTAAATCAATTATTTCCTGAGCATCTTTAATATTCTCAGCCAGTGGCTTTTCAATAAAAATATGAGCTCCATAATTGAGACTTTTAATTGCAAATTCTTTGTGGGATTCTGTGTATGAATTTATTGAAACAATATCAGGTTTTGTATGTTCTAATGCGTAATCAAAATCATCATAATGTGGAGTATTATTCAACTCTTTAGAGAGTTTAATACGTTTTTCAGGTGTTCTTGAAACTAGTCCGACTAAATTAAATCTATCTATTTTATTATAGGCTCTTGCATGAGAACTTCCCATATTCCCTACTCCAACAACAAGCACTTTATAAATCATAATATTAATTTACAATAAAATGAAAAAAAAACCCTCAAAAAAGAGGGTTGTTTTTATTTATAAAATTATAAATCTTAATTACTCATAAGATTTAATTAAAACTCGTGTCCATGATTGAGTAAATTCAGAAATATCTCCAACCAAGTCATTAAATACAGAAAATGCTTTTACTTCATTTTCATTTTTTGGACCAAATGTAAAAGCAGAATTGAGATTTGGATATGTTCCATAAATCAGTAAATTTTCACCATTACTAATTCCATGAGTTACATTTGCAAGTCCAACAAACCCAGGAGCTTCGAATGTTTGCATTAATTTTGCAAAAGCTTGTGAAAATTGAGGAACATGTTTGCTCTTGACTTTGAAGCTCCAAACTTGACCTATTGGATAAAACTGCTCTGCATTATATACCTGAGTAGCATTTCCAGCAGAAACTCTTACATTTTCAACAAATGGACCTACTAGGTCAAGATAATTTTCCCATTTTTCTCCACTCAAAGAAGCTCTAAGATTTGCTAAAGATTGAGAAGAAGGGCTCACAAAGCTTAAAATATGAGTTTCCTTGAAACCTTGTCCTTTAAGATTTATACTAGAAAATGACATATTAACGCCTTCAGGAAAATCAACTGATGAATAATAGGTGTCAACAGTTTCTTCAAATTCATCACTATTTGTTCCATCAACTTCTAAAATAACATCATACCAATAGAGTTCTTGAGACGATAGTGATATTGAAAATAATATTGATAATATATATATGTATTTTTTCATTACGATTATATTAAAAATCCATAACTCTTACCATCATCGTTGTATTAACTAGTTTTCTAATCTTAGAAACTTTAGACGAATATTTAGCAAATAAAGGATCGTTAAACATTTTTTTAGTAGTAGATAGTGCAGTCTCTATATCAGGAGCACCTGTCCAAACAAAATGTGAAAATTCAGCATTTTTTCCACTGATTGGAAAACCTACTCCGTAGGAACTGGTCATACCAGTTTTCTGTGCCCAGCTCATTGAAAATTCAGCAAATTCTTTTACATAAGTAGCAGGATCAGAAACATCCATTTGATATATAAAAAATACTTGATCTGGTGTCCAATCATTTTGAAACCATACTGGGGTGTTTAAAGCTTGATTAACAGGCTCTATATACTTGTTTAATTTTTCTCCAAACACTTGAGCAACTAAAGAACTGTTCCATGAAGAACTAAAATTTGCAAATGCAGCTTCATCAGGAAAACAAAATTGAACGGAATGTGTTGCTCCGTTTGTTCCGTTAAATTGATAAGCAAATAAAGATTTTGTGCCTTGAATGTTTTTAGCCCAATCAGTTTGCATCATGCCTTTTAAAGATGAAACAACCATTTCTGGTTCATCTGTCTTAAAATCAAAAAAAGCACAATATTGTGAATAGGATAAAGAAGAAATAAATAATGTGATAATTAAAATTGTTTTTTTCATAATATAATTTTTAGTTCAAATAAATATAAATAAAAAAAATAAAACATTCATTTGAGAATGTTAAATTTTAAAAATTATTTAAAATCATTTCTGCTCCTTTTTCAGCAATCATATAAACAGGTGCGTTTGTATTTCCCGAAACGATAGTAGGCATAATTGAAGCATCAATAACTCTTAGATTACATAGGCCATAAACTTTTAAATTAGGGTCAACAACAGAGTTGGAATCATTGCCCATTTTACAGGTTCCAACAGGATGATAAACAGTTTCTAATGTTTTTTTAATATGATCAATAAGTGAATCATCAGAAGATCGATCATTAGGTAAGCCGTGTGATTTGATATGCTTACTTAGAGATTTATCATTCATTAATCTGTAGACTAATTTTCCTCCTTTTACAAGCTGATCCAAATCATCTTTTTCTTGAAGAAAATTAGGTTGGATTATCGGATTTGCATTTGGATCAGAAGATGACAAACTAACAGCTCCTCTACTTTTAGGATGTAATAATGTTGGTAATATTGTAAATCCATCTTCTCTTGGATAATCATAAATATCATATGCATCATATCCGTACTCGTTTTTAATACATATTGGAGAAAAATGAAGTTGAAAATTTACTCTTCCATCGTTTTGATCAAGATTTAAAAAAGCCATTCCTTCCAAAGGACCATTACAAAAAACACCCTTTTTATTTACGTAATAATTAAAAGCAGCTCCAAGTTGTTTTAATGGAGATATGTAATGATTTATACCTTCTTGTGTTTTAGTCTGAGTGCTAATTGGATAAAACAAATGGTCCTGTAAATTTTTACCAACACCTTTTAATTCATGTACACACTCAATTTCGTGTTTTTTTAATTCCAAAGGATCTCCTATTCCAGAAAGCATTAAAATTTGGGGAGATTGAAAAGCTCCAGCTGAAAGAATTACTTCTTTATTTGAAAATACTTTATTTTTTTTATTTCCTTTTAAATACTCTACTCCAATTACTTTTTTTTCATCTAAAATTAATCTACTAACTCTAGCCTTAGTTATAGCTGTCAAATTAGATCTATTTAAAACAGGCTTTAGAAAAGCATTTGCAGCACTATGTCGTCTTCCATCTTTAATCGTACTATGAACTAAACCTACCCCCTTTTGTTTGCTCCCATTATAGTCTGAATTATAAGGGATATTATTATTTTGACATGCAGAAATAAAATCATTTACATAAGGTGATTTAAATTTTACTGGAAGTGTGACTGCAAGTTCTCCTGAATTATTATGAAAATTTGGATCTAAATTTTCAAATTGACTATGGTTTTCTGATTTTTTAAAAAAAGGTAAAACATCATCGTATGACCAACCCTTATTACCAAGTTTTTCCCAATAATCATAATCAGCTGAGTTTCCGCGAACATAGGCCATTGCATTAGTGGAACTACTTCCACCTAGTGTTTTTCCTCTTGGAAGATAAATCTTTCTATTTAATACATTTTTTTGTTCTTCAGTCCAAAAACCCCAATCTTGATTACTTTTATGTAATTTTAAATATGCTCCAGGAATATGAATATTCATATTTTTATCTGGATCTCCAGCTTCAAGTATTAAAACAGAGTTTTTTGAATTTTTTGATAATCGATTGGCTAATAAACAACCTGCTGAACCTGCTCCAATTATTATAAAATCATATGACATACTCATTTATTTAAGATCAGCTACTGTTCTAAAACCCGTATGAGAACTTCCAGTATCAGGCGTTGTTTTCATTCGCATGGAGTTTCTATAGCCACTGCAATAGCTTTTATTACATAAAAAACTCCCTCCTCTACTTACTCTTTTTTCAGCATATGGTTCATTTGAATCAAAACTTTTTGAAGGCCCTTTTGGATTATAAGATGTTTCATTCTTTAATATAGAATAATAGTTCTCGTTATACCAATCTGAACACCATTCCCAAACATTTCCAGAAATATCATAAAGTCCATATCCATTGGAGGGAAAACTTTTCACTGGAGCAGTTGAATAATAACCATCTCTCAATGAATTATTATATGGAAAATCACCTTCCCAAGTATTTGCTTTAGGATTTCCATCGTCTAAATCTTCATCTCCCCATGAATAAACACTATTTTTCAAACCACCTCTACTTGCGAATTCCCATTCCGCTTCAGTCGGCAATCTAGTTCCTGACCACTCACAATAAGCAATAGCATCAAACCAACTAACATGTACCACTGGATGGTTTTCTTTTCCATCTATTGAACTTAGAGGACCATCAGGGTGCCTCCAGTTTGAACCTTTTCTCCATTCCCACCATCTTGAAACATCATTTAATGGAACTTTTTCTTCAGTAGGTACAAATACTAATGAAGCTGGAGCTAATTTATCATCATCAGGCTTTGGTGTTCCAACTGGAAGTAATTTTTTTAATTCTTCCCAATCTACAGCTTTTTCAGCAGTAGTTACATATCCAGTAGCCTCAACAAATTCTAAAAATTGTGCATTAGTTACTTCATGAATATCCATCCAAAAAGAATCTATTATAACATCATGTTTAGGATACTCATCCCTCCAACCTTGATTATCATCAGCACCCATTCTAAAAGTTCCACCTGGAATAAGAACCTTTCCAACATAAGAATTTGAAGTATTTTTTATAAAATTATTCTCATCATCACTTGTAAAACGAGAATTTGATGGAGTACAATTATGAGCAGCATTTACATTTTTTGAATTTGTATTTTTACAACCCAATATTGATAAGAAAATGATGAAAAATAAAAATCTCATTATTTATTAAATATAAAATTTAATTACCATTTTTTTCTAATTAGTTACTATTAAAGCAGCATTAAATGCATCTAATGCAGAACTCTGACACGATGCATCAGCTCTTTCTGAAAATGAATTCCAAACAACACCAATCTCATTTGTTTCTTTATTCCTTGCTAAATTCCAGATAGAGTTAGCATTTAATAAAATAAAATCTTTATAATTTTCTTTTGGATCAAAGGAATGTAAATATGCTAAATTTCTCATAAATATTCCTTTAAATTGCGAAGCATCTCCATTTAAATCAGGTTCCTTTAAATCTCTTAATACTCCATCTTCATAAACCAAGTTTGAAATTGTTGAATTAGCAATTTCGTGTGCTAGTTCTATTAAAAAATTTTCATTAATTATTTTATAATATTCTACTAATGCACTCAAGATTACACCCTGATTATAAGTGTAAAAAATTCCTTGACTTACTTCACAATTCTTATTAAGACCATTTTCAACTAAATAGTTTTCAGTAACCATACCTGAGTTTATAAACCATTGAAAAGTATCCTCAGCCCATGCTAAATATGTTTTTCCAAGCACTTCACCTCCATCTCTTTGATGTAATCTTAAAGCTGATAACATAAATAGTTCATTTTGGACTGCCGACTTACCAATATTAGGTTTTTTCCAATAAACGCCTCCTCCACAAACACTATCCCATCCTGAAGCCATATCAGAAAAAGTAATTTTAGCCATTTTTAAATATTTATTGTCATTAGTTAAATCATAAGCTTTTATCCAAGCTAATATCCACCAACCCTCATCATCATAATAATCGTTAATATAATTTGTACAAATCCAGTTTTCATCAGGATTAGGCATTTGAACTTCAAATTCCTTACAAATTTCAAAAGTGTTATCAATTACTTTTAAATACTTATCTGACCCCGTAATTTGGGAATAATCAATCAAAGCTGTTATAATATTTGCAGCATTCCACCAACTTGTTGTTTTGTATAATCCTGTCTCTTCATCGTACCATTTCTGAAGTGTATCTATTGTTGTGATAGCATATTGTTTATAAGTAGAATTATTATTGCATGATATTAAGGCAAAAACAAACAAAAAAACAATTGTTCTTTTCATAATTTTTAGGGTTAAATATTAATTATTCACAATTATTGGTTGAGTCCATGCTTGTGTTGTTTCTCCTTTTACGTATGGATTTTTTTTAATTTCATCAGAATTAATTTTTGCTCTTACAAACAAATCGTTTTCATTAAATATGTATTCACCTGAATAACCTTTAACTCGTTTTAATTCTTCAACCTGAAAACCTTCTTTTTTATATCCATAAAAAACTATTTCATAACTAACACCTTCTTTAGGTTCAATTTCAATTTTTAATTTTTCTTTATCATTTATAACCTTATTTAAATAAATTCCTGAGGAAGAGTAAAAGTCTCCAGATTCCATTGATTCTATTAAACTAACGGTTTCTATCTTATTTGTGTTAACCATAACCCATCCTCTACCTGTGTTACTCAAATTAGTAGATTTTTTGTGATAATTATGACTATCGTCTGTAGCTATTCCCAGTAACAAAGGTTTATTATTATCGTAATAAGAAATATTAATTAAATCCCACATAGTTTCTAAATCTATATGAGTTTCATCTCCTTCATTATGCACTGCCGGATGCCCATTATAGACCTCAAAAAACTTTTCCCCTTTAAGTTTTTTTAAATCTTCAACATTAATACCATAGCCAAAATTTGGATGATTAATGTGAGCAAATAATGGAATGTTGTATTTTTCTTTCTGTTTATTAACTGCATCAATAGTTTTTTGCATAACCTCATACACAGAATTTCCTTTAAAAGGATTTATTTTTTCCTGAATATTAGTAACATTTATGTGTACTGGTTTATTTTCAAAGGAAGATGTCACCTCTTCAGATCTAATAATAACAAACTTGTTCAATTCTTCAAGCTTAGACTTATATTCTTCAAATGTTTTTAATCTTACATAAGTACCTAATGAATCACTTTTTGACTCAACCCAATCGTTAAATCTCTCTTGATATTTTTTTAAAGTTTTATTTTCTATGTCTGACTGTTTTATTTTATACCAATAAACACCATCTGCTATAGTATTATGGTCTGACAAGGCAATGAATTTATAATCATTTTTTTTATACCAATCAATAATCATCTCTGGAAAATCGTCTCCGTCACTCCAAAATGAATGAGTATGAAGATTGCCTTTTTGCCATTGTTGCTCATTAACATCAGTATTACAGGAAATTAAAATTATAAATAGTATAAAAAGTTTTTTCATGATTAATGTGTATTATTTACTCTTTTTAATTTGGCTTTTTAAATCTTTCATAAAACGATGGAAATCTACTGTTATTCTATGACGATTCGTTTTAATTTGGTTCATATGTGGATGTGTTACTTCTCTATCACACAATTCTTTAATATTTAAGGGTCTTTTCCATTTACCACTCATTAATAAAGCAAGTAACTTACTTTGCTGCTCTGATGCTGGCCATATACAACCTAATGGCTGAAACATTCCAATAAAAAATAAATTATCATAAACTGGATGAAACATTTTTAAATAAAGTGGAACTGGACCTTCAGAATAATTCAGAAACTTTTTATCAAAAAACGGATGTGAAAGAATATATCCAGTACAGGCTATAATTACATCAAATTTTTCAGATGAATTGTCTTTAAAAAAAACTCTATTTCCTTTGAAGTAATCTATTTCAAACTTAGGATTTATTTTTCCATGTCTTATTTTGTATAGTAATTCACTATTTATGGTTGGATGTGTTTCACCAAATTTATGTTTTGGTTCAGGTAAGCCATATTTTGAATTATTTCCATTGGTTAAATTAGCTAAAATTCCTGCAAAAAAGTTTCTTAATAAAATAGGGAGAAATGACATTCTGGAGGCAAATACATCGGAGGGTAATCCCATAAAAAATTTAGGAATAATTCTATAACCTCTTCTCCAACTTATCGATGTGTTTTTACTTACTCTACTTGTCTCAACTGCAACATCACATGCAGAATTACCTCCACCAATTACTAAAACCTTTTTATTTTTAAATGGAGATGCTTTTTTATATTTATGTGAATGAATAAAAACACCATCAAAACTCCCTTTATATTTTGGAATATTAGGTTGCCAATGGTGTCCGTTACAAACAACCAAATCGGAAAAGGTTTCGGTATTTTCGACATTATTGCACTCAGTATTAACTTTCCATTTGTTATCTTTTAACTTGATACAGCTTTTAACAAGGGTATTAAAATTAATATATTGATATAGATTAAAATGCTTTGCATAAGATTGAAAATAATTCCGTAACTCGTCATGTGAAGGATAATCTGAAACTTTAGAATCGAAAGGAAAGTCTTCATATTGAGATAAAGATTTTGAACTTATAATGTGGGTTGTTTCAAAAACACTTGAATGAGATTCTTTTTCATTATAAATCCAATTACCTCCAACATCTGAATTTATATCATATAATTTTATCTCAAAACCAGTTTCAGATAAATTTTTTAATGCTGTAATTCCTGAGGGACCAGCTCCAATTATACATATTTTTTTTTTCAAACAATTTAATTTTAGATCAAATTTTAATTTTATTAAAATATTAAAAAAACAAGTAGATATTAAGTTTACATTGAAAATTATATTATTTACGAATGTGTATTTTTGATAATAATCTAAAAAAATAACATAATGAAAAAAATATTTTTATTACTTTTTGTATCAATTACTATGGTTTCATGTGATACAAACACGAAAAATCAAAATGACAATAGTGATCCAATGTCTGGTTATATGGTAGGAAATGACGCTAAGTCAGATGCTATGGTAAAATTCACTAAAGCTTATCAAGAAAATAATATTAGTAGTGTTGAATCCATTTTTTCAGAAGATGCAGTGTTTCATATAAATGATGCTGACGTTTCTTTTGATGATGTAAATGAGGCATTCTCATCAGGTCATGAATATTTTGATAACATTCAGCATTCTGATTATGATGTTTCAACCATGTACTATAATGACGGTAAAATATTTACAAACTATTGGTATACATGGTCTGCAACATCTAAAAAAACTGGGGAAGTTTTAAACCTTAAAGGATATTGTTGGTTTAAATGGGAAGACGATAAGGTTGTTGAAGTTTATAATGCATTTGATCCTACAGCTTACAATGCAGCAATGTCTAACTAATCAATTTTAAATTTAATATACCTCTGTAAACGCAGAGGTTTTTTTATTACATAAATGATATGGGATTAACTAATAACGATATTTTTAAAAAACTAAGAATCGCTCATAAACTAAGAGATGAGGATATTGTACAAATATGCAAGCTAGCAGATTTCAGAGTATCAAAATCAGAAATTAATGCATTATTTAGAAATGAGAAACATCCAAAATATATGGAATGTGGTGATCAAATTTTACGTAATTTTTTAAACGGTCTAATAATCCATTTAAGAGGACCTGCTTCTTAGAAATTATCTTTTTCAAATTCCTCCAAACTCCACAACATATCAGGTTTATCAATAAAATCTGGCTCGTGGTTAACTGCTCTAGAATGAATATCTATATTTTCTCCATTTAAACATACCATCCAGTAATCTATTTTATTTACCCTTGACATACCTTCAACAAGTTGAGCGTCAATATTATGATTCTTTTTTAAATAATGAGTAAAAAAATAGGAGCTTTTCCAGCTTTGTTCTTCTTTAGGTTTAAAAGATTTTAAAAAATCCTCAATTAATTCTTCTTTATTCATTTTTAAATTTGATTATAAGCTATTTGCAAAATTATAAATTTGGTTAAGAATGTTTATTAATATTAAGTTCTTTTTTTTCTAACAATTTTGTTTACAAACATAGATACTGTAGCATCTCCAGTAACATTCACAACAGTTCTGCACATATCTAGAGGTCTATCAACAGCAAAAATTAATGCTAAACCAATTTCAGGAATTCCTGCCTGAGAAAGAACAATAATAAGCATTACCATTCCTGCACCAGGAACAGCAGCTGAACCAATTGAAGCTAGAGTAGCAGTTGTTACAATTCCTAACTGAGCAGCAAGACTTAAATCTAAACCAAAAGCTTGAGCAATAAAAACAGCGGCAACTGCTTGATATAATGCACTACCATCCATATTTATTGTTGCACCGATTGGCAGAACAAAACTACTAACCTCTTCATCAACATCTAAATGATCTTTAACTCTTTCCATAGTTACTGGTAAAGTAGCAGCACTTGAACTTGTTGAAAAGGCAAGCAACTGTGCGGGGGAAATACCATTTAAAAAATAAGATGGACTTTTACCAAGAAAAACTCTTACTATAATTAAATAAATACATATTAGAAGGATTAAACCAAACAAGACTGTTAGTGAGTATAAACCTAAAGCCTTAAATAAATCCATACTTGGAGATTCTACAATAATTGCTGCAAGAAGAGCAAAAACGCCATATGGTGCACAAAGCATAATAAGGTCAATTATTTTAAGAATCACATCATTTAAAGAGTCAAAAAAGTTCTTTATTGGCAATGATTTTTTTGGTGGAATCAAAATCATAGATATTCCAAAAATTATTGCAAAAAATATTACTTGTAGCATATTTCTATTATTAGATGCTGCACTGAAAAAATTTGAAGGAACCATATCAACTAAAGGTTGTAATGGACCTAAGTTCTTTTGGTTATTTGCTACATCGATTTTTTCATTAGCATTAGATGAATATGCATTGACTAATTGTTCTCTTGTTTCTTCAGCAATATAATTTCCAGGTTCAATAATATTTACAGCAATAAGTCCAATACTAACAGCCATCATAGTTGTAAATATGTAAGTAGCAATAGTAATACCTCCCATTGACGACAACTTAGATAAATCTTTTAAATCAGAGACGCCTTTTATTAGAGAAGCAAGAATTAACGGAACAGCGATTAATTTTAAAGAATTAATAAATATAGTTCCAAAAGGTTTAATCCAATCAATTACAAATGATTTCCCCCAATCAAAATTCAGAAGAGCTAAACCAAAAAGAACTCCTAAAATCATCCCGATAATTATCTGCCAATGTAATTCTATTTTTTTCATAATATGTTTTAAATGAACTGATTTAAAATATTTTCAAACATTTCTTGTTTACCGCTAGTTAGTTTATAATCTTTTGATTTCAAAGCAATATCATAAAGATCTTTTAAATTTAATTTACCATTTTCAAACTCCTTCCCTTTACCAGAATCAAAAGTTTTGTATCTATTTTCAAAAAATTCTAAATATTTTGAGGATGATAATATTTTATCGGCAGTAATTATTGCTCTAGCAAAATTATCAGCTCCACCAATATGTGCATGAAAAATATCATCTATATCCGTTGAGTTTCTTCTAATTTTTGCATCAAAGTTAACACCACCACCTTGTAGGCCTCCAGATTGTAAAAAAACTAACATAGCTTCGGTTGTTTCATATAGATTATTAGGGAATTGATCTGTATCCCATCCGTTTTGATAATCGCCTCTATTTGCATCAATACTTCCTAACATTCCAGAACTAGCTGCAACTGTCAGTTCATGTTGAAAAGTATGCTGTGCTAAAGTAGCGTGATTTACTTCAATATTAATTTTAAAATCTTTTTCAAGACCATATTCTTTTAAAAATCCAATTGCAGTTGCAGTATCAAAATCATATTGATGCTTAGTTGGTTCCATTGGTTTGGGTTCAATAAAAAAAGTTCCTTTAAAACCTTGTGACCTAGCATAATCTCTAGATATAGTCAAAAACTGACCTAAATGATCCAATTCTCGTTTCATATCAGTGTTTAACAAACTCATATAACCTTCTCTTCCACCCCAAAAAACATAATTTTCACCATTCAAAGCAATTGTTGTATCAAGAGCTAATTTAACTTGTGCTCCGGCTCTTGCAAGAATATTAAATTCAGGGTTTGTCGCAGCACCATTCATGTAAATTGGATTTGCAAAACAATTTGCTGTACCCCACAGAACCTTAACTCCAGATTTTTTTTGTTTTTCGGAAATATAATCAGAAATATATAGCAATCTTTTTTCACTTTCCAACATAGTTGATCCCTCTTGAATTAAGTCAAAATCGTGAAAACAAAAATATTCAAATCCCATTTTAGTTATAAACTCAAAAGCAGCATCAGCTTTATCCTTAGCTGCCTGTAATGGATCTTTAGAAGAATCCCATAAAAAACTTTGGGTAGGTAATCCAAAAGGATCTGTTCCCTGTCCACAAAACGAATGCCAATATGCTACAGCAAACTTAAAATGTTCTCGCAATGTTTTACCTGCTACAACAAGATTTGGATCATAAAACTTAAAAGCTAATGGATTGCTAGAATCTTTTCCTTCAAAGTTTATATCCCCAATACCTTTATAATACTCTCTATTTCCAATTAGTGCCATATTTTTATTTTAAAGTTAGTTTTAATTCTTTAAGCCAAAGATTATATGCATTTAAATAATCAAATTTATTTTTTTGAGGATAATAATTTTTTAAAAAGTCATTTTCAATAATATTGTTTCCAAATTTATCGAAATCTCCTAAATGTAAATCTACTGCTCTTGAAGCTCCAATGGCTCCTGTTGTTTCATAAATTTCTATGTTTAAATTTAAAAGTGTTGCTATGGTTTCTCCAAAAACATTTGATTTAAATAAATTATCATTTCCCGATCTTATGTTAACTGGTTTAACTCCATCTTTAATCAGTATTTGCATCCCATATACAAATGCGAATGCAATACCTTCTAAAGTTGATCTGATAACAAATGAATCTTCATGAATGTTTTCATCAAAATTAATCAACTTAGAACCAATATTCTTATTATTCAACATTCTTTCAGATCCATTTCCAAACGGAAGATAAATTAAATTAGATGATCCTACAGGGGGAATATTAGACATTTCGTTCATTTCATCATAGGATTCAATATTTAAATCATTTTTTAATTTTGAATATTGTATTCCTGCTCCATTTATACATAAAAGTTTTCCAATAATTAAATTATCATCATTAGAAACATGAATAAAATTATTTATGCGCTCAGACTCACTAGTTAAAAGATTTGATGAAACTGCATAGATAACTCCTGAGGTACCAGCAGTTGCAGCAATCTGACCAGGATTTAATACGTTTAAAGAAAGTGCATTATTAGGTTGGTCACCTGCTCTGTATTTAATTGGAGTATTTGGAATTAAACCTGTATCATTTGCACCTTTTTCATCTACACAACATTGATAACCAAACGAAGGCACAATTTCTGGAAAAATGGATTCTTTAATACCATAGTAATTTAATAGTTCAGTAGAAATTTTATCTTTTTTATAATCCCAAAAAATTCCTTCAGACAGCCCTGATTTTGTTGTGTTAATTTTACCAGACAACTTGTAAGCTATGTAGTCTCCAGGTAGCATTATTTTATATATTTTAGAAAATAATTCACTTTCATTATCCTTAATCCACTTTAATTTAGAAGCAGTAAAATTAGCAGGTGAATTCAATAAGTTTTCAACACAAAATTGATTACCAAGGTCATAATAAGCTTTTTTACCAATATCAACAGCCCTATCATCACACCATATAATACTATTTCGAAGACATTTTCCACTTGAATCAACCATTACTAGTCCATGCATTTGATAAGAAATACCAACACCCTTAATGTTTATAGGGTTAATATTATTTCTATTAATCAATAATCGAATTGCCTGACAGGAATTCTGCCACCAAACATTTGGATCTTGTTCAGCCCAACCATTTTTAATTGAAATAATATCTTGTTCCTTTTCAGGATACGAAATTAGATCTATTGCTTTGTCCGAATTAATTTCTGTTAAAGCTACTTTAACAAAAGAAGTTCCGATATCAAGACCTATATTAAACATTAATTATCCAGTGAAATACATTAAGATTCCCACTACAATTAAAATTAAGAAAACAGAAAGAACTACATCAATTGTTGAATAGGTTTTTTCTTTAAACTCTTCTGAATCTAAATCTAAATTACCAAAAGATAAACCTCTAGTTCTTAAATAATCTGGCTCAGCAGTCATTAAACTAACTGAAACGCACAATATGACTGAAAAAATAAATAAAATTATAGCCATGTGTGCAAAATTTATTGTTGCAAATGCGAATAAAAAACCTGAAACTTCTTCTCCACTTGAAATCTGAGGCTGATAATAAATTTCAGAACCAAGTCTTAAAACAAGTAAAAACAAGCCCATAAACAAAGTGGTTATAGCAGCATCGGAATTTACTCTTTTCCAAGTTATTCCAAGCAAAAAGACTGCTGTAACTGGGGGTGCTATATAAGATTGAACGTTTTGTAAATATTGATACATAACTCCTCCTCCAATTTTTTCCATTATTGGAATCCACATTATACCTAAAATAACAATAACTGTTGTTGCTATCTTTCCAATATTAATTAATTGGGCCTCTGATTTGTTTGGTCTTATTTTTTTATAAATATCAATTGTAAAAATCGTTGAACAAGAATTAAATACTGAGGCTAACGAACTCATTAATGCAGCCATTAAACCACCTGCCACTAAACCTTTTAAACCTACAGGTAAAAGAGTATTAACTAGCATAGGAAACGCTCTGTCAGCTTTTGTAACGACATATGTTTCAGGATCTTGTATAGTTAGTGCGAATGCTATTATTCCTGGAACTAGAAAAATTAGAATTGGCAATAATTTTAAGTAAGCACCAAAAATAGCTCCTCTTCTTCCTATTTTAATGTTATTTGCAGCTAAGGTTCTTTGAACTATATATTGATCAGTACACCAATACCATATACCTACAATTGTTCCTCCAATAAGTAAACCTGTCCAAGGAAAATCTGGATCTGTCATAGGGCGCCACATATTAAAATGATCAGGACTTACAGCAATAACAGTTTCTCTTAATTGGCCCCAACCGCCCACTTCTTGTAATCCCAAATATGTAATTATAACTGATCCTAAGATTAAAACTATGGTCTGTAGGGTTTCGGTATAAATAACAGCTTTCATTCCTCCTATTACGGTATAAATTCCTGTAAAAATTACTATTCCTATTGCACCATACCAAAATGGTATACCAAGTAGTTCTGAAACTACAATTCCACCAGCATAAATGGTTACTGAAACTTTGGTTATAACGTATGCTAGTAACGAGAATATTGATAAAAACCATCTAGATCTACTATCAAATCTTTTTTCTAAAAATTCTGGCATTGTAAAGGCTCCACTTCGAATATAGAAGGGTAAAAACAACCAACCTAAGAGCAGAACTATCCAAGCGTGTAACTCATAATGTGCCATAGGAGTTCCAGACTCAAAACCAGTTCCAGCAAGGCCTACAACGTGTTCTGAACCTATATTTGAAGCAAAAATAGATGCTCCAATAACAAACCAACCCACATTTCTTCCAGCAAGAAAATAATCTTCAGTGTTTTTGTTTTTTTGAATAACAACCCAAACTGCAACTCCTATAAGTAAAAAGAAATATATTCCTAACACAAACCAATCAAGACCCTCAAAAACTGTTTCCATAAATATTATAATTGAAAATTTAGAAAAGTGAATATATCAAATTGTTTTAACAATTCGCTTCTCATCTTTTAACGATTTTAAATGTTTTTCTAACCGTTGGACCATCCAAGGTTACTAAGTAAGTTCCTGCTGGTACTCCACCAAGATCTAAATCCGTCTTTCTTGTCGACTGTATGTCTTG
>Ga0222716_10000968_pt1 | contig 24142 bp, 34 predicted proteins | sample C33_13DmetaG_FD_165044 | JGI IMG/M metagenome (GOLD analysis project Ga0222716, IMG submission 165044) | Estuarine water microbial communities from San Francisco Bay, California, United States - C33_13D | ecosystem: Environmental > Aquatic > Marine > Unclassified | place: USA: California... | reverse complement strand
GTAAAAATCAAAGCAGAACTAGACGACGTATGAGGGAATCATATGACATCTTCACGGTCTTCAAGAAGGGCGAGCGATACAAAGTCAAATGCTTAGACTTCTGGAAATACGTGATCCCCGACACGTTCACGACCATCAAGTGGGCAATCAAGAATTTCTTAAACAATTACTTGAAATAGATGGTACCGAGACACAAATAATTATGAAAGTAAAAATCAAAGCAGAACTAGACGACGAAGCATTCAAGACTGGAGACTTTATCCAAGAATTGGGTAAGATTCAAGAGGAGTATTTGGATAAGCTTGTAGCTAAAGTCAAGAAAGAGAAATGGATTGAAGGTATGGATGATACTGAAATTCACGATTGGCTATTCGATTATTGTTTCAATGGTTGGAATAATAATAAAGCAGGGTTCGAAGATACATTTTCAGAGTGTATCGATAAGTGTTCAAAATACGAAGTGGAATAAATTATGAAAAAAGTAAAAATAGTAAAACCCGCAGAATTAACATACCAGAAAACCATTCACGCTTTAGATGTGGAGGTTGATGGTGTAATATATACAGCTTATAGAGTGGAAGATTGTAAAGGCGCTGACACTGAGTTTGCCGATCCCGACAATGTTCCTCTCGAAGTACAGCAGGCTATCGACGCTTTATTTTGGGATGATCTATATGTGGGTAGTGACATCGTGGGTGGAGAAGTCTTTGAAGTCAACCTAGACGATTACCTATGAAGAGATACGATAAAGACTTTTTTATAGCATGTTCTTTCTACTGTTTGATAATAGCAGTATTGTCAGCTATAACATATGGAGCATCACTAATACAATAACAACATTATGGATAAACCGAAGAAAATAACACGAAAGAAGGTTCTCGAAGAGAATGAAGAACTGCGTAAGAACTACGTCCACGCTATCTATTCCATTATGGAAATTAGACAAGCTGTAGGTGACACCGAATCAAAACTATCACATCGTGATTTAGTCGATAAGATTAAAGCACTTTATGAGTCAAATAACGAAAAAGTATAAATAAAACATTATGAGTAAAAGAGCAAAAGCAGGTGTAGATCTAAGATCACCAAATCCAACTAAAACAAAGCGTATGGGACGTTCTCGGGGCCCTCTCGTATTTAATGAGCATGTCGGTCATAAGGTTACTCAAAAGATTGACGAAGCTATAACCAATAACAGAGAAAAGTAAACATGACTGAACCAATCTTTGATTTCGGTTTTACCCTCGTCGACGAGAGAGAACTGAACACCTATCAGCAAGCAGAAGATGCTAAAGAGCAAGTTGAGGCGACTACTTTGGTAGCAACCGCGACTCAAGAAAAAGTTGACAATCTCTATAATGCGATTCAACCACTTCTTAATAATCTCAAACAAAACCCAGAAAAGGAGTATATCCTTTGGCCATCTCGTCTTGAGAAGATCGAGCAATTTGAGGCCTACCTACAAGGTATCTACACTAAATAATAAACAAAAAGAAAGATAAACTATGAGCATGATACTATTAACCAATCTCGCCCTATGGGTATTCGGCTTTGTTGCCGGTGTACTAGTTGGTCGCAATAACGTAAAGACTGTTGAAAAGTCAGTTGATGAAGCTCTATACCTCTACGATTGCGCAGTTGCGGAACTCAATGAGCTTAAAGCTAAAGCCAAGAAGAAAAAGAGAACCACAACTAAGAAGACAACTAAAAAGAAGGTCTAATCTATATACGGTTCTTTCGCGCTTTGCACCCTATCAGCTTCGGTTGATAGGGTTTTTGGTTTATGAGACTCTTTCCAACTCTCTCGATAATTACGCACCCAACTAAGGAGTGCTTTTTCGAAGCCTATATCTTTACCTGCTTTTTCAGATTCGATCCACTTGTGCTTTAGTATCTCTTCTCTTTCTTCAAGAAAACATTGATATAATGTCGAGGTACTAAAATCAGATTTACTCATCAAATGATATAGATTATTCTCCAATCTGAGGCTCGATAGGTTCTGATTCGGGTTGTGGCTTTTGTGAATCTTGGAAAGCTTTCAGAGCATCCGAGTGATAAAGAATGATATCATCGATTGAATCTGTCACGATTTTTACATTAGATGCTAGGGCAGATAGTTGTTGTCCAGACTCTATAATATGTAGAGAACTAGATCCAGTAACTGCATAACATTTGCAGGTACCATTACAATGGACATTAAAGATGTTCTCATCATCTTCATCTACTAAGGCGAAAATGTTAGAGTCTGGTTTTAAGTTTATTTTCATATTAATTTTATAATTACACTAATTGTAAGTTGTCTTCACCCATCCTGCACTCGGGCCCTGCACGAACCATATATACGGCATCTCCTCATAGGATGTGCCTGTGTCGTTGTGGAGTCTTCTGAGTGCCATCGCGAAGTATTTGGTGCCGGCAACACCATTTAGCGTCCCTGTTCGGGCATTGGTCCAATCCACCTCGATCGTTAGATTGGCCGAGAGCGTTGCGTATGCGGGGCCGCGGGGGTCTTCGGTATTCAGTCGCATGTAAGTGGCAGATGATGTACCTTCAACGTTCCAGATGGATTGACCATGAACATCTCTGACAGAGAAGCCGTCCCATACAGTGGGTATGTCCATATAGCGCGCATCTGGTGTACCATCGCCCTCCCATTGAGACAAGTCAATGGTGTATGTTCCACCCGCGGCGGGTATATTATAGTGCGGTCCATATATATATTGGGGAGGCGGAGCTGGCGGCGTATATGAATTACCATCAGTAAGTTCCCAGTTGAGCATGCTGACGAGCGCATTTCGATAACCCGGACTGGTTGACCATGGACTTAATCCAAAATCTCCTTGTAGCTTGTCATCACCAACAAGAAGGTCTCTCCATTGGTAGTCTTTGGAGGCGTTTTGGCTCCCTTCATAGAGTTTTTGGGTAATATAGTCATAGTCTGTACGAGTCAGAGTTGGCATGTGAATATTGAGACCAGAGCTTACAGGTATTGTTGGGATGGCATTATTGTTGCCTTTGAAATTAGTATTCTCCCATCCAACTATATCTATACCATCAGTCAATGTTGCGGATGCTGGGTCTTCAATCGGGATTATTATATTAGTCTGACTACCTATACTAAATCTAGGCAGGTATGTCGCACTTGATGGAAATACATTAGTGAACTTATCCATCCAGGCCCAGTTGTCTCCGCCAAAAGTTGTCGCGGCGGTGGAACCAACTGGGATATTCTCGGTGGCTCCTAAGTTTGTAAAAGGATTGTTTGCTGCAGTTACACTAATTTGAGTTCCGCTCCATGTATTCTCCCACAACGCGGAAGTGTATGTAGTGTTTGAAAATGGAGAGAAATCTGTCAGGTTTGTACACCTTTCCCACGCTCTATAGAAGTTATTACATTTTCCAACATCTATTGATGGGAAACTAATTAGATTAGTGCACCCGTACCATGTGGTGTCGAGCCTGTTTATTTCCGACGTATCAATTTGAGGGAAGTAAGTCAGACTGCTGCATCCAGCCCAGGTGGAGTTCAGACTGGTCGGGCCCCTCCAGCTGTTGATAAATGAGCCGGTGTAACCACCTGGCATTGTGAAATTGTCGAATGTCCCGTCTTCTATAGCGGCGCACCCACTCCAAGTGCTGCTAAGTGACAGTCCATTCATGCCAAGCGAGAACTCATTACCATTGGATATATCAACAATCATCTGATTTGGAAGTGTCTGGAGGCTGGCACATCCATTCCAAGCGCCAGCAAAATACCCGCACCGACTAAAGTCCATGTATGCCATAGATGTGATCGAGCTGCACCCAGCCCAAGTGCCGGACGGCCCGTTGAGGCTCGGCCCAATTGGCAATGATGGGAACTCCCCACTAATAAGTTCGCAATTCGCAAAGGTCTGAGACAGTCCATAGTTATCCGCGGCGCCAGTATCCAAGTTGGCAAACACACTTGCGGGGACATTAAGGCTTCTGCAAGAGAAGAATGCCTGCGTAAAGTTTGCGCAAGTGCTGGTGTCGAATGTTGTTGGAATGGGTGGACATGTATGTAAAGAAGTCGCCGACTTCAAGAAATACTCCATCGTGGTTCTTTTAATAGTGCCCCATTCATGAATTTCAGTGATCACAGGCTTTGATCCGTATGAGTAACGGAAGTCGACGAATCTAAAATCGCATGTGTCGGCTAGATCCCTTTGTTTTATCCAGATCCTATAGTCTGCGTTCGCCGAAGGATATATGTGCTGAACTTCTGCTTGAGTTGATGTTATCGTGACCTCTGGTGAACCATCTCCCCAATTAATTATCACATCTCTACAATCTGCGATAACGAAGGGATCGCGTTCGCCTTGCGATGTATCATAGTTGTCTGCTGTGATAGTCAATTGCATAGATTCAGGCGATTCAAGTGCAGCTTCGCCGGCGTCATATGTCTGTGAAACATTCAAACCATCTAGTGATATTGTAACTGTGGCTTCAGCGGGTATAATAATATCTGGAACACTGAATTCCACTGAGTTACCGACACCGCCAGCGACTGTAAACACTCCAGTTGATGGTGTGATATTCAATCCGTTTGTTGTTGTTAAGGTGAATGGATAGTCGCCATCAGGCACCTCAGTCACATCTAATCTAACATTAAATGATTGATTTCTAGCCACGGGATCAAGTGGACCCTTGTAAAGGCTGTATGTGGAATCATCTATGACATTAATTGTTATTGATGCATGCGTTATACTACCTAAACCATCTAATATATCAACAGTAATTGTTTCGCCAGACTCTAGAATATTATCATTAGAAATTGTGAAAATAAGGTCTTGTTCAACTTCCAATATATCGAAAGTACCCTCATTGGCCTCTTCAATATCTCCAACTACTACATATTTTAATGTTGTACCATATTCACCATTCGTGGTTGTTAATCGAACAGTAACTGATGTACCTTCCTCCTTGCTGGTGGCATCTGGAATGAGTGAGAGTGCGTATGATGGAGCCGCTGGCCCTGCTTCTAAAGCTCTTACCCTAGTATCTATCCGCCCCATAATATCAATGAGACCTGTCAATCTGGTGTCAGATGATATTAACCATCTACCCATAGTTTTATGAGCAGACTTGATTACATTAACATTATCAGCAAACCGAGTTGAAGATGAATCCCAGTGATAAACACCACCATCTCCATCTCCAAGGATCTCTCCACCCAATACTAATTTAGGATTCGAAAAATCCTTACTGTTCTTGACATCATCAATGGTGTCGACCGTTTTAATAGTCTCTGCCCCGACTCTTGGATTGAACTTTGTTAAACTCATATTGTTATTTATAGGATTAAATATCTTCTTTATTCTTTATTGCACGCTTCTTTGCTGCAGCTACCTGATGCTTAGTGAAAAGCATAGGACCTTCGGTAGATGATTCAACAAGGAAATACTGATCTGATTCTAGATGAGCATATTCTTTCTGTGTATTATCGACCCACTCTATGATCTTTAGATTGAGTATTCTTTTTAGTGATTTTAGCATAATGTTATTTATTTAACCTGTGAACTTCCAAAATAGAAACCTACGATTGCAAGTGAAGTTTGACGAACCTCTGGGAGAATAACGAAACCTTCGATTGTTTTCCATTTAACTGTCTTAAAGAAGCCAAGGAAACCATCAGTTTCTCTCGATACTGATATACCAACATCTGGAAAAAATGCAAAGATAAACGGAGCAATAACAATGGCAAAGAATGTTACTACTACGAGAAATCTACGGACTAGAGCACCAGCATCTCTTTTAGCGGCGCGGTCTGCAGAATCATCTGCTGTCTTTTGTTTAACAATCATTCGTTCGAACAACTGTGCTTGATTTTGGGCTTGGGAGGCGATCATTTTCATTACGAAACCACTTAATCCACCGCCGAGCATTGCTAATAGTTCTGTTGTCATATATCTATTTATACAAAAGACTGTCTTTAAAACAACTACATGATAAATCGTGATTAAAAATAGCTAATGTTATAAATAACCTTATGGTAGACTTAAATGAAAACACCAATATAAACATTCCACTTCGTAACCTTATAGCGCTAATCTTTATGGTAGCAGTCAGTGTTACTGGGTATGTCAATCTTACATCCAGAATTACTCAGCTTGAGCATGATCGAAATATTCGTGATGTAGAGATTGGAGCGAATACAGAGTTTCGTATTAAATGGCCGAGAGGCGAACTCGGTGCCTTGCCTGAAGATGCTGAACAAAATCTAAGATTACAGTACATCGAAAAGCACTTAGACGAAGTAGAAAAGATCGCTCGTATTTTAGAGATTACGGCAGACAACGCGAAGAATTAACCACCTGCAAATACATTTGGGGAACCAGCGGCAACGGCTGTACACGTTGGATCTCCGATTCTTCCACAATCCAACCCATTGATTTTCACTGTACCTGATCCAACTACAATTGGCACGGCATGACCCGGGCATGGTGAACCAGGAAGTAGATGACCTGTATTCGGATCACCCAATCTTGAGATAGGAATACCATTTGCAAATACGTTTGGAGAACCCGCGGCTCTCACCATTCCAGAGCAATGAGTTATATCTGCATCTCCAATTCTTGTGACAGCTGGCATATTTTATCCTTGACAAAGGGTTGACTTTTGATTATAATTGGTTTATTCAAAACAAAGCAGAACAGTAGTTGTTTGTCAATTTGAACTATAATAACTATTTATAACTCTCTTGGCAGTAGATGTATCTCCATCGACTGTTTGTGAAAGATTTAATATCTCTCTAATGACTAAAGGTGGAGGAGTATTATAATCATCAATGTTGTATCCTTCTTTAATTAACTCTATCTCATCGGGTAGTATCTCATCACTTGGAAGGATAGGATCTGGCAATGCATCTAGATCATCGAGATATTCTGCATAATCAACAGTCACTGTGTAAGATATTGTCTTGGTTAAATTAGAAGACTGAATGTATGCTACTAATGTTTGACCTTCTGGTATGTTTAAATAATTATTAGTTTCGACAGGTTGGGATACAGGAAGATCTGGGTATTTGTCTTTAAGTTCTTGAAATTTCACTTCGGATATTAACTCTGGGTCACCTGCGCCTTTACTATAATCCAAGGCTACCACATCACCTTCTTTGAAATACCATATCTCTGTATCGAACACTCCTGTGTATTTACCTTGTAATCCAACTAAGAGATTATCCCTATCCTCTATTTCTGTTAGTCCAAGATTAAATTCATCTGGTGCTACAATGTCTATCTTTATATCTAAGACCTCTGTATATTGAGGTGGAATAACTTGAACAGTTGAGTTGAAGTCTGAGAACTCAATCACTCTACTTAATGTTGTACTTGATAGTTGCATTATTCAACAGCCTTCGCGATTTCTGGATTCAATCTGGTGAAACTATAATTTCTTACAGCCTGAACAAATTTAACTCTATCTCTTCTATAAGCCTTTTCATTCTCTTCATCCACATAGAAATTATATGTCAATGGATTTGTAGTAGCCACATCTGTTATAATATCAAGTTCTTCTGGTGTCGGCGGCGGAAGTGCAGGCGCGGGCGGAACAGCGGGCGGTGATACTAAGAGAGGAGAGAAATCAAATTCAATGATGTAATCCACAAAGTAATCAATGTCTCTAATCCTTCGTGGGTCTTGATTGACCTTGAACATATACTTTGCTCTAGGATCAGTTGGAGGCCATCCTTCAACTTTAAATGTTTCATTCGTTTCAATATCCTTGAACTCATATGACAATCTATCGAATGTCGCCAGTCCATACTCACCTGTTAAATTAAGTTTGGTATCATCAACTGTTTTTATCACGGATGCATCCTCTGAATTAGTCGAAACAAATTCACACTTGACCACCACAGATTCTCCATAATCTTCTAGATCAGTATCTCGGGCAAGCCAAATACACTGATCATCTAGTGAGTAAAATGTGGCAGTTTCACCCAAATCACCAAATCCGCTCGGGCCACCTCTGACTTGAGGCACGAGCTGACTCATTATTTCTTCTGATATCATATCTTTATTTATCTAAATTGTTAATGGTCAATTACTTATGACTTTTATTATATGTCATGGTATAGTTTTGTAACCCGTTGATGATCAATGACATATTTATATTTACAAATCATCCAAAATAGATTATAATAGTATTATAAGATTGAGAAAGACCTATACTATGAAAACTATGTCAAACATCACCATCACAGAAGAACTCCGCAATCATGTCAACGAACTCTGCGCAAAGTCTAAGGCTTGGGCAGAGGCAGCGCCAGAGGGAGAGTTCCGCACGTATAGTTCCTATGATGAGGAGGATATGATCAGCCACAGCGAACACTACACCAAAGGTGAGCGCAGCCTTACTCCTGACGAGTGGGATCAGACCAAAGCTTGGGAAGAGTACTATGACGCTCATAAGGCGGCATATGGAATTCGCCCTCGTTGGGATTATTGGTCAGACAAAACCACTGCAGAGTGGGAACATCTTTCATCTGAGTGTTATGCTCAGGCCAGCGCCGAATACGACCGCGAGCAGGAAGAAAAGAAAGCAGAAGAATCATACGCGTATGAGTCTCCTGCTGAACTTCAAAATGGCATCAACATTTAATATATGAAAACTATGAAAAATACAACTCCTTATCTCGGCGTAAAGCTCGTCCTCAACACTCAATATATGGAGAACTACGGCGATCGTTGGAAAGCCAAAGGTGGCTCCACATACGTCGTGACCGACAAGTCACTTCTCTCTTCGCCTGAATCTCTTGATGAGATTCGTGGTCTCATTGAACACTCTGATGACCACTCTTCTGAGTTCGTCCGCGGAGAGGAAATTGTGAGCAGAGATGCCACAGTCTGCGAAGACTGGGAGACTCTCAATGAGGTCTATCGTGCTGAAGATGACACATATCGTGTGAAGAGCGTGACTGACAATCGTGACCACGGTTCAATGCGACACCAAATCGCGTTCAAAACGGTGGACAAGCCACTTGGTAGTGAGCGTGGTGATTTCTCTGTTGAGTATGAACTCACTAACGGCCGCACGGCTCACAGTGACGAAGAACTCAGAGCAGAACTCACCAACATGGGGGTAAAATTTTAATATGAAACTATACACTGCACTCTTCATAATTCTTAGCAGCACTGCATTCTCTTATTCAGATCGTGATGTAGTTGCATCTACTCTGATCCTCGAAGCAGGAGGCGAATATTCTGAGGGAGCTATGGAAGCTGTTCATGAAGTGATTTATAATCGATCTATTAAACGTAACAAACCAATGTCTGATGTCTGTCTTCAGAAATGGCAATTCTCTTGTTGGAATGAAAACGATGTTGATTCGAATATCGCAAAAGCAAAGAAGCATCCGCGCTGGCACGAGGCAATGAAGATTGTCGATACAGCACAAATGAGTAACTTCACTAATGGAGCAGATCACTATTATGCAGAATATATCGATGAACCTTATTGGGCGGAAGATATGACACTTACGGTTAAGATCGGAAGACACTTATTCTTTAAGTGATTCTCTATCAACTGATTATGACATTTGATCAATCCCACATCGCAGTGTCCTAACCAGTTGATTATCAGACAGATAAGACCATTGACAAATCCTCCAAAATAGATTATAATATACATATAAGATTGAGAAAGACTATTATGACAAGAGCCTATACAAACCGAATCCTAGAAATTATCGACAATGCCAAAGCCGACCCAGAATTTATTCTGAAAGAACTCATGCTTTGGTTATCTGAAGATGAAGTGAAAAAGTTCTATTTGAACTCGTTTATGAACACTTATAATGTGGAGGACAGCCCATATGCTTGAAGCAACAATTGAAATCTGGTCGAGTAAGTCTCGTGACTATGGAACATATTCTCTTTTTGAAAAAGATGAATTGATCAAGACTTACACTAAGTATTATAACACTTACAGCTCTAAAAGAGCTTTATCATTCGCTCGTCGCTTCAAGAGAAAAATGGAGCGCGACGGTAAACTAACTAACAATGAGGCAACAGTCATTACAATTAAATAATTATGAATAAACTAACAACACTATTAACAGCAGCATTGATCACATCATCTGCTCAAGCATTTGAATATGAATATCTTCTTAGGGATGGATCACTCGGAGCAATCGCGGGTGCAGTCATCGGTAACAATGTCGGAGATGGAGACTCTGAAACTGGAGCGATCATCGGCGGAGTCGTTGGGGTTGTGGCAGGAGAATATGGTCGCCGAGGAAACCAACGTAGGAATACAAACTCACAATCAGTCACAATTGTTAAACAGGCTCCACAAGTTCAGGCTCACCAGCAACAGGTTCAAGTTAAAGAGCAAGTATGGGTAGCAGACGAATATGTAACAGATGTTAGTGGAAATGTTCTATATACTATTCCTGGTCACTATGAGACACGAGTTGTTACTAAGACAATCACTGTTTATCGATAACATTTAAATCATATTATATTATGACAGAAGTTGAAAGATTAAATCTCATTAAGTCTCTAGTTAAGAAGGCTAAGAAGAAAGCAAAACGGGCATCAAAAGAAATTCAAAGTGATTTTGTACCCTTGGAACCAACAGCTCCTACTGAATTTGATATTCATGAAGAACTCGATAATCTAACCCGCTATACAGCAAATCAATACATTAATAATGAAGACTAGAATTTTTGATCGTTACGGAAGGGTCGCAGCAGTGGACCACAAATATACTGGAGAAGAACCCAAATGGGACGGGTGTGAATCTTGGCCAATTGAGAAATTTATGAAGGAACGTTCTCGAATGTTCAACTTCTATAATTACTATTGTTCGGCTAAAGATCTATTCGATGACCTTTTGAAATGGATGCCAACGAATGGATACACAAAGCAGCAAGTGAAGTTGATTAAGTCTGAGGGTGAACGCTGTGCAAATATCACATGCTTAAAACTAGCTCGGGCTATGAATAATGGTATGATTCCAACACGAGATGATGTTATGGAATATATCGAATCTAAACCTGGTCTATCCTGTGATGAAGCGCACGATGATGGCGCGTTTCTTAAGGCTGAGATTGATTCTATCCTTCGACGCAGTCAAGCAAGCATACAAGCGCAAGCCTCATTGAACACAGAGGACTCTGATGTGAAGATTCTTTCCCCACTTCAACGTCTTTCTAATAAAGTCAATAAGACTATTATCTCTGAATTAGAGATTATGATCGATGATAAAGGATGGGCAGAAAATCAGACAAGTGTTGACTCGATTAATCTGATTCAACTCCTAAAGGCTAATTCAATTCCCGTGAAAGGATTGAAAGAGATCTATTCGTGGCTAGAGGTCTATCGTGAAAGCCTTCAGAATGCTTTGGATAAGACAGATGAGTTTGATATCGAAGGATGGTCTTTCTTACCCAAGCCAGGTATTCGAAGCCGCTTGAAGGCTATTCAAGCAATGATTACACAGCTTGATAAGTATTCATCTTCTAATAAGAAGGTTCGTAAGGTTCGAAATAAGAAAGTGAAGTCCGCTTCATTACAAGTTAAGAAACTTAAATATAAAGAATCGGATGATGACTTCGGTATCCAATCTGTCTCTCCATTGAATATCCCTGGTTCTAGAATGGTTCTTGTATTCAACACAAAGACTCGAAAGTTGGGTGTGTATGAATCAGATAATCCTATCAGTGTCAAAGGAACTAGTCTAAAGGAATGGAATGAAGAGAAAAGTTTCTCATTGACAATCCGTAAGCCAGATGATATAATTCCTATTCTATTAAAGAAATCAGAAAAGGTATTCACAAAGGCTATCGATGATCTAAAGACCAAGCGCGGCAAAGTGAATGGCCGAATCAATAAAGACACTATCTTACTAAGAATATTATGAAACAAGCAGTAGTTATTACACCTAGCATTACAAAAGAGGCTCTAAGAAGTCAAGTCGAAATATTGGTTCATAAAGATAAGATGACTTATGCCGAAGCAATCTGTGACATTTGCGAAGGCTTAATGATTGATCCACAAGATATTGTGAGATTGGTTACAGGCCCGCTCAAAGCCAAACTTGAAGCAGAAGCGATGGATAGAAACATCATAAAGAACAACACAACTAAATTATTTTAAATTATGGGAAGATATTATACAGGAGATATAGAAGGTAAATTCGTTTTCGGTGTTCAAGATAGTTTTGCAGCAGATCGATTTGGTGCAGAGCCAAGGGTGTTATATCAATTCGATGATTCACATATTCCAGAACTTGAAAAAGAATTGGCTGCTATTGAAGAAAGTGTCAGCATAGATAATCTTAAAGAGTATCACAATGGCCCTGACTGTGACACATTCAATGGTCTTGAAGAAGAGGACTATTCAGATTATGCTGATTACATTCTAGGAACAAAGATCCTTGATTGTGTAAAACTCAATGGAGAATGTATGTTTGAAGCAGAAATGTAATGTCGGGATTTGAATCATATTCAATTTACAATGCACTGCTATTACATTATAATAGTGACTCTTATAATGCTTATAAATACCACTTCAAGACAAGAGTGAGTAGAGCTTCCTTTGAAAAAAGGCGAGATCGATACTTTTTTGAAAAACTGGGTCGGAAGTATGATTCAGATTCCTTGAAAAAATTCTATACAGCTAATATCATTAAGGAAGTTAAATGGGTTGGATCAATGACAGAGAGTAACTATAAAGAGTTGCAATCTCGATTAGATTCAGTATCATACCGCTTCAAGACTGATATAAAACTACTCACTGATGTGGAGGAGTCATTTGACAAACTTTGCAGATGTGAGAATGGAAACAACTTAATAATAGATTACCTTTGTTCAGAAAAGATCAGCATTGAAACTGTGTCAATTCTAGATCAGATGGTAAACTTTATTAATGATACACTGCCGATATTAAATGATCCTCTTTCTTTTAAGAAGGGTCAAGCGATGTTGGCACAGAAATACAAGTACAGCTTAGTTGATATAAACATGAAAAAAATGAAAGATATAGTAATTAAAGAGTTTACTTTTTAACTATATTAGTCTATAATGGTTATATCGATTAAATACATCGTAATACAAAAACAAAATACTAACAATACAAATAATATACAAATAATATGTCGTTTCAAGAACTAAAACAAAAACGTGCCGAAGCAATTGCAAACCTAGTTAAGGCTGCAGAAAACACTTCTGAAAAGAAGTCATACGGTGATGATCGTATGTGGGCACCAACAGTAGATAAAGCAGGTAATGGTTATGCCGTTATTCGCTTTCTTCCAGCAGTCGAAGGCGAGGATCTCCCTTGGGTTCGTTACTGGGACCACGGCTTCAAGGGCCCAACTGGTAAGTGGTACATCGAAAAGTCTTTGACTTCTATCGGTCAACAAGATCCAGTAAGTGAAATGAATACTCAACTATGGAATAGTGGTATCGAATCGGATAAAGAAGTTGCTCGCCAACGCAAGCGCCGACTCCATCACGTTTCAAATATTCTTGTGATCTCTGATACAGCGAATCCACAGAATGAAGGAAAAGTATTCCTCTACAAGTATGGTAAGAAGATCTTTGATAAGATCATGGATGTCATGCAACCTCAATTCGAAGATGAAACACCAGTCAATCCATTTGACTTCTGGGGTGGAGCAAACTTCAAGTTGAAGATTCGTAATGTCGAAGGATATCGTAACTATGACAAGTCTGAGTTTGATGCTTCATCTGAATTATTCGATGGAGATGATACAAAACTTGAATCTGTGTTCGATAAAGTCCATGCTCTTAAGGAGTTTGCTGATCCAGAAAAGTACAAGACATATGCAGAATTGAAAAAGAAACTCTACGATGTTCTTGGAGAAGAAGAAATTGCCGATACGCTACATGAGAAGATGGTACAAGAGTTGAGTGTAACACGAGAGCCCGCTATTGATAACGCTCCGACACCGACTCCAAGCCCAGCTGAGACGCCAGCTCCAACACCTCAAGTGGATAATGCAGTCGCGGATGGAGATGAAGACACACTTAGTTATTTTGCTAAACTAGCACAAAGCTAAGGGTTAAGAATCACTCAATGGCAGGGGCGACACCAGATCGGTGTCGCCCTTTTTATTTAAAAAGCAGGAACTAAATCCATCGTGCGATCAATGTGTGCGCCCGAATTGATTGTGGTGTTTGTAATATTGTTACTATCTCCACCCTTACTTACAACCGTTGTTGTTCCTCCACCTGCTGAAGCTTGCAGTGCTTCAGATTCTTTCATTTGATTCACTTGTCTTTGTTGTGAATCTAAGTTAGCACCTGTTGAAACATCAACTGCTTCAATTGATACCTTATCTGATGCTCTTTGTTTAAGAACACCTCTCCTACGCAACGCCATGGATTGACCAAATGATAAATTATGTAAGTCAATTGAGGATTCCTTGTAACCTCTTTTCAATAGTATTTCCTTGGCGGCTTCATCCTTTGCTGATGAACCAAATGCATATTCTTCAAAGTCTAATGCGGGTGTTAATCCTACTCCAACTGATGCAGTAGGTTGTGGCTTTGGCGCAGCTGTCGGTGTTCTCTTTTCAGCTAAAGCAGCCTGAACAAATTCCATATCTTCGTCAGACAAATCACCATGATTGACAATGGCTCTCAACTGAGCCTTTGAAGCACCTTTAACCTTGTCTCTATCAATCTCTGACTTTCCTAATTTATGTAGATCATATAATCCACTTTCTCTAGCAGCTGACATTGCCTCTTTTCCAGTCTTCTCTTCATAGACGCCACCGACTGAAGGTGCAGCCCCGCCGCCAATACTTGCACCACCAAGGAAACTGAATAGTTCTGCAGCCTGACCTAAATCTAATTTTGAAAGGTTCTTTAATTCCTTTACAACACCTTTAAGTGAATCACCAAGGTCTTCTACTTTATCTGAATCAAGTTTCTCTAATGCAGCAGCAATCGAGTCAATCGCTTCAGCCGATGCACTCAATCCAGAGGACTTATCAGCCAATTCTAAAAACTTTTCAATTGGGTCGCCACCGAAGAAACTTAACAATCCACCAATTGCTGAACTAGCACCAAAGGCTATCAGTGCAGTTGATACTGCTAGGATACCTGCGCCAGCAATAAGTAATCCTGGGCCTGCTGAACTCAATTCAACTAAGCCTCCAACTACACCGTCCATAAATTCTCCAAGGATAGGAAGGAATCCACTTAATCCAGCGAGGGCATCTGAGAATATGTTAAACGCTAAGGCTGCTGGAATCAATGCTGCTCCTAGTGCCGCAATAGCAAGTGATCCAACAAGTATTGCGGGCGAGATGAATGATAAGCCGAATGCAGCAACACCAAGTGCAGTTAATACACCAATGCCAATTCCAACACCCTTCCAATCAATATCCGAAAACATTCCAAAAGCAATACCTGCTGGAATCAGAGCCGCACCTAAAGCCGCTATAGCTAATGATCCAATTAATATTTGAGGACCAAGCTTACCTAATAGTGCTGCACCTATACCAAGTGCAGTTAATACACCAAGACCATACAGAACATTCTTCCAATCAATATTAACAAATGTTTGTAATGCCTTTCCTGTTACGAATAGTGCGCCACCTAGAGCTATAAGAACACCTGCTCCGATTAAATATTTTGGATTAGATATAGCCTTTAAGCCTTTTCCCAAACCTTTTAAGAATCCAGAGATACCCTTTCCAGCACCTTTTCCTATTCCAGCCATTGCTCCTCCAACACCTCCGCCGACACCAGCTCCTGCTGCCTTGCCACCGAATTTATTTTTAAGTGCTCCAGTAATAGATCCTAGTATACCTTTTTTATTATCACCTTTTTCATCAGATGAATCTTCACTATTACCAGCAACAGTATTCATAGCCTGAATCTGTTTCCTTTGTAGTGCAAGATCTTCCTTACGATTCTCTCTATCTTGAAGTGCATCTCCTAGAGAGGCATCTCTCATTTCAGATAATATACTGAATGTACCACGAGTTGCCTCAGATATTTCTGATGTCTCATCGGAAGAAGAGAGACTACTTGCTCCTGCTCCTCCGCCACTGACAACACTTCCTCCACCAAGACCACCAGTAATTTCATCAACTGATTGTTGTGGATCAAAATCTTTTGCTGCCTTGGAAATTCTTTTCAATAAGCCTTGTCGAATCAAGAAGAATCTAGTCCTTGTTAAGATATCTTGATCTGGGGTTGAGCCAAGAACATCATTAAGTGACATCTTACTGCCTAGTTCAAGTTCAACACCTTCAGTTGCATCCTCAACCTTTTTAAGAATATTTTTCTTTATTCTTAGCCATCTAAAAGCATGAATGATATTCAGATTTGGGGATTCTCCAAGAAGATCGGATAGAGATATTTTTTTATCAATTTCTAATCCAGTCAGCTTGCCACCTTGTGTTTCGGAGTCAATACTCTTAAGAATGTTTCTCTTAACTTTAAGAAATTTTAATCCTAAGACAGCATTGAGTGGATCAAGTTTAGTTGTATCACCAAGGAGTTGAGAAAGACCTATTTCTTTATCAATTGTTAATCCAGATAATTTACCTCCTTGAGTCTGAGTGTTGATAGCACTTAGAATATTACCTTTTATAACATCAAGTTCATCAACGAACTTACTATTGCCAGATTGAACACCATCGACGACACTAGACACAGCTGAGTCTATCACTTGAGCTTGGGACTCAAGTGATTGTTTAATTTGCTCAGTTATCTGATCTAGACTTTTATTTTCTTGAGGCATTTCTTTGTTTTACTCTCTCGTTTTCTTCCGCAATATAAGATTGTAACATGCCGACATATATCTGTCTCTCCCAAGGGATCATATTATCTAATTCAGTCAAACTATAGTTGTGATGTTGCATCATCGCAAAGTTAGTCTGATAGTGATTAGCTAATGACTCATGAGAAAGACTTAGATAAAAAAATCACTTAATCCTGAAAGTGTGTGTTCATTTTCATGTCCACAAAATGTGCATGTATATTTGAAAGTGTGTTCTAGTTTAGGTTGATTCTCAATATATTTTTGAATTAATTCGAGATGTGAATGGGATAGTGAGTCTACAAACTCTACAAGTTCTTTTCTATTAGCCTCGTCTGTCATATGTACATTATCTGCATCATAGATAGATTCAATGGAGGCAATGATGGAGGCTGTGAGATCATCCTCAATCTTATCCATGTCTTTAACACGAATAGGTCTAAGAGTAAGCCCAACTTCATCACTTAGTTCGATCTTATTATCAATTTTCTCTTCAGACCAAATGATCTTTGCTTCAGTTAGATCGATATCAACAATGTTTGTCTTATCACACTCTTCACATTTGATATTGAACTGTACAGTTTCGCCGACACTGATTGCTCGGAGTTGAAGGAAGATATATTCAAGATCAAAAAGTGTGAGATCATTTGGTTTAATCTTTTCAAATGAGCAGACACTGATAATCTCTTTAATAACTTTTAAAATTTTCTTGTCATCATTGCTCTGTTGAGCTTGAATAAGAATTTTTTCTTCTCTCACAAGGAAAGGACGGATTTCAATTTTCTTCTTAGTAGAAGGGACTTCAATCGTGTGTTTAGTTGTTTCTAGTATTGGTAATGCCATAATATTTTAATAATTTAGTTTATGATTTAGTGATGTTATTATTTATATAGACTTAACTATACTGTGTATGAAGATTATTATTAGCTATAACATCTCTCACCGCAAAGGTTACTGTCACCTTCAATGCCGTATCAGTCGTCTCATGTGATTTCTCAATAGATCCTACTGTGATAGGGTAGCAATCAATTAACTTGATGGAGTATCGTGCTTTATCTTGTTTATCTTGATGGGTGAATTCAATATCTTGAACATACTCCTCAAGGTATCGAGCCTTATATGAATTCTGATCAATAATTCCACCCTGCCAAACTTCAAAGACTCTTTTAACAAGGAAGTCTTCAGTTAATCTAAATGTGACAGATACCTCATCATTAATGAAGCCACTTGGAATCTTCAGAGGGTTTCTATACATTGAGTAGTCAACTGTCTCAATTTGCTTACCAGGGAAACTAATCGACTCACATAACACATCTAGTGGTCTAGATAGATCAAGATCTGGCACTTGTTCAGACACATACCCAGGTACACCGAACTTAGCTGTAAATCTATTTGGATTTGCTAAACCTCTTTTACTTATCTCTCCTTTTAATTGTTCTATTGGTCCCATTAGATTGATTTCTTTGAAATTCCCCAAACTGAAGACTTACTCTTCTTAGCAAACTGTTCAGTTGGTAAAAATAAAGCCGCTTCCCATTCAGTCGATGGAACTTCAGCAATTGTTGATGTTACGTGTTGATTTAAATATCTTTTAAAGCAAGGTTGAAATTCTTTTAACTTTGAAGAAGCCTTGAGAAAGTCATATGTAATTCTAATTTTTGTTGAACTATCATATTTTTTATTATTAGTAAACTCCAAAAGTTTATCAAAGAACTTGGCTCTTAACTTAGGAGAAAGATAATGTAGATTCAATCCGTAGAAACCTTTCGGTGCACGATCGACCATAATGATTAGAGGAAATCTATCATAGTATGGTAGAGTATCCTTTGTCTTTGGATCATAGAAATACATGAACATACGACCTGTGAGAGGTCTGTTCACCTTCTTCAGTGCACTATCCTTCAATAGATTATCACGTGTAGGTCTTACAATTGTCTTTACCTTTGTACGAAACCATTCCAAGGAATCCGATGATCTTGGTGTCACACCAGCACGGAATGCAGCAGCTTGGATTTTATCAAAGTAAGAAGTCTTGGCCATATAATGTATTTATATCATTTCCTCTTCGGTTTCTTGGGTAAGACAAGCTTTATTCCGAAGGATTGGATCTCATCCTCAGTCCAGATTGCGAATTCCCAGCCACGATTCTCACAATACTCTTTAGCAGCTTCCCATTTGGAAGTATTCTTTACGTATTGCATAACCTCAGTGATATATCTCTTAGTCTTTCTAGACTTTACTTTGGGTTCTCTTGTCTGTGCTTTAGGTTTGATCTCAATGATATATGTTTTACCATTATCCATTTTTATTTTTAGATCAGTGAAGTATCTATGAGGTTTACCATCAGTCTTACATCTATATGGTATAACAACTATTTCCGAGCCCCATTTTAACACCTTTGGATGATCATCCAACCATCTAAAGACCTGACGTTCCCAAAGTGAACGAAATGTACAATTAGATGAATCGCCTTCATATTTACTTATATTCTTTACTTTATATTTTCCCTTGTATGTTTTCATATAAATACATATGAATAATATTTATATGGATAAAACAATTGTATTTCCCTTAGAGATCAGATCACAGGCTGATAGACCTTGTATAAAGTTCACCGCATATAATCGTAGTGATGGTGCCGCAGAACTTCATCACATCTTTCTTCCGAGTCCTCCTTCCCTGTCATTCTCAGATGCCGCAGATTATACAACTATTGATCTGGGTGCAAGGGCGGGCTTAGTATCAGCGATTCAAGGAGAGGGTTTATCTGGTGTTTCATCCATCAAGGCTGCTCAGGTTTTAGATGTGACTGCTACAAAGTTACCAGGAGCAGAAATAACAGCCTTTGCTAGAAAGACAGTTGTTAATCCAAATACAAACACATCATTTGCTTCTAATAAACTTAGAAATTTCGGTTTCAATTTTAAATTGATTGCAAGATCACAGGATGAATCCACTGTTATTCGTGCTATACATCAAAAGTTTCGGCGCTTCACATATGCTTCACAAAAGGGAGATGCAAGTAATTTGACATTGGATTTTCCTCCTGTATGGACAATTCGTTTTCTAGATTTTGAATCTGAGACAGGAGAAAATAAATTTATTCCTAGAATTTACTCTTGCTATTTAACACAGTGTGAAGCCACTTTTAACTCTGATGCAAACATATACTTTAATGACTCTGCGCCACTGTCAGTAGATATCTCTTTACAATTCCAAGAGACAAGATCACTCACAAGGAAGGATATTGAGGGAATGGATAATGATCAGGCAGGAAATCGTGGAATTAATGAAAAGGGTAATCCAACTGTTGCAAAATTAGCAAGCCCTACAAAACAAGAAGCCAAATCATCACCAACCACAACCCGCAATGGTCGCCGCGAACGAGGAAGAGGATAATATAATAATATGAGATTTTTTTCACAGTTTCCACTAACAGATTATAAAATCAACGGGAGTAATATTAACACATCCCTAATTGATATCTATAGGCACGTTGATGTCAATGAGACATTGATCGATGATATAACAAGTTACAGATATTATGACATTAAAGATGGAGAGCGACCCGATGTTGTTTCTCATAAGTTATATGGTAACCCAGAATATCATTGGACTTTCTTTGTAGCCAATGAGAAACTTAATTCTTTGGATGATTGGCCACGGAGTTACAATGAACAGATATCATACATTGATAAAAAATATGATGAGTATTCTGTTCTTGAGTTTATTCCAACACAAGAATATATAGGAAATCTGTATGCTCTCGAAGGTGAACCGCCAATGATTGATATTTCCGGCGTTTATGAGGGTAGTGGTGAATACAGTAGAATTTCAGAAGGTATTTTTAATGAACCTAGATGGATTCTAAGAAAATTAAATGGTGAAAATGTAATATTAAGTATTGTTCAGTATGTGGAAGATTCAGTAGTCACTCATGCATGGACTATTCGTAATGAAGATCCATTGAAAGAACCGTTCTTAAGAGCGCCATCGGGAAATCTACTAACAGTAAGTAGTCAGATACCGTGGCTCATTACAGACTGGTTTGATGTTAGAAGAAATTTAGATGCGGGGCCCAGTGTTGCTACAAAGTTAGTAAAACCCGTAATTGGTGATAGCGTAAGCAGATCTGGTGATACAGTTACTATTACATTTTCAGAGGATCATGATATCACTGAAGGTGTTTTTGCGGGCGAGGCTTTTGATTCAGAACCGTTTGGTTACCTAAGTTCATTTGATCAGAATAGAAAAATAAGTATCAGTGGAATTGAAGGGGGCACACCCGATGTAAATGGAAAAGATATAATAATTACTACTGCAAAATCATTAAGTAGCACTGACATTGTTTTTCCATCTTTCACATTTGATTCGAGAGATTGGTTCATCTCAGGGACTGTTAATGGTAAAAATAGTTATGTGAGTTATGGCACTAGCGAAAATACCAGTGTTAGTAAGAAGTGGACACTTAGTTGGGATGTTGATTTCTATAGTAGCGATGATCAAATGGCGTGGCGTATGTCACAAACTGGAAGCGCCGCAAAGAGTGGATTCGGCGGTTCGGGTGTGTCGAGACTTCAGATATTGACTCCTTGGTATGATAATATTTATAGTACAGATGATGTTGCAACACCAGATCTTGTCACAACTTGGATAGGACAAGCTCTTAGAAACCCAAATGATCCTATACCTGACGAGATGATAGTCTTCGGTGCTGGAACAGAAGATGCGAATGGAACATATGTTCGTAATGGAAATAGCATTGACGGAAACTCAGCATATACAATGTATGATTCTGGTGGAACTACTGCATTGTATAACCTTTGGAGTGACACATTAAATCTCTGGCACATTAGTTCAAGCGCAATTGATGATCCATCGGTTACTCTTTACATAGCCCCTACACCACAAGTTCTGGGCGATCCCCCGACATCTGGATGGTATGTATGCCCTACAGTCTGCATTGGTATTGAACCAGCACCAACTGTTTCCACCTTCACTGATTATTATGGGCCGATTTATCCAGCCTCTAGTAGTAATGAATTCTCGATCGATCGAGCCGTGACATTTGAAGTTGAAGGATTAGCAGGAACTTTGAGTGGAACTCCTGTAGTTAGTAATTTGATAACACAACCAACTTTTTCTTTTGGAGAAGATTCATTAATAAAATATAATAATTATTTTAATGATATAGATTTCACAGATAAAAATCTAAGATTGAGAGTTAAAAATCAGGAGTTTGTTGCTGAGACAGTAGCGTATGATGCTGAAAGACTTCAAGTGTGGGTTAATAATATTTCACACAACTCTTTTCTTTCAAATGATGAACAGACATATGTTTTAGATTATGTAACTGATTCAGAGACTGAAAGGAATGAATGGTTAACAAATAGTATCCTACCTTGGGTTCGGGATCATCATCGTGATGTATATAATAACTTAATCTCTGATGTCAGAATTATTGATGATAACATTTTACCTTATGTTAGAGGTTCATTTAATGATACTGATAACATTACATATGGTAGTGGGTTCAGTATAAGTAGTTATGTGATAGATACTGATGTGCCAGCGGATACTGGTGTAATCAATGAAGGAGATTTTGTTCGTGGTTCAATCAATATTTATGGTAACGATACTGTTATAAGCCTGCTCTATTCCGACTATCTAAAAAATATAGAACTTAAGACATCTAGATCTTGGTTAAAATCTTACAATGCACCATATAGTTATTCAAGTGATGACGAATATGTGACTGCATATGATGCTTTAACAGCGGACCCGAATAATTCTAACTATATCACCTATTTCTCTGCTGAAGAGGAGGAGAATGAATCTAGAAGAAATATCCGTGTATTGAGAGATTCTGATGTACAGCCCTTTGCAGACTATTATAAAGAACTGATTAATGAATAACATATCAAAGAACATTGATTCTGGTACTAATAAGAGTGTTACCCCAGGCGCATACAAGATAAAGTCTATTGAGTTTTTCAATCATATTGATGAATCATTTGAAATTCAGAATGTTGTAACGAAGCTTGTTATAACTGAAAGTATTTACTCTAACACTCTTATATGTAAAATTTCGGTTCGGGATACAACCAATCTTGTTGAAGAGTTTCCATTGATCGGTCAAGAGAGAGTCAAAATAAAACTTGGTCAATTTGGAGAAGATGGTTCTGATAAGGAAATCGATTTAGAATTTTATGTTACCGAATACCCACTGTATGGTAGAGGAAGAGAGAAGCATATTCAGGCATTTTCTTTTAGTGGTATTTCCAAACACGCATACGTTTCAAGGTTTAAGAAAATATCCAGGGCTGTAGATGGTCTTACATCGGATGGAATAAGCAACATCGTTTCAAATGATTTAGGATCAGGTTCATTCGTCTTGAATAATCCTCCCATATCAAAGTTTAAAGGAACGATTAACACACAGACACCATTGGATGCTATTGAGTGGTTGAGAAAGAAAACATATGATGATAAGAAGGCACCCTATTACTTCTTTCAAACATTAAATGGTGATGTCAATCTATCTTCTCACACGGAGTTGGTTGAACAGGATGTTTACTTTGATTATTATAGCACTAGAGACTTTAATTATGATCCAAACTCTGAAGAAGATTATCTACAAAGGAAACATAGAATACTTGAAATTACATCTGATCTTAAATTAGGAAAAATATTTCAGGCTATTGATGGTGCGTATGCTTCAGAAAATTTCTATCTTGATGTGGGTAATAAAACTTTCACATCTACAGAATTTTCTTATTCAGGTAAATTTATTAAAGGAGAAGGTAAAGAGCCGCCCGCCCGTGTAGGGCTTGATCCAGTAAATAGTTTAGGAAAGAAGACACCAATATCTTCAGACTTCTTAATCGATAATGCTCCTATCAATGAGAATTATCAGTCTCACCATGAGTATGTCTCAACGAATGCTTTTGCTTTTGGTGAGATAGAGAAAAACTATAATGAGATGAAAAAGGAAAGTGGGGGGATCACAAAGGCATACGTTGAAAATCTCGAATCAGTTACACATGATTTAAAATTGTTTGGAGACTATGAACTGAATGCTGGTAAGGTGATTGATGTTAACTTGCCGCGGGCGGTAGAACCAGATATTCAAAAGGATATACTAAAGAAGTCTGATGATGGATATTTTGATAAACATCTTTCGGGTAAATATTTAATTACCTCTTCTATACATACATTTGAGAATGGAGAGTATTTCACACAGGTGAAAGTAAAACGTGATTCATTCACTATTAATTTATAATTATGAGTACAGAAAATTTTATGCAAAACGGTGGAGCATTCCACTGGTTCACTGGAGTCGTTGAGGATATACAAGATCCGAAAGAGATGGG
>Ga0222716_10000965_pt1 | contig 24198 bp, 54 predicted proteins | sample C33_13DmetaG_FD_165044 | JGI IMG/M metagenome (GOLD analysis project Ga0222716, IMG submission 165044) | Estuarine water microbial communities from San Francisco Bay, California, United States - C33_13D | ecosystem: Environmental > Aquatic > Marine > Unclassified | place: USA: California... | reverse complement strand
TTGAAAAGGTTGATGATAACTTTGTAGTGTCAGATGAATTTGTTAAAAAATCCATCCAACAAAACAAATATATTATCAACATTAAGCGGTGGCAAATTATTAATCGCGTTCCTTAGGCAATTATATCAAGTACCGGCGAACCACCTCCTGCAACCTTGAACGGTCTCCCAGTAGGTGAGAAGTATGTCTGATCTACAGATAACCCAGCTATAGTAGCAATAGTGGCATTAAAGTCTTTAGGCTCGACCTTTCTTTCGCTTATTATTTTTGTTCCTTGATCGTTTGTTTCACCAAACACTTCACCGCCTTTAACTCCCGCGCCAATCATTGCGCATGAAAACGCGCCTGGGAAATGGTCGCGACCATTATTAACATTGATTTTAGGGGTTCTACCAAATTCTGTAGCGATTACAATTAGGGTAGACTCTAAGAGACCTCGTTGCTCAAGATCTTCTATAAGAGCTGTTATTGATTTATCGTGTGATGGTAGCTTATTGCTCAAACTTTCGAAGTTGTTAACGTGTGTGTCCCATCCACCAGACTTAAGCTCTATGAACGATACACCACTCTCTACTAACCTTCTCGCTAAAAGACATCCTTGCCCAAAACGATCGTTACCATATTTCTCTCTAGTTGCAGCATCTTCATTAGCAATATTAAACTTATCAAGTTCAGAGCTTTGCAACAGCTTCATTGTTTCATCATAAAATTCAACATATGCTCTTACTTCTGGCGATGTTGAATTATCATTAACGTTTTTGTTAATTTTATTCAAAATCTCCCATCTAGATTTAAACATATTCATATCCTTAATATCCGAATACTGGAGACCTTTCGACGGATCAATTACCGGTACAGGCGAATGTTTTTTAGGTAACCAGCCAGATCCAGGATGTTTTGCTGGCCCAGAGATAATTACATTGCCGGGTAATGTACCTTCTGTCGGTTTGAGCCAACTCATCCACGATCCCATGCTTGGATGAATAATCGTTCCTACAGGTCTGTATGATGTTCTTGCATTATATTGTGCTTGAGCGTGAGCCCCGGTACCGACCATCATTGATCGAACAATAGCCATTTTATCTCCATGCTTAGCTAGACCGGAGAGGTGCTCTGATATAAACATATCATCCGCGCTGGTAGCAATCTTAGAGAATTCACCTTTAGTTTCAGAATCTTCTTTAGGATCGAAAGTATCTAAATGTGACATGCCGCCTTCCATGTATATGTAAATTACATTCTTTGCTTTGGCTTTATCCTGACTTATAGCTAATCTTTTATCAATTGATAAGGCAGAGACTCCAAGCCCTGCTTTAGCTATGTTATTAACAAACGTTCTTCTATCCATTTTCATAATTAATTAAATTTAAATTCGTGCGAGTTGATTAATGCCCACATTATATCCTCTATATTATAAGCCTCTATATCGCTTCGCTCTTGAAGTGTAGGCTTTCTTTGTAATATACTCTGATACACAATATCTATACTTTCTTTTCTATCTTTACCATCTATTAGTTTGGACATTTTTGATTTTTTATCAGATATCATTTCAGATACAGGGCCGTTCATAAATGATATTACTTGTGTTACTGACCCATCTCGTGTAGAGTCTTGGATTAGTATCTTCTCAGATTGCCCAAGCTCTCTTAATATATTACTAGTAGCGTTGGGAATTGTTATATCAGACGATCTTACTAATACTAGTGATTTATATTTTTCAGCGTTTTTGTATTTAGATCTTCGTATCTCATTATATTTATCAGACATTTCCACCGCTGCTTTGATATCTAATGTAGCAATATCCGCACTCATTAACTCTATATAATCCATGGCATATTGATCCTTAAAATAGTTAATATCGTCAACATATAGTGTAGCTATTGAATCCCACATTTGCTCAGCAGTTAATCTTCTAAGCAATGGCCCCTGAAATTTAAAATCAGAATTAACTTCCTTCGTATATGGGTATCGCTCGAATAAGTTCGTTTTATATAAAATAGTTACAAACTGTTTAAAGTCGTAATTAACATCTTTAAATATTTGCTCTAAATCCTTAATTAGATCTTCATCAATAGTTTGTAGAGGGTATGGTATATTGTTAATCGGAGAAATTACAGGTACTCCGAAAACTCTATCCCAAAATCGATTAGCTGCATTTTTAGCAAATAAAGGGTTTTCTGGAGAAGTGCCCCAAGTTACAAAATCTTTTCTATAATCGTTCGGTGTTTGCATTTCTGCATTTTTACCAAACAAAAACGCGGGCTCTACTACATCATTAGGTTTAGCATCTTCATAAGCATAATCATGGGGTAGCTTTACTGTTTTCTTCTCATTAATTTGTATATTAATGGTGGAAGCTCTTAAGAGCTGTGTTATTCTATTCTCACTACCACGCGCAACTATCTTCTTGGTAATATCGTCTAATTCCGCTGCATCGCTTTCCGATGCCATCTCATCCTCATGCTTTTTTCTTGTCTCAATAATGGTCTTTCGGATCTTATCCACGCTTGCTATCTCTTCTTTTGTTCCTCTATTTTCCTGATTCTGTGCGAAAAAAGCTGCAAATTTATAATAATCTAATTGAGTCCAATCTTGAAATGGATCATCATGGCATTGAGCGCAGCTTATATCGGTTCCAAAAAATATTTCAGAAGTGCCGGCTAAGTTGTCAAGAGGCATGCCTCGATCCTTCCAAAAATAACCTGTAGCTGGATTGTCATATATATTACCGGTGGATGTAAGCATATCCGATACAAATATGTCATATCTCTTATTGCTTCTTATTGATTGTTTAATCCATTCTATATAAGGCTCTCCCACGAGGTAATTAACTCCAGTGAGTCTATCAGTAGGTCTCAATATATCTGCCCAGTAATTATACCAGTTTGATACAAAGTCTTCGCTATTTACAAGCTTATCAACGAGCTCGTGTCTCTTTGATTTACTCGAATTGTTTATAAAGCTATTATACTCATCATATGTGGGAATTCTTCCTGCAATCTGCATATAGGCACGTCTAACATAAAGATCATCATTCACTCTGCCGTTAGGCTTAATATCGTTTGACTTATAGATATTATCTAATCTTGTATTAATCTTTTGTATATGGTCTAGACTAAACAATGATTGGCTGATTAATATTACCGACACTAATAGTATTGTTTTTAATCTATTCATCTGTATATTTATGTAAATTTAATGTAAAAAACACAAAAAAAGGGCTATGAATTTAAATCCATAGCCCTTTCAAATAATATTATATGTAAAATTATGCTAGCCTTCTAACACCAATTATTGATCGATAATTATAATTTAAGGTACCTACTGGCGATCTCCTTGTAGGTCGATGAATTATTTTACCATTGCCATTATATATACCAATATGATTATACCCATATCTACTCTTAGAATAGATGATAATGTCTCCTCTACGTCTGGAGGATAAATTAACTCTTTTTCCCCATGATAGCCAATTAGTACATTTCGCAGGATTGCTAGGCGCCTTATGCCCAGAAGAGGATACCACATGACCAACAAACGCAGCACATTGAGCGCTAACCCCTGGCTTATAACTCTTTCCAATATACCTCTCAGCTTTACCTGCTAGTTGGGTAGAGTTGCCAGCTAATTTAACATTAAGCCTTTTACTGTATTTGACTTTATTAGAACTAGCAGTTGCAGGTGTTTTGAAAAGCCAACTCAAATTAGCCTTAGGTTTATTATTAGAGACTCTAATTACCGTTCCCTTATGGGATTTAAGCTTATACTTTTTAGTAGTATTTTGAGTAGGTCTATGCTTAAAAATATCTTTAAGTTTTAAACTTTGAGTAGGTCTAGGTTTAAAAATATCTTTAAGTTTTAAACTATCACAATACCCGTAATTAGTATATAATAGACTCGCCGTGGCAATATATAGTATATATTTTTTCATAGGCTTTAATTATATAATAAATATTATATAAGTCAAATTTTTATATAAAAAATTATGATAAGATACCGTCAATAACATTACCAGGGGTAATATCAATTGGTCTCAAATCAGCGGTCATTAGTCGTTTTTCTGAATCTATACCTAATAGATCGAAAACTGTTGCAGATATATCGCCTGGCAATACAGGATTCTCATCTACTTCATTACTTAAATCATCTGACCTACCATATACAAATCCTTGTTTGACTGGGCCCCCCGCCATAAACGAGCTAAAAACTCTAGGCCAGTGGTCTCTACCTGCGGTTTTATTTATTTTAGGAGTCCGGCCGAACTCAGATGTTACGAGCACTAAAGTATCTTTTAATATGTCCCTCTCTTCTAAATCACTAATTAGTGCTGCAAGAGCTTGATCCAATGCCGGTACGTTTGATTGCATACTAGTCTTAACATTATCATGATGATCCCATGAACCATATGTAACTGTTATGAACCGCGTCCCAGCTTCTACTAATCTTCTTGCCATTAAAAGTCTTTGACCAGCTTGATTGCGACCGTATTTTTCTCTCGTCTCTGTTGATTCTTGATTAAGGTCGAATGATTCAATTGCCTGTCTAGAAGATATCATTGAGAATGCTTGACCATAAAATTCATCTACAGCCTTTACAGCATCCGAATTTTTTTCAGCAGCTTTAAATTTAGCATCTACTAGTTCTAATAAATTACGTCTTTTATCAAATCTATCCACTGATATATTATCTGGTAGAGTCAAATCTCTAACTTTAAAGTCTGACTGCGCAGGATCAGATCCAAGACCAAATGTACCATATTTTGTAGAGAGAAATCCGGTTCCAGCAAATTCGTTGGGCTGGTTTGGTATAGATACATAAGATGGCATATTGTTTTTATTACCTAGCTCATGCGAAACAATCGATCCCATCGACGGGTATTGTATAGCCGGTGAAGGTCTCCAGCCGGTAAACATATTATGAGTCCCTCTCTCATGCGCAGCCTCTCCGTGAGTCATTGATCTAATAATGGTGGCTTTATCCATTATATTAGCAACATTAGGCATAAGTTCAGATAATTGAATTCCAGGAACGGAAGTTTCTATAGCATTGAACGGGCCTCTATATTCTGTAGGTGCTAATGGTTTAGGGTCCCATGATTCTTGGGTAGCTATACCTCCAGGTAAAAATACGTTAATAACGGATTTTACTCTAGCGTCTTTAGCGGTATAATTTTGTTGGGCTTTTAAGTAGTCGCCTAAAGACAAACCAATTGTTGCTAATCCCCCGACTTGAATAAAATTACGTCTCTTCATTTTTATATTTATTATCAATTATCTCTTTAGACTCATTTAACGAGCCTAAAGCTTTAGCCTCATTAAGTGTAAATTCCTTCTCCCTATCAGAATACCAATAGGTATCATCGGGCGTCATTATAAGTATACTATCTTGACATGCTGAGTCTTTTATATTTGACGCTAATTCAGTAGCTTTATGTAATATTTCACGCTTAGGTATAGGGAATTTTGGGTAGTTTATAAGCTCTACACATGCTCCAAATTCTTCACCGCCTTTATATATAAAGAGCGTTTCACTGACATTAACACATAACGACTCTGATTTACAATATTCGCGACAAGTTTGTTTAATAATATCGATCGGTCCGCTAGCGTATATGCGCGCAGTAAACGTCTCGACACGAGATGTTCGTTTATAATTCATACTCCTGTTGTTTTATCCCAAGCACTGACATGAAGCCTTGTAAGACCTCTAACTCTGTATTTCTTCGCCATTTCCATGGAAAAGAGCGTTCTTTCATGAAAGTCATTTTTATCATCTAGTCCAGGCATAATACATACTCTATGTAAAGGTATATTAAAAGGCTCAATATATGTATCTACAACCTCTTTCATATCATCTTCTGTAGATATCACAAATTTAAAAGTATAATTAGGATGGTTCATTATAGAATCAATTGCTTCCGGGACTATTCTTTGCTTTTCTGACATACCAGAATTAGCTAGCTTAGCACTACAATTAATTTGCTCGAGTATATTATTCAACGGCTCTTCAATTACACACGTACCATTAGTTTCTATCTCATAATACGGGCCGTAAAATATCTCACTCGCGTCACAATATTCCCTAAACCTCTCATCAAATGCTACAATCGATTTTTGATTGCGAGGTAATGTAGGTTCTCCACCTGTCCATATAACATGAATTATACCGCTAGCTATATCCTTAATATATCCACCTTCATTCCATTTATTAATTAAGTAATCAAATGGCTTTTTATGACCGAAAATCCACACAGGTAAAGTATCGCATGTCCACGTAGCTTTACCTTCCTTGTGCAAGTCTCCTTGAAAAGACCCTGGATCAGTATTACCTTCACCAGCAGATTTAACCTCTTTCGTCATATTCATTGTAGCTCCGCATGTTAAGTTACAATCTTTGAGTCTCACAAAATAAGAAGGAGCCCCCGTAGTAAATCCTTCACCCTGTATAGTATAAAAGTCTTCTGTAATAGCTAGATGATCCATAATAATATTATATACTAGTCGATATAAAAAATCAACATTTTTATAAATATATAGGTGGAGAGTTATATCAATATATTAATTGCTATACTTTCAACAACCACATTGACAACTATTATTAATAATTTGTTAAATCGTAGGAAGTTGAAAGCTGAAGCTACACGCGCTGAGCAAAATATAGTAGGAGATAGAGTCGATCAAGCGAATAAAATTGTTACTATGGCAACTAACTTTTTAGAAGATATTGAAGAGGAGAGACAGAAGCTGCGCGTTGAGAAACAAAAACTAGAAAATATAAATAAGCAGTTATTATCAGAAATTGAAACTCTTAAACTAAATATAAGAAACCTTACCCCAAAAGAAAATAATGAGTAATGATATGTATGTAAAATTGAAGTTACTTGAAAAGGAAATTTCTCTGTTAAATTCCAAGCTATCCACAGAAAAAAAATATATTTTAGGGGAGCAAAAAAATAATGTTTCTAAAATAAAAATTTTAGAAGAAAAAATAACCAAACTAATATCACAACTAGAAGATGCCGTATAAAAGAAAAGGTAAATGTGTCTATAAAGATACCGGTAAGAAGATGGGATGCTCAGATTCAGCATCTAAGGCTAAAAAATATATAAAAGCATTATATGCTAATGCTGGTGAGAGTGAAGAGCTAGGGTCATTTCAAAATTATTATAACAAAGCAGAAGAGAATGCTGAAAAGAAAAAGAAAGTTTCAAAGACGAGAGCTAAATGCCAAGCTAAAGCAAAAAGAAAATATGATGTATGGCCATCTGCATACGCGTCTGGTTATGTTCAGAAATGCGTAAAACGTGGGGGCAATATTAAATGATATCGTTTGAGCAATATATTACCGAAAATTTAAGAGATTGGTTTAAATCTCAAAAAGACCCTAAAACTGGTAAAAAATTTAAGGGGTGGATTAACTGTAAGACGGGAGGCCCTTGCGGTAGAAAAGATACATCGAAAGGATCTTACCCTGCATGCAGACCTACGAAAGCCGCTTGCAACAAGATTAAAGGTAGAATGTATAAAAAGAAGAGCTCAAAGCGAGTAACCTGGAAGAAAAATAAAAAAAGTAAATAAATAATATTATGAATAAAAAATTTAAACTGGATTTTGAACATCTATTAGAGACAGCATATATAGTAGAAGGTCATAGATGCCGAGATGCGGTCCAGGGATGCTGCTGCAGAGGATGTAGTGAGTGTGAAGAAAACTACAAGCATGAAAATTACGAATCTGAAAAGGACACTCATTGTTCAGACAAGTGTTGTGGTTCAGATGTTAAAAGAGAAGACTGTACATGTTCGCCAGATTGTGAACATTGTAACTGTAACAACCCATTAGTAGAAAGCCATGGGTGCCGGGATGCTGCTCAGGGATGTTGCTGTAGAGGGTGTAGTGAGTGTGAAGAAAACTACAAGCATGAAAATTACGAATCTGAGATGGAGGAGAGTGAAAATTACGAATCTGAAATAAAGAAAAGTGAAAATTGGGAGGCTGGTACTTCTAAAGCACCAAAAGGTAAATCGTACGATATGTCTCGCGGCGGTGCACCGAGTAATGTAGACGCTAAAAAAGATGGACCCGGTGGTAGATATAGAAGGACACGACCACCTAGTGCACCATCTAATAAAACTCACAGTGAAATGGAAGAGAGCGACGGTCCTGGGCTGCGCGAAATTATAGACAGTTTAGGTAAACCAAATACAAACGTTCCTTATGGTGATGATCCAGAAGCAGATAATCCGGATTATAATGAAAATAATGAATTAGGTAATATAGCAGATGCTATTGACGTGGTTATGAATATGCCTACTAATAAAGAGCTAAAGGAAAAGGGTGGAGGTGTTTTAGGGATAGGTCGCGATCCCGTGATTAGAGATGCTCTAAAACTTAGAGATGAAGCTGCTAAGGCTGTTCGCAAATACACTAAAGAGGTAGGCTCAAGATTATAATCTATCAACCTTTTAATTTATGACTGATAAAGAAAAAAAAGATCTAGTTAAGTTCTTTATCAGTAACTCTCTACCAGATATATTAGAACAATATAAAAAGGATAGAAAAGATAGAATCAAATATGTATTAATTGCAAGAAGCTTAAGACTTAGATTGATTAAAAATCCAAAATATAAACCAGTCGTCGAAAAACTAGGGAAGTTTATTAAGACGACTGGTTTTTTTATTAAGTCAAGCGATTCTAACAATCATGATAATTGAGGAATCTCTGAGCAGCTTTAGCAGTTTTACTACCTTTATTCTTAGTACTGCTCTTTAATTTACGAGCTTTAGAGCATGTTATCTTACCTTTTATACGTCTTTTGAGTATACCAGGATTACGAGGGGCATGTATATCTTTCTTTTTACCCTCTATAACAAACTGTTGAAAAGTTATCATATTATATCAGCTCAACTGAGCCGAATTAACTGTTTGGTCATCCCTCGTTTTCTTCTTTAGAGAAGCTACTGAATACATCTCTCAGGCTAGTACCTCCATCAGATGGGTCATATTGATGTTTTTGTTTAAGCTCTCTTTCTTTTTTAGCTTTATACTCGGGAGATTGTAATCTTAATTTCTCGCGATACTCATCAGCTTCATCGTTAAGTCTTTTTGCAGCTTTCTCAAAATCCTCATCATCCCACTGATTCTCCTCTAGACGGTCTCTAAAGCCGCGAGGACGAAAGCCCCAATAATCCTTATGAGTATCAGAATAATCTGCAGTTGCGAGATAATACTCTAATTTTGCAGGTGTATCAATCCCATCTTCTATAAACGTATCTGCAGATCTAAGAGTAGGGTATTTATCATCGATGTAGTTTTGAAGTCGCTGCATTTTAGATGGACCATCTTCTTCATCCTCGCAATAACTCTCCTCTTCCTCTCCATCAAGAAATCTATCTAAAACATTCTTAGTTATATGAGCTGCTATAGGTGGGCCAGCCTTTTTAGCGACTACCTTTACAATAGCAGGTATAGCTTCTTCAATAACATCTTCCTGCAACCCCTTTAATATATCGTTAACAGCATTATCAAAAGACTCTGGATAAAAAGGATTGCCCTCGCGTTCACGTGGTGTAATTTGATCTCTTACGATCTGCAGCTCATGAACTAGCGATATACCAGCCTCTGCCGCTCCTCTCTTAAGCTCATTTAAAGCATTATCAATATCATCACTACCAAACATCTCAATAAACTCTTCGGGAGCGTCATGCCTCATACCTTCTAATTGCTTAACGATATAGCTATCTTCGTTTATTCTCTTCATACCATTTTATTTAGTCTATTACATATATATTATCCAACATAGCCACAAAGACTTTCAAGCTAAGAGACAAAAGAATCTCTGCCAGCAGACAAACGCAAATCTCTAGTAGTCTTAGTAGACACAAACATCTCTAGTACCCCCTATCACGCCGCTCTCTTCTCCGATATACGTATATACAGAGTATTCCGTGATTAATATGGAATCTCTAATATATGTAGTTTATCTACAGCCTTAGTAATAACCATAATATCATATATACTCTAATACTCTATAGATCTCGCCTCCTCCCACTCAAGTACGAGTATCTCTGATAATTCCAAATATTCTGATGTAATATATTAATTCCCCTACGGGGAAGCAGCTGGAAGCACTCAATTTTTAATTATACTCTCATAGACTCTTACGGTAAAACTGGTTATGTATATAGAGAGGGGCCCGCGGTAAAAAAAATTTTTCTATATATGGAGAGAGATTGCGCTAAAAAAATATTGAGAAGCATGCACTTTCCCGCTTTCGAAACCCGCTATAATTATAAGAATAGTTCGCACGCTTCATGTTCTCTAGAACCCCCACTCTCTCTAGAACCCTTGATTTCTCTAGAAACCTTATTCTCTCTAGAACAGAACACAGAGAGAGAGTAGGCACGATTTCTCATACCTACTCTCTCTTTTTATAAGTGTTAGATTAAGCAGCCTTCTCTACCTTCTCTACCTCTTCTACTTCTTCAAGCTTACTCTCAAGCTCCTTCTTAAGAGCCTCAAGCTTCTGACGTTCCTTAAGATCCTTTTTAATCTTCTTATTCTGAAGAATAGAACTCTTAAGCTCTTCTTTATTAATCAGATCCCAAATTGCACTAAACAATTCCTTATCTGTAACCCTACCATACTCTTCAGACTTGAGAGAGTCTCTAAAGTTAGTAAGATCTTCACGATCGGAATCAGTTACCATAATTGTTTTGAATCGATATGTAGCAGCCATAATTAGTTTGTTTTTGTTATTTGTTATTTGTTTGTTATTGTCTTCTCTATTATTATAATGAAGTTCCTTTTTGCATTTATCAGCTCGATTTATTTCGTAGCTTTAAATGTTTCGTAGCTCTTCGTTATGCTTTAATTATATACGAGTTCCTTAACCGAAAAATCCTCCCCAAATCAACAATCCAATCAAAGCAGTCGAATCAATCAAAGCAGTAACAAGGTTATACTTTTTAGGTTGACCATTATTAAGCAGATTAGCAACCAAACTAATAGTGATTAGAACGATTACAATAATTTGTGGTGCTCCCATACTATACTTTCTTTCTATTTGTTAGTTAGTTTTGTTATTGTCTTCTCTATTATTATAATGAGGTTCCTTATTTTCGCTTAACCAAAAATGTTTTGGTAAATGAGCAATAATGCGAATGTGATAGTAAGAAAGAATAGTTCCATACTCTAATTATAATAGGGTTCCTTTTAGCTTTTGTTTGCGTTAATTCTGTAAATGAGAATGAATGCAATTGCGACAGCTAGATAGAATAGTTCCATACTCTAATTATAATGAGGTTCCTTATTTAATTCCCATCCCAGCTCTGTTTCAGCTCTCTCTGCAACGCGTTCAGCATCCTCTTCAGTTTGAAAGAAGAGTTCTCCAAGACTTCTGTTGGAATGGAAAGGGCCGATCTCGCCATTAAAACTCATATCGAAAGCTAGCTTTTCGACAAGCATAAAAGCTTTAGCGCTAATTGTTAGTTTGAATTCACCTTCTTGCATACTATTATTATAATAGGGTTCCTTTTATGAATCACAAATTGAAAAGGTATTGTTCTTCGAGTCGACGATTACGAAGACCTTTGAGTGAATGCCCATCACACTTATCATACAACAGGATAGCATCCCCTGCTTCCTTTATACGACCATTATTGATCCTACGAGCAATATTATCAAAGTTAGATGGGCCCAAGTTATAGTAAAAGCTTATGAGCGCTACTAGTTTGGTATCACTAACCGGGGCTACTAGCTTAGTTTGAATCTTAGTTCGAATTATCTCGATACGGTTAATCAAATACTGTTCAGCTTGTTCCTCACTGATATATCCTTGATCAACAATTATCGGATCAGTATCCCCATATCCAATAGTCCTTACTCCCGCTGCACAATAATATGGTGTCGAAGAGAATCCTTCCCAGCGCTTGATCATATCAGCAGCTAGGTTAATGACATTATCAATGTATCTCTCGATTGGGATATAATGTCGTTCTTGATATTGTTCCAATGATTTAGGAATAGCGGGCCGATCAATCGCGGGACGATCAATAGCAGGGCGATCAATAACACTCTCAGGCTTATAGAGGAGCGCTACCGCAATGAAGGTGATGGCAATTGATGCCATGATAATTTTGTTCATACTAATATTATAGTGAAGTTCCTAAGACCATTTCTTCACGATGACCTTTCCGTTCTTCGTGAGAACCTCATCCACCATCACCGAACACGCTCCCGTGTTTCCTTCGAAGGTTTCAGAGCAGGGACCTTTCCTAGCCATAGCCTTCTTCGGAGAATTTGACCACCAAGTCCTGGTGACGGTTCCCGTGCGCTCTTCGTCAGAGCCGAAGTTATGGTAAGGGTTGCAAAGGTGTTCGGTGATTGTATATTTGTAAGTCATACTATTATTATATCTGAGTTCCTATTAGAGTCACACTCCAGTGACTAGCCTCACAAGAGTCTTTCCAATTGCTCGAGCAGGTCGGTCCGCTGGGCATGTGAAGATAAGCATCAGAATAGCGAAAGCATAGCGCAAACGCTCCCGGGTATGCAGACCCGTATTGTTGCACAACAGGTCGATCATACTAGTATGGATGGGATACATTGGGTATTCTTTCTTCATACTTCTATTATATCAAAGTTCCTTAACCCCAACACCAACCTCGTGTTTCAATATCTTCAATATCCTCAACATGAAAATAGACTCCCTCATCAATAACCTCTCCAACATCAAAGAGATTATTTCCAAAGAGCAGCGCTTTTTCAGACGTCTTCGCGTAAATTACTCGCTCACCATTACGCTCGTATGCAGCATAATATCTACAGAACTTATAAGTTTCGTCTTCCATACTCTAATTATATCAGAGTTCCTTTTCAACTGTCTCCTGGATTGCGAGTTCGACTCGCTCCCAGATAGACTCTTCACATGCATGCATCACAGCATCATCTAGAGCTTGACACACATTTCTGCAGAACTCACCTGGAGTCTCGAGACCATGCAGATCTGCTTCATCCAGAGTATCCACTACGACCGTGCAAAGTTCCTCCCAGAGCAGGGCAGGATCCTTGTTCTCGGCGATAGCATGACGGGCTGCGATCTGAAGGCGATTGTTGATTTTTTCTTTCATACTCTAATTATATGAAAGTTCCTTTAACCCTCTACACTTACAAAACACTCATCATCTTCATCACCCCTCACCCAAATATACTCATCCGCACCATTATAATCCAACACCACAAACTCTTTTCCATCCTCCCTCTTCAACACACTATATTTTCTATCCCCCAACCCCACAAACTCTCTAACCAACTCCAACCCTTCCAACTCACCATCAAACTCTTCAATATAATTAGCCAAATAATAAACGTCTTGCATACCGTTATTATATTGGTGTTCCCTAATCGTCTTCTCGACGAACCGGTTCAGGCTCAGCTAAGAACGAACGCGGGCTGGGTAAAGTCGGTTGGACTGTCTAGAAGATAGATATCGTCCTCTACAGTAGCATTCATTCCCATCTCACCGAGATCTTCAGCAAAGGCGATATGCTTGAGCACACAGTGATCCCCGTCCATGATGCGCTGTTGAAGGTCATTCACTTTGTTTTCTAGATCGGCGATGTAAATGATATCTTCATCTGAACCCTCATAAACCTCATAGCGCTGATCAGCACCGTCGAGATTCTCATTGATCATCTTTGCCATTATCTGGTCGTAAGCTTTCTGAAAATTTTGCATACTAATTATTTAGTCCAAAGCTGACATAATCCTTCGACTTCGTACACGGCTTTTTCTCCGTTCAGCTCATACTATTATTATATTAAAGTTCCCTTAAACCAATTCCCAATTCTCACTAAACCCCTCCTCAAACTCTTCCTTCAAACACTTCTCAATTATTCCCATATTAACTTCCCTTCCCTTCAACTCTTCTCTAAAAACATCCATCCCTCCTTCAACATTATTAACCTCACCCCTATCAATCAAATCACAAACAAAATCAATAACTTCACTAATATCTTTCATAACTATATTATATTAAAGTTCCTTTTTAACAATCTCACCATCATCCAAAATCACAAACCAACAATCATCTTCACTCTCATCAATTTCATATCCATAATCAACTCTCAACAATTCACCTCTATACTCTTCTCCAACTTCCAATATATCTTCCATAATAATTATTAACTTATCTTACTCTCTTATTATATTAAAGTTCCTTTTTAATCTCCTTCACTTCACTCCAATCTACACTCCAACCTTCCTTACCATCAAACATATCAATTTCATCATTATCAAAATTAATAACACTCCCATACTCCTCACTACCATCTTTTAAAACAACAACAATCCAATCTCCAACTTTAATATCTTCTTTCATAATAATTAACTTATCTTACTCTCTTATTATATAAAAGTTCCTTTAAAATAACTTTCTATCCTCCTCCTCAAACTCTTCAACATCATCCTCCCTCATCTCTCCAAAATACTCCAATTCCCACTCTTTCAAACATTTCAATAAATCCCTAAATTCTTCTTTCTTAAAACCATAACTCCTAAAACTCTCACAATACCCCATTCCATTTTCCAAATCATATTCAATCTTCAAAAACAACTCTTCATTCATAATAATTAACTTATCTTACTCTCTTATTATATTAAAGTTCCTTTTTATTCTCAACCCTCAACCAAAACACCATCTTTATAAATTCTACAAAAACCATCCTCACTCAACCACCAACAACCAACCTCCTCCATATACTCTTTACATTTATTATAACATTTAACAATATCATCAACAATATCATCAACATTATTACAACTCACATTATTATAATCATTATAATATTCAACATAATCAATATCATAATTCTTATTCTCTTCAATCTCCCTCTCAAAAACCAACCTCAACACTTTCTTCAAATCATACTCCATCTCAAAACTCCACTCACTACCCTTAACTTCACCACCCCTACTATTATAACATTTTTCAACTTTAATACTATTCATAATAATTAACTTATCTTACTCTCTTATTATATTAAAGTTCCTTTAAAATTTAATACACAACTCACCATCCAACTTATTAAATTCTTTCAATACCTTTTCAACCTTAACAATCCACCCATCTTTACTACTATAATCTCCATCACCTTTAATATCTTCAATAAAATCTGAAATTTCATCTTTCCAAAAACTTACCTCAATAACCCTTCCTTCCAAATCTAGTCCAGTCCACATCTCATACAACTCTTCACAAACATCAAAATCAATATTTGTATCTCCAACTTCTACTACTTTTAAACTTTTAATCTCCATACTATTATTATATTAAAGTTCCTTTTTGCTCACCGGCCCGGTCTGATAATTATGAAGATTATATTGGTATGATAATTATGAAGACCAGTATGTCTCTGAAGAAGGGGAGAGATAATATGGAGTGTCTTCTGGTTCTAGAAAGAGCTGACCAGACATAAAGTCGCGCTTCCAAGTAAAACCGACCGGTGCTTGGGTAGCTTCTTCTAGTCTGGATAGCCTATCCTGTTCCCAGGATTCTGGATTGAATGGGAGATCGTTGAGCTCTTTGGAGAGTTTATCGTATTCGTTGCGAAGGTCTTGGATGGATTTATCGTATCGTGAGGGCAATACGACCTTTACTTTCTTGTTGTTGATTGAATTCATACAACGCCGATATTCATCTTGCGCTTATGCTCTAGAGTCTGGATTTCGTTAGCAGCTTGATAGAGTCCAAGCTCTATGAGTTGTTGTTGCTTGGCGCGAGAGACATACCCTCCTACTCCTCGCTTAGGCACTCGGCCGATAGAACCTTTTTCTTCGAGATTTGACCAATTGGATTTAAGTTGTCTTTTCATACTATTATTATAATGAGGTTCCCTTTGTTTATCAGTTAATTCGTTTAGCTGTACTAATGGCTTCTAGATATAAGGCTTTATCAGACCTACGAGGGGCTCCTAGGTAATCGGCTACCATCTCGTCGTGTTGCTTCAGCATTTCAAAGATTTGTTGAACTTTAATTGTAATCTCTTCCATACTAGTATTATAGCGAAGTTCCTTTAAACAGCCTCCCTTCGATTCTTCAGCATTTCAAGAGTATGCTGCAGCATATCATATAGTTCTTTCTTATGCTGAGACCACTCTTCAAGATTGCGCATAAGACGCCAATCATACCAAAGAAACTCAATAGCTGCTCCGTTAATCTTCGCTACGGCGCATTGCTCGCCATCGTCGATAAAATCATCGATAATCTCAACAGAATTAATATCTTCAGCAGTTTTGATTTTCATTAGCGTTTCAATATCTTTATAAGATGGTGTTTGCATACTATTATTATATAAGGGTTCCTTATCTCAGATTCTTTTTTTTAAATAATACTTAAATGTTTATTTTTTTTATTAAGCATTACTTACTATAACCATACTATTATTATAGCGAAGTTCCTTAACCCCAACACCAACTTCGTGTTTCAATAAGGGTCTAGCAGATCTTCAAGCAGCTCAGAGATAATGGTATACCATATCTCCGGTAACTTTAATTTCGACAGTATGCGGCCGCCATTCGCTGCTTAAAGCAACATCGTGATCTAAACCAACAATGACAGTATCGCCTTTATCATCCACATACTCGTATCCTTCTTCTCGCAAGCGTTCATAATGACTAGCTTGAATGATAGAACTAAAGTTACTATATTTAAACTCTTCCATACTATTATTATAATGAGGTTCCCTTAACATCTTGTGCTAGTTTTGCTGATAAAGCAATCCTCGATCCGCATACCTCGCATACTAAAACGCTACCATCTTGGAGCTTTCTTATCTTAACTGTTTCACATAAACCTAGCTCACGCAATCGTTGACAATTAGAACCGATAACAAATTTAATTTGAAAGTCACAACCAACTTCAGCCTGAGATAAACTCTGCAGACTGTCAATCTCTAAGTCGGTTGCATTAAGCTTCTTCACCGGTCACTATTCGTATACAAGAGTTCCATTACGAGCTTCTCGAATTAATTCTGCGATCGTATCGCGGGCCTGTTGGAGCGGATTCAACCCAATGGTTTCTAAATATCTTAACCAGTGTTTATCGGTTGAGTCCTGAGCATGATGTAATACTGCAACTTGAGACCAATTCTCGGCCTCGAGAATTTGCTTGTAATACCTATGCTCTTTTGCGAAGATTTTCGGGGCTAGCTCTTTTATTTTCATACTATTATTATAACGATGTTCCTAATAAGATACGGGCAATAAATGCTCAGGAACAAATTTAGAAATTTCCTTAGCAATCATACCCTCAAGCTCTTCGAAATCAACATCGTCGGTTGCGAGAGTCTCAATAAGACCTTCAATACTAAGATCTGGGAAGCCGAAGTTTTCTGCTGCTTTTTTGTATGCGTCAGGATATGACTTCGCTAGGGAGTATGGACAAAGAGATGATGTAATGTTCATACTATTATTATAGTGAAGTTCCTAAACCTCTTCAATCATATTCTCTAGAGAAGAATCATAAAGACCGGCCGGGTGATGAGCTAGCTTTTTCAGCATTCTCTTAGCACCAGACAACACAACTAAGGCTCCGTCAGAGTCTTTATCTTGCGAGATGATATCCATGTCAATCTTATATAACTTTCTAACAAGCGTTAGAGCATAAGATTGCGGGTTTTTTAAGTATATGATGAGTTCAGCGTTCATACTATAATTATAACATCGTTCCTTTAGTTTTCCAGCAATTAGGCTGCTGTCGGGAAAGAAAACTCCTCTAGAGGGCCGTCATTGAAGAAATCCATCTGATTGGATTTAGTGATCACTCTCACGGCATCTATAACCTTACGCGTAGGGCGGAATTCTTCGCCTGAATTATCGATCATACAACCATCCTTTACAGTAAAGACATGATTTGATACGAATACGAGATATGTTCCCGTTCGGAAGGTATCAATGAAGGACTTTACCGTCTTGCGACGATTGATTACTTTGCCATGAACCTTGTAACGATTTTTAAGATCCTTGCGCTGAATGTATTCATAGTAAAATTCCTTATCTCCAATCCTCTGAACTGGAGAACTTTTAATCAATCGTAGGATCTTCCCTACCATATTCTCACACCCTTTCCTCGGGACGCGCTCGAATGTCTCGCGGAGATATAAATGCGCCTCGTTATACTCAACTCCAACTGCAGTAGCTACTGCCCGTACAGAGCAATCATTTCGTTCTTTTAAACTCTTTGTAGCTTTCGAATAATTGATAACGCTAGCAACGTATTCGTAATCAAGTGGCTTGTTTTTCCTTTCTTTCATACTATGATTATATCAAAGTTCCTTAAAGCAGTTTACCCTCGTCGTGATCATGAATCACTTCATTATCGGGTGTGATGATTCTAACATCATTATGCTCGAACGTAAGAAGAAATGAAGCTCGGTGGAGAGCTTCCATTTTGTCACTAACAACGGAGTCAGTAAGCCAGCTATCCAACCACTCAACCTTGTATTGGATAATCCACTTATCATCCTCCATACTATTATAATATGAGAGTTCCTTAACCCCAACACCAACCTCGCGTTTCAATATCTTCAATATCCTCAACATGAAAATAGACTCCTTCATCAATAACCTCTTCAACATCAAAGAGATTATTTCCAAAGAGCTGCGCCTTCTCAGGCGTCTTCGCGTAAATTACTCGCTCACCATTACGCTCATATGCAGCATAATACCTACAGAACTTATAAGTTTCGTCTTCCATACTCTAATTATATCAGAGTTCCTAAAAACTAAAAAGTAGGCCGACCGAGACTCGAACTCGGATAACGCGATTATGAATCGCACATTCTAACCTTTGAATTATCGGCCCTTCTTATACTATAATTATAGTATAGTTCCTTTGAAAATCTAGGCCTTTTTACATCTTGCCTAGGATGTTTTATTATTGGGCTGCTACGTCCAAATCTGCAGCCTCTTCAGTATCGTCAGTCTGCTCAAGCTTACTCTCAATCTTCTGCTTAAGCTTCTCGAGCTTCTGACGTTCCTTATTTTGTTTAGCAATTCGCTTCTTCTCGCGCATAAACGTTGCAACGTCTTTCGGATCGACGAGCGACCAGATAGCGTCGAAGAGTTCCTTATCGGTAACGCGACCGAACTCTTTAATATCTTCGCTATCGCGAAGGTTTGTGAAACGCTCACGCGCTTCGTTAGTTACCATTACAGTTTTGAATCGATATGTAGCAGCCATAGTATTTGTTTTTTTTATTTTGTTTTTGTTTATTGTTTGAAACGTTTTGTTTCTTCTCTTTAATTATATTGAAGTTACTATTTACCAAACTTTTTGTCGACAAGCTTTCTTGTCTGTCTTTTTCTTTTTATCTGGAATGACTTTTGTTCCGCGACCGAGGACAAATTCTGCCCCTCTTTCCCGGCCCCAAGCTTTTAAGTTTCTCTTTTCTTTCATACTCTAATTATATTAGAGTTCCTTTATTTGATTGCGAGCTCTTTTTCAGCTAGATCCGCGATCAGCTCAGCATCCTTTTCAGCATTAAAGAAGAGTTCACCGGTAGACTTATTAGCCGCGTACGGGCCGATCTCACCATGAAAAAGCATATCGAGAGCCAGCCTTTCGACGAGATTGTAATCTGAACCGGTCTTGATTGTTAGTTTGTATTCACCTTCTTGCATAAGATTATTATATTGAAGTTCCTTTCAATTAATCATTAAGATCTTCCAGCCGCTCTTTCAGATATCGAACAACGTCTTCTCGCTCAAAAGGCTCTTCAGCTAACACATCGTTAATAATAAACGCAGCCGTATTAAGAAACTCTCCTACAGCGTTAATATTAACTAGCCCGTCAATGCGCTTGTACGTTTCGTTATTAATTGTATCGATGTTAATCATACTAATATTATATTAAAGTTCCTTAATTACCCCCACTGGTGTGTCAGCGACGTAGAACTCACATCCATTACCGGTATAGTAGACTTCGTCTTCGAACTCATGATCCTTCTCTACACTAGTGCCAGCTGGAACGTCAACAATCTCTCCACTATCGATACGCTGGATAAGAACGCGCAATTGAGCGATCATTTCATCTGTAGTATACGGCGCCATGGAAGGCATGCCATCGCAAAACTTATCAATTACCGTTTCAGGAAAAACGATATCTTTAGTAGTGCGCATGCTAGGACAATTCTTTTGAATGAACTCCTGCTCTTCTTCAGTAAGCACCGCCTTAGATTTACGGTACTCCATGAGAGCCTCGCGTTGAGATTGATTTAGGTCTTTCAGTTCCATACGTTTATTATATCAATGTTCCATTCTCATAAGGTCGCTAATGATAACGTCTTTATGCAATAGGGCATGAACCCCATGCTGAGTAGCAATCTGATCTCTATACATACGCGCAATATCTAGCAAATAGCTATCACGCCGTGATAGCTCAACAAACTTCTCAGCACTCTCTAGAGCATTAGCGAATTCAAGCACTACACCATATTGAGTATTGAGAAAGGTATCTGTAGCCTCTCGATGAGCTTTCAGCTTAAGCTTAAGCATACTTGCATTCGTAATTTCTTCTTGATTGCTATAATAATCTATCATACTATTATTATATTGAAGTTCCTATTTTACAATCGTTACTTCCTCAGGTCGGCAACCTGCAAGCCCGGCGATCTCGTCAATCGTGAGCTTAACGCGCTTAGTCGGATACAACTCGCGATACTTTGCCTTATCCAGCACAATCTGAATAGTAGTATAACGCACCGGTGGAGTATAACGCCACGACGTCAAATATGGACCTACAACAATCGTATGCGCAGGAAACTTCGCTTGAAGCTTATTCTGCAGTAGCGACATCGCGAGATGATCAAGCGATGCGCAGATCTTAATACGTCGCCGACGAATCCATTTATTATCCATATTACGATCATTATACATCGTAACATCACCACAACTCAGACGAGGACCTCCACGCCCAATCTCATACTCCCTGCAGATATCTCTAACGTCCTTTACGGTTGGTTCATTGAATGTTTCTTCTTTCATACTATTATTATATCGAAGTTCCTATTTTATAATCGTAACCTCATCTGAGCGGCACCCTGCAAGCTGGGCGATCTCGTCAATCGTGAGCTTAACGCGCTTAGTCGGATACAACTCGCGATACTTCTCCTTATTCAGCACAATCTGAATAGTAGTATATCGCCACGTCGCGCCAGAATATTCCGACGAACTTAGATACGGACCTACAGCAATCGTATGCGCAGGAAACATGTCTTGAAGCGTACGCTGCAGCTGAGACATAGCGAGATGATCAAGCGCTGTGCAGATCTTAATACGGCGACGTCGAATTCGCCCATTATCCATATTACGATCATTATACATCGTAGCATCACCGCAACTCAGACGAGGACCTCCGCGGCCAAGTTCATACTTCCTGCAGATTTCTCTAACGTCTTTTAAGGTTGGTTCAATGAATTTTTCTTCTTTCATACTATTATTATATTAGAGTTCCCTTTAAACTTCATCGTCTGTTCTCTTCGCAAAGAGAAAGAATTTTCTTTTTCTATTAAACGCACTATTAATTCCGCGGAATCCAAACTTAACAAGCTTCTTTATTTTAATCTTCATTTGACTCGTTTGCTTTTTCTTTCTGGTATATAATATAGTCGGCATCTAAGATAACTTCTTCTTCCATTAGATAGTGAATAGCAGCAGAGATGATACCATGATAATCGACCTCGCCAGTATTATATAACAGGTCAGTAATATCAGTATGATCTATGACTTTTTGCGCTATATAATCGCAAGCATCCATCTCTCTTAGTACCCGATCGGGACGATAATTTGAATTCATACTACTATTATATCTTAGTTCCCTTTTAAGGCTCTAATTACGCTTTCATATACAAGATCTTGTGCGATATCTACAATTGTATCTATAGACGGATCATTAATGACCTCACAAAGGTCGTCATATAGATGTTCCTGATGTGCTCCTGCCGTCTCTGCTATAGTAACGACGTTCTGAGATTCATGTACCTCAAAGCTACTCGGCGAGTCGAGAGCGTAATTAACTGCTTCGCTAACGTATGCGCTGATAACTTCAGCTGCTGAGACTAGTACGTCTTCTGGTATATCGCTCTCTTTTAAGCGATCGATAATTTCTTTCATTATATATATTATATCAAAGTTCCTTTACTCAGATATAATATAATAAGATCGACATTAATCCATCTTAAATTTTCGTGCTAAGCCAGCGCGATCGTATTTACCATAATTTCCAGCGATATCATTAAGCTCGTCTAAGATATCTTTAAGCTTAGCTTTTGCGCTCTCCCCGGACTTGAGACGAGCGCTATCTTCTAGATCTTCTAAGAATCTAAATAGCTCATCACCGATAGAATATGACGCATCAGCATCCTCTATTGCAGACTCTTTAACTATGCTCTTGTATAACTTATTGAAATTACTCATATTTCTTATTTAGTCTCTCTTTGTTCTATTCTATTATATTTAAGTTCCCTTTTTATATTATCTTAATATCTCTACAGCATATAAGTATATCTCTGAGACATTTTGCTCTCTTAGCTACACGGCGATCTCAGATACGTCGTATTATCCGATACAAAATCTGTATAATTATATAGTAGAGCTATTGTTGTCTCCTTTAATCTGAGATGTTACATAATCGCTAAGACCTACATGGGCATTGCATATTCACACTGTTCTCCGATTAATTACACTGAGTTAAACGTGTTTTTCTGTAGACCCTAATATTTCAGTATTTCATATCTAATGTAATAATTCGAAAGTCTCTATATCTAGCTTGTCTATACGTTAAACACTAGTGGATATACTTGTTTCTACGTGGTTCCTACTTGTTTCTATGTACTCTACAAGCTTACTCCATACATTACTACGTGTTTCAATACATTTTATATTATCTATTTTATTCCATTCTGTACTGACTCTATCCAGTATATTAGTAGTAACTTGATCGAGTATTTGATCCCATACTGGATCTGCAACGTGTTTACTGGTTTTATCAGAAACTTTGTCGCGTACTTGATTATTAAGACTCATTGTATTCTTTTAGCTTACTACTGGTACAAGAGGTTAACTCTCTGGAAACTTGATCCCAGACTTGTCTCCAGACTTGTTTATTGACTTGATCCCAGACTTGCCTCATGACTTGATCCTCGACTTGCTCCCAGACTTGCCTCATGACTTGCTCCCAGACTTGCCTCATGACTTGATTATTAAGACTCATTGTATTCTTTTATAGCAACCCGGAGTTGATTTGCGACTTGTCTCCAGACTTGCCTCATGACTTGATCCTCGACTTGCTCCCAGACTTGCCTCATGACTTGAACCCAGACTTGACGCCAGACTTGATCCCCGATTTGATTATTGACTTGATCCCCGATTTGATTATTAAGACTCATTGTATTCTTTTAAAGTATCCCAGACTTGATCCCCAACTTGATCCCAGACTCGACCCTCAACTTGCCTCCTGACTTGATCCTTGACTTGATTCCTGACTTGATTATTGACTTGTCTCTGGACTTGTCTCTGGACTTGTCTCTTGACTTGATCCCAGATTTGACCCTTGACTTGATTATTAAGTTTCATTGTATTCCTCCAAAGTATCCCAGACTAGCCACCTGAATTGACCCTTGACTTTACCATAGACTTGCTCCCTGACTTGATTATCGACTTGTCTCCGGACTTGTCTCCGGACTTGTCTCTTGACTTGATCCCAGATTTGATTATTAAGTTTCATTGTATTCTTTTAGATTACTGCTGATACAGGGTGTTAACTGTCTAGGTACTTGACTTCTGACTTGATGCCTGACTTGCTCCTCGATTTGACGATCGACTTGATTCCAGCATTGGCGCCAGACTTGATCTCCGATTTGACGCCAGACTTGCCCCCTGACTTGATTATCGATTTGATTCATTGTATTCCTCTAATGCTCGATCAATTTGAAGACTGATCTCAAAAACACCGTCGCCTGGAAGCCAAGTACTATTATAAAGGAGTCGTTCTCTTATTTGTATAAGGACTTGATCGCTAATGCGCTCTCTGGATTTCTTTGAAAGCTTACCGGTGACTTGCTCCCAGACTTGCTGATGGGCTTGATTATTAAGATTCATTGTATTCTTTTAAAGCAATCCGGACTTGATCATAGACTTA
>Ga0222716_10000963_pt1 | contig 24239 bp, 13 predicted proteins | sample C33_13DmetaG_FD_165044 | JGI IMG/M metagenome (GOLD analysis project Ga0222716, IMG submission 165044) | Estuarine water microbial communities from San Francisco Bay, California, United States - C33_13D | ecosystem: Environmental > Aquatic > Marine > Unclassified | place: USA: California... | reverse complement strand
CCAAACGACCATCAAAATCAATCGTCGTCAGAGAATTCATCATCGACAGGAGGGGATTTCATGTCGGACTGGAAGTCGTTCGCGGCGAAAGCGACGAGCTCGTTCAACGAAGCGTCCCAATCGATTTCGGAAACGTTAAGAGAATCCGGCGTGAACGACGTGGTCGCGTCGACGACGACGAATGTTAAATTTTACGCCAATTCGGCGTACGATATGAGTGCGAACGCGGCGTCGAACGCCGCGGAGTTCACGACCAACGCGGCGAAGGATACGATGTCGGCGTTACAAAGTCTCGATCGAGAACGCATCGCGTGGAGCATGGCGTTTACGTTCGTCAGCGGGTTGAGTTTAACGCTCGCGTTCACGGTCGGTATAGCCACGATTGCGTTGTTCCCAGCCAAATTCGCTCTGTGCTTCTCTTTGTTTTCTGTTTCAAACATTTGCGCCGTCGGCGCGTTGCGAGGCGCGAACGAACAAATCAAACACATGTTAGATCCGGAACGATTATACGTCTCGTGCGGGTTCGTCGGAACTATCTTATTCACCTTATGGGCCGCGTTAATTAAGCACTCTTACTTTCTCACCGTGATGGCCTCCATAGCGCAGGCGTTGGCCTTGTTGTATTATCAGTTGAGTTTCTTCCCGATGGGCGCGGAAGGTTTCCGGGTCGTCTGTAAAGTCGCTTACGCGACTGTCGTAAAACCAACGTTTTTGTTAGCGCTTCGGTTCGTAGGAATGGTTTTACCGACCGGCGGTAGTGTAGGGCACGCGAGACGGAGAAGCGCCTCGTTGTTACCAACGTAGTAGAGAGAGAGGAGAAGAAAAAGATTTAGGAAGATGAGAGAGAGAGAAAGAGAGTGTGTGTGTGTTTGTTCGTGGCGCTTATTTTATGCGCCATGGACGTGAAGTTTTAATTAAATATATAAGAAGAAGAAGAGTAGTTTCCTTCATTTATGTGTCGTACACAAACACAACACACACATCGCTGAATAAATACGACGATATAATCATGCACCTATCATCATCATCATCATCCGTTACTTCACCAAACTCGTGGTCTTTTTCGCTGTCGTCGTTCTCGAGTAAAACAACACGAACGAGAACACGAACGAACGCGACTTCGACTTCATCATCGTCGTCGACAATCAGCGAACGCAAAGGCCAACCGATCAAACCAGGACAGTCGTACCCGGCGAAAGAGCACTGCTCGAACTGCGGGTTGTGCGATACTTCTCTCATATCGTACGTGAAAGACGCGTGCGCGTTTCTCGGACCTGGGATGTCCAGAATAGAAAAGTTGGAAGAAAAAGTGCACGGAAAGAGGAGGAATACGGAAACGGACGAGTTACGGTTGGGGGTTTTATTGAATTCGGACACGAAAGATAACACGAATAACAGCTCGCAATCGATTTTTTACGCGAAGAAGAAACAGCCTATGGAGAAAGCGCAGTGGACTGGGATCGTGACGTCGGTCGCGTTGGAGATGTTGAGGACGAAGACGGTCGATTGCGTCGTCGCGGTTGGTTCCGGAGAAGCGGACGCGAGGAACCCGGAACCGAAGTTGTGCTTTACCGAGGAAGATATTTTAGCGTGCAGAGGAGTGAAACCGTCGTTATCGCCAAACTTGAAAGTTTTCGCGGAAATTGAAACCAATCCGGAGATTAAAAACGTTCTGTACATCGGGGTCGGGTGTTCAGTCGTCGCTTTGAGAGAAGTCGAGCAATATTTAGGATTGGATAATTTATACGTGTTAGGAACGAATTGTGCGGATAACGGAAGGACTGATGGGTTTTATAAGTTTGTAAACAACGCGACGGATAAACCGGACGAGGTTTTACACTACGAATTCATGCCGGATTACAAGGTGCACCTGAAGATGAGAGACGGAAGTTACGAGAAGATTCCGTATTTTTCGTTACCGGCGAAGGAGTTATCGTCAGGCGTCATCGCCGAAAGTTGTAAATCGTGCTTCGATTACGTCAACGGTCTCGCCGATCTCGTCGTCGGGTACATGGGCGTCGATTATGACGAATCTATCCCGATGAATTTGCACCCGCAATACGTCACCGTCCGAAACGAAAGAGGACAAAAAATGATTGATTTAATAAAAAACGATTTGCAAATAACGCCGTCCACCACGAGAGGCGACCGCAAACCGTTCGTTTTACAAACCGTCATCTCCGACGACGAGGCTTATTTAGGCAGAGGCCCTGAAAAAGGTGCCCCTCGATTCGTGGGAAATTTGATCGCGTGGGTGTTGAACAAAGTCGGGCCGAAAGGAAAAGAATTTGGCATGTACAGTTTAGATTATCACACCATTCGAAACTATTTATACGTGAATAGAATTTACGGCAAGGAGCGAGCAAAGGAGCACATTCCGAGTTACGCCATGAAAATTGTAGAGGAGTATGAAGGGAAGAATGGAGATATTTCCAAGCGGTTAAAGTTGTAATTTTACTATTATTATTTATTCGCGCGTGCATTTTAAAGATTCATATAAGTTTACAAATGTTGTCATCTACTATCATCGTTTTTGTTGCTCCTCTCTTGCTTTCTTCGCCGCCATCGCCTTCTCGAAAAGCTTGCGGTTGTAGTCCAAGTTTCGGTTCTTCGTTTTCTTTTGCACTCTCGCTTCTGCTTCTCTCTCCGTTTTGCGTTGCAGCGCCTTCTCAAACAACTCCGCGTCGAGCGCAAACGCCGCCGATTTCGTCGCCTTTGCCGGATTCTCCTCGATTTCCTTTTTCGCCAACTCAGCCGCTTGATCATTTTCCGCTTCCTTTTGCTTTTCTACCGCCTTCTCGGCGTTCAAAATCCCGTAACTGGACATTAAATCCTTCTGGTACGTGATTAAATCTTCCACTGTTTTCATCGAAGTCACCTTCTTTTTAATGCGTTTCAATAAAAGCTCGCCGTAGTCGATTTTCTTCTCCTCTTCGGTCTGGTCGTGTTCGTAATCCTCGAAATCCATCAAAGGATCGTTCTTGTCGTATTGCCACCTGCGATCTGCGATCCATAAATCGTCGTCGTCCTCTTTCACCGGATCGTCGAACCACTCTATTTTCTTCGTCAACCGTTTCTCTTCCTTCTCTCTTTCCTCGCGCATCTTCGCGTCGAACTCCTCTTTCTCCTTTTGTCTTCTCTCGAACTCGTCCATTTTATATTGCGAACTCGGGTGCGTGTTCTCGAACCACGCCAACGCGGCTTCTTCTTTTCGTCTTTCTTTTTCGCTCTTTTCCCGTTTCATTTCTCGTTTAAACTCTGTCGGTGTTTTCAGGAGAGACGCGCGCGTCAACTCCACCGCGTTTGTCTCGTCCTTTTCGTCTTCACCATCTTCTAATTTCGGACCGACGCGACGCGGATGATTTTTCCCCGATGGCGCACTCTCGCTCGTACTTTCTCTGCTCGACGACGCAGAAGAAGAAGACACGGACGAAAAAGATGATTGGTGTTCTCTCTCGTAATCCTCTTTGGTGCCCATTTCGACGACGACGACGTTGTTGTTGCTCTTCTTCTTTCCCGACGACGAATTCGAAGCCGCGTCTGCTTTCTTTTTGGACGATGCGAACAAATCGGTCGGTTTCGCGACTGGTTTGCTCGAAAACGCGGACACGAAAGCGCCGCTGCTTTTGTCGTCCACAGAAAGAAAGAGCGAAAAGAAGAAGACGAAGAACCACGCGACTAATGAGAAGACGTTAGTATTATTAAACGTTCTTCTCATCGTCGTCATCTCTCTCTCTCTCTCTCGAGTAGTAGTGGTATATGAATTTGATGTGACGCACACTCCGTCACAAAATAATTAAGTTTTTTTGACTGGAGGCTCTTTTCTTCTTTCTCAGTCAGAGGAGTAAAATTTGAGAGACTCTTCTGTTTTTTTGAGCAGTTGAGTTGTTTTTCTCTCTGTTGTTGTTTTTTTCTCTGTTTCTCTCTGCTGTTTCTCATTTATTACTCTCTTCTTTCTCTCGTTTTTATCACACTCTCTCTCTTCTTTCTTGAGAACAGAGAAGAAGAAGAAGAAGAAGAAGACAAAAACAATTTAAGAAAGATGAAGAAGAAGATGGAAGCAGACGATGAAAAGTCGTTTGAATCCTATTCGACCTGCTTTGAAGGACGCTTAAAAGCAGCGCTGAGAGAGATGCAACTCGGGCAAAGCTTTTCTCGCGCCTCGAATACAAATTCGAAGAAGAAGAACGATGATGATGATGATGATGTGATGAACAACAACAACAACGAGACGACGACGACGGAAGACAAAGAAGACAAAGAAGACAACAAAGAAGAAGAAGAGAAGAAACGAATTACGCGGACGAGAAAAGAGATCATCGAGAAACACATCTTACGAGACGCGAGGAGAGAGAACGACGAAGCGCTCGAGAAAAAACTGTTAACTGCTACAACTACTAAAACTTTAGCGTTATATAAAGAGAACGCGACGGTGGCGGATGCGTTTTTAATGGCGGCGGGAAAGATAACCAGCGCACTCATCGAGGCGTACGAAGACTTTTTAGACGATTCTTCTTCTTCTCAGTGCGCTCTGGCGGACTTTATATCAGACGCGCTTCTTCGCGGCGACGACAAAGGGAAAGACAAAAGTAAAAAAAGTAGTAGTAGTAATAGCAAAGTTAACGATGCGAAGTCGTCGACGTATCGCGCATTCTTAGAGGTTCTTTTGCTCATAGCAGAATCGGAGGAGTTGAAAGACACGCAGCTTCGTTTGTTGCCGTTTCGGTTCATAGAAGACGTCTTCGCGCAGAGTTCTGTGGAAGATTGCTCGGATATCGTGAACAAATACTTGTTCTCCGAAAATTTTATACCGAAGGAGAATCAAGGATACGAAGATGGAGATTACTATCCGCACGATATAGACGGCATAAAATATCCCGAAGAGAAAACGGGGAAAAAGAGGGTAAAAAGTAAAACGAAACTCATTCAGAAGGACGTGTACGACAGATTAATAGTCATCATGGACATTAAAAAAGAGTTCGACGAGAATGGACTGCGAAAGATGAAAAGCGCGAGCGAAATTTACAACCAGACCGGGCCCGAAAAATACGACTGCGGTGAAGAGTGTCAAGTCATCATGCTCAAGTCTTTTGACGAGCTTTTAAATCGATCGTCGCAAATATTACACGCGGAATTTAGAGGGAAATGTATGTTAATGTCGAACGGAGTCAAAGACTTCGCCGAAAGCGCGCACATTGCCGCGGGCATAGATTTCATCGCCGAAGACGAATGCGATCAAGCTGCAAAAAAGAAAGCAAAAGATGGTAAAAATAGCAAACAGTCAAAGAAAAGCGTCTCGAAGACGAATAATAATAATAATAATAATAACAACAACAACAACAACAAAAAGAATCCAGCGCAAAAAGACGATGAGGAAAATGAGGAAGAGAAATTGAACGCAATTGCTCTGGATGATTTGAAAACCGTCGAGAAAGTCTTCCGCGAAGCAAACGAAGATTTCGGCGATGAGTTCGATGCCATCATTTCTCCGCAGTTATACTTTGCATTTTGGGAGGCTATGGAGTTGTTCGGTGAACCGATCATGGCGTGTAAACTGCACGTCTCTTCTGTGGACGATTTTCAAAGCAAAGTCGTGAAAAATTTAAATATCGTTTTAGAAAAGATTAAAGCTATATCTCCGTTTAAGAAGCAAATGCTCAGAGAGGAACTTCTGGAGCAACTTGCACTCACGGGTACGTTAAGAATTTCAACCGCTCGGGCGTTTCCGTTCCAAATGCGAGATGGTTTCTTCTTGAGAAATTTCTTGGCCCAAGCCGCCATGTTCTTGCACTTTGTGCTCTTTCATTTCGGCGACGACAACAGCCCTTTGGAAAAAGAGCACGCAAAGGAAGTCGCAGCGCGAGATGAAAGAATGAAGAAACTGTACGAAGAACAAACGAAAGGTAGGATAATCATAGACGCGATTCAAGAGACGGAAGATCGCATGCGAGAGGAAGCGGAAGCTATGGGCGTAAAATTAAAAAAGACGGGAGATAAAAAAAGCGACGGTGACGCGATGGATGTTGACAAAGGTGATAATAATGGTGATGACGTCGATGATGGCAGACCGCGCCGTCGAGTGAATGTGCCGAAATTTGGATTCTCGGAAGAGCAAATGACGATATGGAGAGAGACAATCGTTCCAGTTGCGAAGGAGTGTTTCGAGAAAGTTTTGGATGTCGTCGAGAAAACTGACGCATCTCCTGAGCAAGGCAAGAAACTGCGAATATTTCTCGTCGCGACCATGTACTCCACCGAACACTACGACACTTGGGTGGATATGGGCTGCCCTTCCTTTGAAAGAGAAGAAATCGACGTCGTCGCTGAACAGAAAGAATACGAGCGAAAAGAAAAGGAAAAAGAAGACGCCGAAAATGCAAAGTATCCGGAAGGATACGTCCGATTCGAAAACAATCCGGAAATGGAGAGAATATGGAATTTGTATCCGAGTTATGAAGCGGCGATGACAGATCCTGAACGTAACAGATATTCGAAACCAGAATTTATGAACGAGTTTTTGCAAGTAGTATACGACGAGATGGATCCAGAGGCTCAGATTGAGGAGGAATACAAAACGAAGAACGACACCATGTATCGCTGGAAAGCGTTTCGTTTGATTCGACAGTGGAACTTTGCCGCCTTTCGAAAGATGAAGAATAACGATTTGGAGACGATTGTTCCGGAAATTTTGGGTTTAGATCCTCCAAAAGGATGGAAACCGCACAATCCAGTGGACTTTCGCGACGTTCCCATTGAGATGCCGGACACGATCGACGGTGAAAAAGTCGATAAATCGTCGCATCACGAACTCACAGAGGAAGAGATTGATAAAATCATCGAAGAAACCCACGCGAAATGGGTGCTCGAGAAGCAAGAAAAGGACAAATTGGAGGAAGAAAAGAAAGCCGCGGACGAGCTCGCCGCGAAGGCAAAAGAAAAGGTTACGGAACAACAGCCAGCGGCGCGGAAGCGATCGCCGCAGCGTCTTAGTGTGCCTTCTGGAGGCGGCAGAGGAAGGGCTGCGCAAGAGGCGAGAGGTCAACAAGGTGGGCGTGGCGGCAGAGGAGCTCAGCAGCAATCACAGCAACCACAGCAGCAGCAGCAACAAAGACAGCAACCACAGCAAAATAAAATGGGTAAATTTGATGGCGGTGGTCGAGGTGGTGGCAGAACGCAGCAACAAGCACAGCAAAGAATGGGACGCGACCCGCAACAACAAATGCGTCAACAGCAACAGCAACAGCAACACCAGCAACAGCAGCAGCAGCAGCAGCAACAGCAGCAGCAACAACAACGTTCCGCATCTCGCGATCGATATCCTCCTTCTCGAGGTCCTCCACAGGGAGGAAGAGGAGGAAGACCAATGAATCAGCCACAACAACAGCCGCAACAGCAACAAGCCGGCGGAAGAGGCCAACAACAACAAGGTGGACGCGGAGGGCGTGGAGGGCGATCTGGAGGTCCTCCACCGACGAAGAGAACAAGGCGATGATGATGAGGTGTGGTCTTAGCGTATACTAGGTAGTAGTAGTCTATTGCTCGCTCGCGTTTATTAGTTTACAAAAAATTTTCTGTACGTTCTATTTATCAGAGTCGTAACAAGAAAAGAATCCTCCAACGTCTAATTGCTTATTTTCCTTTGCTTCTTCTTCTTCTTGTTTTTCCTCTTCCTCCTCGGATGAAAGCATTTCCTCCTCTACTTCCTCGATAACTTGCTTCTTTACTATGCTATTTTTCGTTCGTTTCACGGGATCGTCCACGAAGGAGAACATTTTTAAGCGCTTCAAGTACTCTCGGTTCAACTCTTCGCTTCTCTCTTGAGCGACTGCGTACTTTCGCAAGTCATCAATATTCTCCACAAAGAATCGAATCGATTGCAACAGTCTCGAATTATCCCTATCTATATCGTTTTTGAATATTCTTCTCAGCAAGGGTACCTCTCCTCCTCCGCATTTATGGCGTTTTGCGTTAGTATTCGTATCATTTTTACTACTCTTCCCGACGCCTCGTTTCGCTTCTTCGTGCAAAAACGAACACTTATCCCCGTACCTGCATTTACCTTTCCTCGTCCAAAATTTGCACGGTTGTTCTCCTCGGGGTGTTCTGCTTTTGTTGTTCTTACTGTTGTTCTCGTTCTCGTTCTTCTTCTGCTCCTTCTCTTCTTCTTTCAACAAAACCGTCGCCTCGAAACTGCCCAATCGTCGTTGCTCTTCCAACACTCGCTCCAACTCTTCCTCTCGTTTACGTTTCGCAGAGGCTGCTTCCTCTTCCGTTTTATTCGTTGATCTCGGATAGTTCTTCTTCCTCTCGTTTCGCCATCGCATCGTCTCTTCGTCCAGTAGTGTCGTCGTCGTCTGAATCGTCGTCGTCGTCGCGTTCAGTTCGTTACCTCGAATTCCTCCTCCAGTTTCGTTCGCGTTCGTCTCTTCTCCGTTGTCGTTCGTATTTTTTCTCCCACTCTCGTCGTCATCGCTCTTCTTCTTGTTCTTCTTGTTCTCCTTCTTTGTCGTCTGAATCGTCGTCGTCGTCTTCGATGACTTGAGAGGATAGCCGTCTGGAAACGAAGGCGGAGCCAAAGGTGGCGGTTTAGGTGGTGGCAAGAACACCATTAAAGAATGGCGAATTCAAAAGGAAGTGTCTAAAAGGAGCTCGCGTCACAGACACATACTCTATATAATTATTCTACTACGTACATACACAAACGGTTCGTGTATTCACAACAAAAGCTAATAACCTCTCTCTCTCTCTCTGCTAAAAAGGACTAAACAAACATACTTCGTTAAGTTCAAACGAAACGAATACGTTTACGCGTTTCCACTCTTACGCCTTCAACGCATACTTGCGCTTCGGGTAGTACGCGTCCTTCTTAGCTTGCTTGGCCGTTTTGGCGTTCTTTTCCGCCGGGGATAATCGTCGTCGAATGGCTCTCGTTTTCTTCGCTCTAAGATCTAATGGCGTGTACTTGGCGCCGGAGTAAGCTTCTCTAAGCGATTTCAACTGGTTTTGACGAATGACAGTCAAGATGCGAGCAATGGCTAATCGGACGGACTTGATGCGCGCAATCTTGTTCGGCGCACCGCCGGTGACCTTGGCGATTTTCAAGCTCGCCAACTGCTGCTTTTGCTGCTCGAGAGCAGATTTGAGCTCAGTTCTCGATTGCGATCGGAGATCGGACGTCTTCACTTGGGACCCTGTTGTGGAAATTCAGAAAGGAGAAAATTGCGGTGTGAGTACAAAGGAGCTTTTTTACTACGCGACGAAGGAAAAGGAAATTTCGAACACAAACGGGGCAAAAGAGATACCCGACCGCCGCAATCGCAATCGTTACACGAGTATCATCTAAACCATCATCCATTTATCCATCAACACCCGCCGTGAAAGCTTCGCATCGTCGTCTATCCTCGGCAATTTCTTTCTTTTTTTCTCCCTCTTTTTGGGGCCGCTAACCCCAAGTGTTCATGCGAACGAAAATGCGCGCGCGAGGGTGTTTTACCACCGACGCGAGTTTCTGCATCCATCGCGCGGGAAAGATTCGCACGACGCGCGATGCAATCGAATCGACGAATACCGACGAGACTACGTTATTAAAAGAGAGACATCAATACTTACCTGCCATATTTCTTTACTTTAATGCCCTGCAAAACAAGTTTTGTTTGTGGGAAAAGAGAAAAAAAATTGCCTCCAAAATCTCCTTTTGGAGGGCTGTTCATTTCTCGTTTTGTAAGTTCAAAGGGGGTGTGTGACAAATTCGCTTCAAGTGTTTTGGTCGTATGCGGACGATACGTTTTCATCTTTATATATTATTATTATTGAAACTTCTCCTCTAACCACTTACTGGTGACTGATTTTGGCCTCTCTATGGCGTACCCGTGCGCTCTCGAGAGGATCAATTGACTCAAACACCCGATCGATCTCGAGACGCCGAACATGACGGTGTAAAAGTTCTCCTCTTTGATGCCAAAGTGTTGGAGCAAAACGCCGCTGTGCGCGTCCACGTTCGGCCACGGGTTTTGGACTTTTCCAGTCGCTTTGAGAACGTCTGGAACTATTTCGTATAAGCGGGAGACGAGTTGAAACATTTCGTCGTCTGGCATGTGCTTTAAGGCGAACTCTCTTTGACACTCGTAGCGAGGATCGGTTCGTCGCAAGACGGCGTGGCCGTAGCCCGGGACGACGCGACCGGATTTTAACGTGTTTTCCACGAAAGTTTTTACAGTTTCCGCGGAATAATCGCCTTTTAACGCTACTTGCGCCTCTTTCAACCATTTTAAAACTTCTTGGTTCGCCAAGCCGTGCAACGGGCCGGCTAAACCGTTCAAACCTGCTGAAAAACTCAAGTACGGATCGGACAACGCCGAACCGACTAAGTGAGTGGCGTGCGCGGAGACGTTCCCGCCTTCGTGATCGGCATGAATGGTCAAATACAAACGCATGAGCTCTTTACATTCGTTGGAAGAGAAACCCATCATTTGACTGAAATTCGCGGCGAGATCCAAACTCGCATCTACGGTTGGAACCTCGCTCGATTTCCTCGCCGCTTCTTTCACGCACGACCTTTTATAAATATACGCCGCAACGACCGGTAACTTTGCGATCAGATCTAAAGCGTCCTCGTATATGTACTTCCAATACTCCGTTTTCTTCATCGTCCCACTGGCGTACATTTTCGAGAATTTTGAATCGTTTTGCATGGCCAAACACGCCGCGGAGAGTTGCGTCATCGGGTGCGTCTCCTCCGGAAGCGCTCGCAACGCGTCAAAGACATTTTTTTTACTCTTATTCCCAGCATCGTTCATCGCGCATTCCTTCGCGAACTTTTCCGCTCTTTCCATTAAATCAGCTCTCAGCGCTTCCACCTCTTTCTCCGTGGGGACTTTATTTGTCAGCAATAAGAACAAAAGCGCCTCCGGTATCGGCTCTCGATCTCGCTTCCCCGGTAACTTTTCTTGCAACTCGGGAATAGTCAACCCTCGGAAACGAATCCCGTCGTTCGCGTCTAACAGAGAAGTCTCGTAGAGCATCCCGACGATCCCTCTCATGCCACCCATGAGCATGTTCACGGTCACCTCGCCGACTTTTTCCTGCCCGTATTTCGTTTTCAACGCTTTTAAGCGCGCTATTTCGCTTGGGATTTGTGACTCGATTTGTGCCTTGAGCCCATCAAAAGCAGCCTTCTTCTCCTCCAAATCCTCCTTCGCAGTTGTTGATGTCGTTGAAAAAAAGTGGCTCCGATGATGACGATGATACTGATGATGATCGTAACGTCCTCCTGCTCCTGGTCTTCCAACGCCGGAAGAAGAAGAAGAACTGCTGCTTGTACTGCTTTCGTTATTACCAAAGGTGCTCCTCCAACTAGATTTTTTACTCCTACGACTACCGCTGCTGCTGCTCTCGACGTTGTTGTTGTCGTCGACGATCTCTAAAAAAGAAGAAAAAGAAGAAGATAAAACCGTCGTTCGTATTGCGCTGAACGTAATCTCTCCTTGTATTCTTCTCCTCGCGACTAAGTTCCGTCGTGCAACAGTCGCGGAAAGCATGATGAATGTTGAAGAATAATGGAGAGTTTTGTTCCACTTTATATACCGTTTCGAGATCTCGAAAATACAAATAACGTTGACCAGAAGAAGACAACACAACAACACACGCGGTAACATAAAAAAAAGATGATGACAATGACAGCGGAGGGATTTGAACCCTCGCCCTTGCGGACCGGAGCCTGAATCCGGCGCCTTAGACCACTCGGCCACGCTGCCGGTTGCAGCTTTTTTTCTCTTGCAAGAAACCAAATTAGGGTTTAGGAGTAGAAATAATAAAAAATAGTTTTTCCTTCTTCTTTTGACGACAAAAACTTCACCTCAGAAGAGCCCGAAGTGCTTCATAAGAAGCGCGCGGTGATATCATCAACACACAAACGAACACTAATAATGGTAGCAGCAGTTTCGATATCAGCACCAGAGACGAATACTAATGATTCGTCTCGAAACATCAGTCAAACGCACCATCTGGCGGTGAAAGCCGCGAAAACGAACAAAGGGAAAAGAGCCATCGAGAAAAACGCCCCGAGACGGAAAGAAGTGGCGGCGAAGACGTTGATGCTTTTACACGGCGCGGTCACGTCGGAGGTTCTGAAATCCTTAATAAACGACCTGTCGCAAATGAAATACGGAGAAAATCACAAGATGAACAGGAAGAATCCCGGGATTCGACCGTTTGAAGGAGGCGGGGAAGTCTCTTTGGAGTTTTTCGCGGAGAAGAGTCACTCGGCGACGTTCGCGTTTGCCAATCACCAAAAGAAGAAACGACCGCACGCGATTACGTTTGGACGATTTTATAACCACAAGATTTACGATTGCGTGGAGATGATGGTGAACGGAGAGACGTTCGTACCGATTATTAAGTTTGGTAACGCCGCGGCTTCCACGACGATTGGCTCGAAACCGTGCATGATGTTCCTGGGCGATAAGTTTGAAACCGACGCGAATTTGAGACAGTTGAAGAACGTGTTCGCGGACGTGTTTCGAGGACGAGTCGTTTCGAGAATAAACTTGAAAGGTATCGATCGAGCGATTGTCATCACGGCTTTAGAAGACGGGAAAACCATTTTGTTTCGACAGTTTGCCATCAAGTATAAAAAAAGTGGAACGCGGTTACCGAAAGTACACTTGGAAGAGATGGGACCGCGATTCGACGCGACTCTAGGGAGAGTGAAACTCCCACCGCCAGACGTGGAAAGAGAAGCCATGCGCGTGGATAAGACGTTAGTGAAGGAAGAAAAAGCGAACGCGATGAGTCAAGGTATCAGCGATAAGGTTGGTAAGATTTACGTGCATAAACAAACCGAAGGCTTGGACGAAATCAACCGAAGGAAAAGTTTAAAAGGCGGCTTGAAGAAGAAGGAGAAGTAGTAGATAACGCGGTATAATAATAGGAATTTGTTTTAAAGAATACGTTTAGTAAATTTAGTTGCACAGTAGCACACGCAATCCCGTTGCTCTTGTTGTCGTGTTAGAGAGAGAGAGAGAGAGAGAGAGAGAGAGAGAGAGAGATTTTTCGCGCCTTCGCTTATTCTTCTTTTTTTATTCATGACAACATTTTTCCCGTGTGCTGCTCCCTCAAATTTCTCCACCGCAAGAACGATAACAACAAAGAGATAGATGTCTTCTCCATCCTCCGAGAAGGATGGGGAGGAGGAGGAAAAAGAGGACGACTCTGCAGGCGACGACGACGACGACTTTGTTGGCGAAGACGTCAGAAAAATCTTCAATCGAGACGGCTTTCTTTTCCTTCCCGCACAACCGAGGGAGGACAAAACAGTTAACGGGAGCCAAACGGAAGTCATCGACGCGGACGCGTTTGTCGCGCAGATGTTCCGAGAGTTTCGCGCGCCGTCCATCCCGACCGAGTCTTTTACCTCCTCTGAATCATCTGCGATGATGATTGATCTCGACGATTCCTCCACGTGGCCGCGAGAGACGGACGGGAAGAGGAGGATATGGGAAGTCTGCGCTCCAGGGAAAGGAGAGCACTGGGTGAAGTTGTGCGAAAGCGCAAGGAAAAGAAAGAATACAAAATTCGTTCGATTGATCGACAAGTTGCTCGGCGAAAACGCTTGGCACGTGTCGTTAAACCAAGAACACGAGGGGAGGTGTAAAGTGAGACACTGGTACAGCCCACTCGTGTTCCCCGAGGGAGATTCGGGAGTGGACGAGGATGAGGTTGGAGCGTCGCGCTTCCCGAGGAAGATTTTCTCGTCGAAGAGACGGAGAGCAAAGTTTGTGTCGTTAGTTTTAGAGGAGGATGGAGCGAAATGCGAGGATGTTTTAAATGCGATGGTTGAAGGAAGAAGAAAGAGTAACAGTGCATCTTCATCATCTTCTTCTTCTTCTTTAACTCCCGTCGACGAGGTTTTACTGTGCGCGCACGAGTACGGAAGACGATTGAAATCGAGCATGGGACGAGTCTTGCACCATAAGAAACCAAAATATTTTTGTAGGAGAAAAGGGAAAAGACGTGACGATAATAACAACCCAAGCGAAAGCAATGATAAACTCTTGTTTGGAGGAGATCATCGATGCAGTATTTACCAACATAACGCGACTACGAGAACATCAGCGAGTTCGCGCGCGTTTTATCCAGTAAATCGTAGGCGCGTTCTTGGAAAAGGATGGCACATCGACATCGGGCCTGGTTTTGACGCCGATGCGCAGCGAAGGTCAACAGGTCATCCAATGCAAGGTTTGATACTCTTAGTTTTATTATCAGATAGTCACGAAGGTGGTGGAGGCACCGCCTTTGTTCGAGGATCGCACCGGAGCATAATTAGAAACGGATTTCGCGAGAACGTCTTTGGCGAAGAAAACGGTACGAACCAAGACTTGAATAACTTCGCGCAACAAAGCATTCAAGACCAAACGGTTTCGAGAGATTTGTATATGTCTTACGAAAAACCAGCGGCGAGTTTACATAGCGGCAGAGGAAAAGATATTAGAAACATAGAACAAATAGTTGGGAAAAAAGGTGGGATTGCAATTCTCCATCCTTGGTTAGTCCATAGCGGAACGACGAATCACAGAAGCTCGTTGCGCGTTATGATGAATGGAATGATTCGATTCTCCGAAGACGCGTTTGTGTATCACGGATTGAGAATATTGGACGATGACGACGACGACGACGACGACGTCGACGACGAAAATGATAACGATGATACTGCTCAAACAACAAGAACTGATTTGTTACTTCGAGGAGGAGGAGGAGGTTCTACTGTCACAAAGGCGTTTTATTCGAGTAAAACGTTCTCGAGAAACTATCATCGGCAATCCGTTTCAATCATAATGCCCGTACATAATGCCGAAAAGTGGCTCGATGAGAGCGTGAGCTCCATTTTGACGCAGAGCTACGACGGTCCTTTGGAAGTGTCGTTCTTTAACGACGCGTCGACAGATGGTAGTTTTCAGAAAATGCGCGAGTGGATGCTCGCGTTGCGGTATGCCGGCATCGATGTCAAAATAACAGAAAAGTCAGAGAACACGAGCGGGCGATTGGAGAGTAAAAGTGAATGTAAAAATCGTCCCGGTGGTATTGGATTCGCTAAAAACCGCTCGGTCGAATATTCGCAAGGATCGATATTAGTTTTCTTTGACGCCGACGATATAATGGCGAACGATAGAGTGAAGATGCAAGTTCAACACACCATTGAAAGTCCGTCTTCAATTATTGGAACGACGTGGAAGCGTTTCCCCGATGGATCCACCGCACATTACGAACAATGGGCCAACAGATTATCCAACGAAGAAATGATACTCGAGCAGTTCAGGGAAAATACCGTCCAAATGCCAACGTGGGCGATGGCGAGGAAATGTTTCGACGACGTCCCGGGCGGCTTCGAAGAGTCGCCTCCAGATTCCGGCGAAGCTGAAGATACCATATTTTTTCACAAACATCTCGATATTCACGCCGAAGAGAATAAACGTCGAGGAAAGTTCCCCATTCTTCGCGCGGCGTCCGATGATGGATGTAATCGAGAAGAACCTTTATTGTATTATCGTTGGACTGAAACTTCCGGGACGTCGCGCGTTCCTAGACGAAGACTTTTAGATTTGCGGGTTTCCATTTTTGAAGCACGCGTTTTGAGCAAACCGTTATGGAACGAGTTCCAAATTTGGGGTTGCGGCAGAGACGCTCGTAACTTTGTAACCGCGCTGAGCGCAAACGCGAAGAAGAAAATAGTCGCGATTGTAGATTTAGATGACAAGAAAATCGGGAAGATGTACAATAACTTGCCGATTGAGCATTTTAGCGCCGCGCGAAGAGGAATGTGTACAGTCGTATGCGTCAGTAAACGGAGAAAAGGCGCGATTAGCAAAGACGTCGACGATGAGTTGATTGAGAATGTTAGCGCTTTAGGTCTCATCGAAGGTTCGACGTTATGGTACTTCTTCTAATGTATTAAAACAAAGATGCTTCCGGGAACGCGTCCTTATAAAGCTTTCGTTCCGCGGAAAACATTTCTATGATGTGCCCAACACCTAACAATTCGGCTTCACCGTACTTCTTTCCGATGATTTGAATTCCGGATGGAAGTAATGTGTTGTTTTCATCCGCGCTATCTTTGCTTCTAATGACCAACGCCGGGAGTCCGGAGAGATTTACGTTTACCGTCATTAAATCACCGGTGAACATAGCTAAGGGCTCTTGGTTCTCGTTTTTCATATACGCGAGCGACGACGTTGCCGGAGTTAAGAAGCCGTCGTACGTTTGGAGGTGTTGCGTCATTTCAGCGTAGATTAATCGACGCACTTCTTGCGCTCGTTTATAATACGCGTCCGAGTACCCTTCGGAAAGCGTGTACGTCCCCATCAAAATGCGTCTTTTCACTTCTGCACCAAAGCCTTCAAAACGCGAACTTTTAATTGAATCGACTAAATCCATGTTCAAGTAATCCTGGGCACCGAAGCGAATGCCGTCGTATCGCGCTAAATTACTGCTCGCCTCGGAAAGCGCGAGAATGTAATACGCGGGAAGACCGAAAAGAAACGTCGGACAGGACACTTCGTGCACTTTCGCTCCTAAACTTTCCACCAACTCTATGGATTCCATAACGCTCGCGGAAACTTTTTCGTCCAATCCAGTAAAAGTTTCTTTAATCACCGCGAACGTCTTTCCTTTCAAAGGCGCGGCTACGTCGACTAAATTCTCTTTACTCACAATCGCATCCGTGAACGACGACGACCCGCTACTACTACTATTATTGTTACTGCTATCAAAGTACTTTGCGTCCAAATTCGAGTTGTTATCATCACCAGTATTACCACACAAAACGTCCATTAATATCGCCGCATCTTCCACGCTCGACGTGATTGGTCCTATGCAATCGAACGAGCTCGCGTACGCCAACAACCCGTGCCTGGAAACTCTCCCGTAACTTGGCTTCAACCCGACCGTCCCGCAAAACGCCGCCGGTTGCCGAATAGACCCCCCGGTATCGGATCCTAAACTCGCCGCGCACAACTGCGCTGCCACCGCGGCCGCGCTCCCACCACTCGACCCACCGGGCACTCTCGACTCGTCCCACGGATTCGACGTCGGCGCGTACGCCGAACTCTCCGTCGTGCTCCCCATCCCGAACTCATCCATGTTCGTCTTCCCTAAAACAACCACGCCTTCCTTATTTAAATGTTTCACCACGTCCGCGTCAAAATCTGGCCGATACTCTCTCAAAATCTTCGACCCCGCGGTCGTGTATGTGTTCTTCGTGCAAATGTTATCCTTGACCGCAATCGGAATCCCGTGCAACAAAGACCTCTTCTTCTCTCCTCTCTCGGGATTCATCCTCTCGCGGTCCATTTCCGCGGCTCGTTCCAAAGCGTCTTCTTCGTTCACGCTCGCGTAACAGTTCAAACTCGAATCTTTCATTCTTTTCAGGTACATTTCGGTGACTCGCAGAGACGTCAGTTCCCCCGACTGTAACTTTTGCGCGATTTTTTTAATCACGCTTTTTGTTGTGCCGTCGATTTCAGAAGAAGAAGAAGAAGAAGAAGAAGAAGAAGAAGCGTTACTACTGGCGGTGGCAAAACGACGACAAAAATTCTTCTTCTTCTTCTTCTTCTTCTTCGTGTTGTTGTTATTCTTTTTGCAATTTACACCAACACCACCGCGCGCGCGCAAAGGAGGAGAGAGAGGAGGAGAAAACGTCATCATCATCATCCTTCTTCGGATAAAGAAGCGCAGCGGCTTTTTTTTTGTGAACTCTTCCGTGGAAAGAAAATGTAACAGAAGCACAAGATTTAGGGTTTGTAACAAACCCTAAACTCCTGCGTGATTTTTTCCTTCTCGAGAATTTTCGTCTCCTGACAACAAACAAGCCGCGGGAAGAATACGAGCGAAAATCATCATCATGACCTCCTTTGGCGCGACGACGACGACGGCGGACAACAGAGACAAAGAATGCCTTACCGGTGGTAATAATGAGAACAACAATAAATCTACCCTGTTTGGGGGTAAAGTCGCCATCGTTGCGGCCACGGCGTGCGCCACCTTAGCGTTGGCCCCGTTTTGCTATTTGCAAGGCGCTCGGTCCGCCATCGCTGCGTCGAACAACGCGAACATCCTCCTCCCTCTGAAGGCGGAAAATGATGGACGACTGACGAGCAGTAGTTTTAGTAGTAGTAGTAGTAGGAGTCACGAGCAGCGACGAGCCACTGATTATGGCATCGAGAGAGAGTCGAAACTGGGAGAAAAGTCGTCAAAATCCGTCGATGTGAAGAGGAACAACAACAACAACAACAAAATCAATAACAACAAAAGAGCCGCGACGACATCGTTCGCGAAGAAGTTTGTGGAAGCGTACGAACACGAGAAAGTCGAACAGCGACGAAGGCGGAGCAGCAGCGAAAGTGCTTCTTCTTCTTCTTCTTCTTCCAGCTCGAGTAAGAGTAACTTGATCTCCGCGCTCGGCTCGTCGAAATCGAAAGTTCCCATCTACGTGATTGCGTTGGAAGACCGACCGGAGGAGTTTGAGAAGTACGAGGCAATTCGAACGGTGTTTCCAACCGCAGAGCCGACGCATGGGATCGATCCTTTGCAATGGCCGAACAGAATTGAAGATGCGCAATACGCGGTCAAAGGACTGAGAAGTTACATGCAAACGCACAAAAGCGATCCGGCGCTCGTGGATTTCTTAAAAGTTCGCCAAGAACCGTTCGTTCCCTCGGGTTTGTCCTACGGAAAGGAGGATGATATTTCGCCCGGGGTTAACTGGATCGATCAGTTTGACAACTTTCGAGAGCATCCGTGGTTGATGGCGATCGATCACAGAGAAAGCGACGGGAAGTTGACCGAGGAAGAAGTCGGGAGAGCGCATCACATCGGGTGTTTGTTCGCGCACTTGTACCAGTGGCAATTGATGCTCGACCGAGGCGAAAAGAAGGCTTTAATTTTCGAATCTGACGCGCCGAGAATCATGGAGGCGATACCATTTTGGGCGAGCGAACAAGTCGCGGAGCACGCGCCGGTGGATACGGACATTTTGCTCATCCGAGCGCAGCACGTCGGGGAAAAACCGCCGGGGCCGTTGGCGACGACGTTTATCGCGACCAACCCGAACGATTCGAGCGAAAAGCAAACTATTAACATTCATAAGTATAAATCCGCCGGCGCTGGTGCTGGATTAGAAGCCTACGTCGTCTCGTCAAACTTTGCTAAAAAGGCGCAAGCGTATTTGGCCAGACACGGAGCGGATATGATTGACGGGTACATCATCAAGTTGTGCCAGAGCTCATATAAACACGCGATTTACGAGCGGGCGTATTACTCGATGTATCACGAGGATATGTTCTTAGAACCGTACGACGCGGCGCACCCAAAACCGACCGTGTTCAACTGCTACGTCGCGAGTACGCCGGATAAAGCGGATTGATATGTTTAGAAGTCAAACTTTATAAAATTATTATTTACTATTTTGATGTGTGTTGTTTATTTATATGTGTACATGAATCTGTTTACTACACGAGTGTCTGTTATCTCTCTCTCTCTCTCACTTTCTATTTTCGACCTCTCTTTCAAGCATCCTCGAACGTTTGTCGATGCGTAATCTGTTGTCCTTCTTCGCAAAGAGTAAACTCAAACGTCGCGACGCCGTCTTTGTATTTCGCCGAGCTCAACGCGTAACTTTTGGGAATGTAAAACTTCCTTTGCACGTATTTGCGATGTGTACCGCGCTCCATCCGATATGATTTTACTTTCGGAAATACGTCTTCTTTTCTCTGAGGTTCGAGGACGTTTGGATCCTTCTTCTTCGATTTCCTCAGCATTTTCCGCACGATGTTCTCTTTCTCTTTCTCCTTGACTTCTTCCTCTTTTTCTCTTTCTCCATTTTCGTTTTCCTCTCTCGTGCTCGAGACAACCTCGATGAAAAAAGCTACGCCAGGGCGATTCGTGCACTCTAGGGTCTTAAAGACAATGTTCTCGATGCCGACGCCGGGCATATCGCAATCCAAAATGTACTTCCCGCACGGTTTCCCCATCGTCTCTATAATACCTCTCACGTCGACAGGAATCACTCTCGCGTTTCTCGAAAGCACCGCGACGGCACCTGTTTTGTTCTCGTTGTATTCCTCCGGTAAGTCTCGAAACGCCTCCCGCGCTTCCCTTCTCTTCATTTCATTAGTATCCTCTTCTTCCGCATGAAAATCGGAGAAAACACGACTCCTTTCAAACTGGTCCTGTCGCACCCGCCTGTGATACTCGTTTTGTTTTCTCTGCTGCGCGAGATATTGCTCCCGTAAATATCTCGGATTCACGTACCCTCCTCGTCTCCCTCTCCCTCTCTCCTCCTCTCCTCCCTCGTCCATCTCTTCCTCCTCTTCCTCGATCGTGTGGTCCCAGTTCTCCAAGTTCCTCTCCTCGTGAAAATATTGGTTCGTGTAATAGTTCCAATGCGGAGAGGTGGACGACCTCGAAAGACGTCGTCTGTGGTCCCCTCGTTCTTCCATCGCGCCTCCTCCTCCTCCTCCTCCTCGGTTGTTATTATTCTCGTTCGGTGATGAAGAGTAATAATAATACGGTTGTTCGTCAGACCGTTCTCCGTTTCCTCCGTTTCCTCCTCGAGTCGTCGTCGTCGGTGGTGAGTGGGGTGATTCAAACGACATGCGGCATGTTTTTTTTTGTATCTTCAAAGTTTGGCGTTATCGCGTTATCGCGAAGATATTTTTCAATCAACGCTCGAGAACAAATTAGGGTGCTCTTTCTCTTTACAAACATTACACATTATTAACGCGTCATAATAACAACGAGAAGAGCTTGATTTTGTACACGAAACAACAACAACAACAACAACATCCATTAATTATGTCGCAAAATTCCTCGAACGACTACTTGTCGGTGATATACACCGGGTCGATAGTACTCTTCACGCTCGCGTTGAAAGGTGAGAGAATTATGAGAAGATGATGATGATGAGTCACATTTCTTTTCCGTTCAAATCCGCCTTTTTTATCGGAGATATTTTTTTCTTCTTCTAATTCTTCTTCCTCCTCGTCATCGCGCGCGAGACAGACAGAGAGTGACAGAAAGTGGAGATTTGAGGGAGTCTTCTGTCTGTCTCTTTCTTTCTCGGCGAGTGCTTTTGCGCGCGCGTTCCTGCTGCGTTCCTTCTTGGATGATGGCTTCGTGTGTTGTCTTCTTGGGGTGTTCTCTGGTTGTTGGAATTGAATTGGTGTCTTGGATTTTTTACTCACACAAAAGCACTTTACTTTTTATAGGATTATCGAAAACGGAAACTTCGCGCATGGGTAACATTTACGGCATGCTCGGTTTTCTCGTCGCGTTCGCGGGGATTTTAGCCTCCACCTTTGTGTATTCTCGAGGGTATTGGTTATTCTTCGCGGTGGCGTTACCGCCGGGTTTGGTTTCGGTTTTCATGAGCTTTCGCGTGCAGATGACCGGGATGCCGGTGATGGTTGGATTGTTCAACGGGTTTGGTGGTTTAGCGTCCGCGTTGCTCGGATTGGCGTTGTATTACGATCAACACGAGAAGATGCTTCAAGAAGCGAACGATTTGTCCTCGAATAAGGAGGTGTTGAGGTCGATTTTTTACCTCTTTGGCATCGTCGTCGGCGTGGTGACGTTCATCGGTTCCATCGTCGCCTGTTTGAAGTTGGCTGGGAAGATCTCCACGAAACCGATGATTCCACCGGGGAGAGTCGTTTGGTTGCCCTGCTTGTTGGGCGGTATCGTGGCGACTGGCGTGATCGCGGCTATGGGTGGTTTTGACGCGACTTCCGGCTCCGGCGGTTTGATTTGCTTATACGTCATGACTGGCCTCTCTGCTGTGTACGGGTATTTGTTTACCATGGCAATTGGCGGCGCAGATATGCCAGTGGTCATATCTGTGTTGAACTCTGGATCCGGATGGGCCGGCGTTTTCGCCGGTTTCATGTTGGATAACGAATTGATGATTATCGGCGGCGCTTTCGTCGGCGCGTCTGGGATCATTTTGTCCTTCGTCATGGCGGAAGCGATGAACCGATCGTTGGTTTCCGTATTAGCCGGTGGGTTCGGTGACACCGGTGGAAGCGCAAAAAAAGATCCAAACGCGCCGGTAGATGATCGTGAACCGACTATCTTCACCAAAGACGATACCGTCAAAACGCTCATGGACGCCAAGTCTGTGATTATCGTTCCCGGGTACGGCATGGCCGTCTCGCGAGCGCAACACTCCGTGTGCGAGTTGACGAAATTGTTGAGATCGTTCGGGAAACAAGTGCGTTTTGGCATTCACCCGGTCGCTGGGCGCTTGCCTGGCCATATGAACGTTTTGTTGGCCGAAGCGTCTATTCCGTACGATATCGTGTTGGCGATGGATGAAATCAACGACGATTTCCCAGACACGGATGTATCCATCGTCATCGGCGCAAACGATACGGTCAATCCAGCAGCGCAAACCGATCCCACCTCTGCCATTGCCGGAATGCCCGTGCTTGAAGTCTGGAAAGCGAAGCAGTCGATCGTTTTAAAACGATCCTTAGCCTCTGGCTACGCCGGCGTCGAAAATCCGCTCTTTGTGTACCCGAACAACGCGATGTTATTAGGCGACGCGAAAGGTACCATCGATGGTTTAGTCGAAGAGATTCGCGCGAATTACGGAGGCGATTTACAAAAAGGTGACGTCGCCGTGAACATCACGACGAAGAAAAAACAAGAAGCGGCGGATTACACGCAGGTTCCGAAACCATTTGCGGGTACGAAACCGTTGGTGACTTTGGGCGTCGTTTCCGAAACGAAACCTGGGGAGAAACGGTGCGCGATGACGCCGGCAGTCGCTCGAACGCTTCTCGAAAAACACAACATCCACTGCATCGTCGAGTCAAATTGCGGTTTAGCGTCTGGGTATTTAGACGCTGAGTATAAAAAGTGCGGCGTCGCTGTTGTCTCATCGAAAGCGGAGGTTTACTCGAAAGTCGACGCGTTGTTGAAAATCGGTAAACCGACGGACGAGGAGTTGACTTCGATGAAAGGGAAAACAATCGTCGGTTGGGTATCGCCGAATTTTCCGGAATCCGAAGCTCTCGTCCAGAAAGCTGGGAGTTCAGGGTGTAACTTAATTTCCATCGATTCTGTCCCGAGAATCACGACGGCACAAAAGATGGACGTTTTGTCCTCGGTCGGTAAAATTGCCGGCTACAGGGCAGTCATCGAAGCGGTGCATAAGTTCCAATCATTCCTGGCTCCGCAAATCACGGCTGCCGGGAAGTATCCGCCGGCGAAAGTTCTCGTCATTGGTGCTGGTGTTGCCGGTCTCGAAGCGGTTGGTGCGGCGCACTCGTTAGGGGCGGACGTTCGAGCGTTCGATACGAGGTTAGAAACGCGCGATCAAGTCGAGTCTATGGGCGGTAAGTTTCTCGAGATGCACTTCGAAGAGGACGGTACCGGCGAAGGTGGCTACGCGAAGACCATGTCTCCCGAATTTATCGAGAAAGAAATGGAATTGTTCCACGAACAGTGCAAAGAATGCGACATTGTCATCACAACCGCGGCAATTCCAGGACGCAAAGCGCCGATTCTGTTGAAGAAGTACCACGTCGACGCCATGAAGGCTGGATCTGTGATTGTCGATTTAGCCGCGTTGACCGGCGGTAACTGCGAGTGCACGAAATCGAACCAAACGTACGTGTACGAAGAAAAAGTAACCATGATTGGTAACACGGATTTGGTTTCCGGAGCCGCGCAAATCGCTTCACAAATGTACGCCACGAACATGTTGCACTTAATCTTGCACATGTGCGGAAACCCAAAGAAACCGGAGGAAGGTAAATTTCAAGTGGACTTTGACGATATCATCGTTCGCGCGGTGACGGTTGCCAAAATCGGTCAAGGTTTAACCTGGCCGCCGCCAAAAGGTACTGGACCACCACCGCCGAGAATGGATGCCAAGAAAACTGCCGGTGCCGCCGGTGATCTTTCCATTAAAAAGGAAAAAACGATGCTGTTTGGCGGTATCGTGAGCTTGAGCGAAGTCCTCGTGCTTTTATTCGTCACCGGTTTCCTCGTCGTCGTCGGTGTATTCTGTCCGCCGAGCTTCTTCACGTACCTTTTATTGTTCATCCTGGCCGCCTGGGTTGGCTTTTTGTTAATCGGCAACGTCGCGAGCTCCTTGCACACTCCGCTGATGTCCGTTTCGAACGCGATTTCTGGCATCGTCGTCATCGGCGGTTTGCTGGCGCTCGAAGACTACGCCACCAAAG
>Ga0222716_10000962_pt1 | contig 24240 bp, 29 predicted proteins | sample C33_13DmetaG_FD_165044 | JGI IMG/M metagenome (GOLD analysis project Ga0222716, IMG submission 165044) | Estuarine water microbial communities from San Francisco Bay, California, United States - C33_13D | ecosystem: Environmental > Aquatic > Marine > Unclassified | place: USA: California... | reverse complement strand
AGAAACCTATTTGCTGAATCGAATCTAATCAGGCAAGGCGAAGACAAGAATCAGATCGCCACCTCTTCGCCCTCTCGATCCGCCGCCCGATGCTACGGTCACATATTCCTGACCATCGATGACATATACCGAAGGTGATGCGAACACGCCGGCGCCTGTATTGAACTTCCATAGCTCTTCACCGGTATAGGCATCATAAGCATAGAAGTAGCCAGCGGTATTGCTTCCGGCCCCGACGAATACAATGCCCCCCGCGGTGACTACCGAACCGGCTTGTCCGTAGCCTTCGAAGATCTGTCGCCAGATTAACTCGCCTGTGGTTGGGTCATAGGCAGAGAAATATCCCTTGGGGTCGCGGCCGGAATTGAACGGCTGATCGATGGCATTAATATATAAATAGCCGGTGTCTTTGCCATAGGAAATCGGAGCATAGTTTGCGCCGCCTCCATAACCGGGAGAGAAAATCTGGTTCGGCCCAATAGGCGTGAACTGTTCAACAAGTTCGTTTGCTTCCATCTGCTGTGCAGGAATATCCGTAGGGAAGACTGGGGATACGGGCTCCATTCTCTCGCCATTGGCCTTATGTGGTATCGGCTGTGTAGGATAGGGGACTTCGCCTTCCACATCTGTTTCCGTTGAGACAGGCGTCTCTATTATCGGGTGAACCGGTTCGCCGGTTTCTCGATTGAGTATGTAGAGCCAGCTATTCTTGCTTGCCTGCGCCAGGGCTTTAACGTCCTGTCCGTCGACTTCCATATCGAATAATACCGGCTGGTTGCCAGAGTCGTAGTCCCACACATCGTGATGGACCTGCTGGTAATACCACTCCAGATTTCCCTCTTCGAGAGAGAGGGCAATAATGGAATCGCTGAAAAGATTCATACCATCGCGCTTGGTGCTATCGCCGAAGGGATTGCCTACGGCCACATAGACCATTCCCAATTCGGGATCGATTGCAGGTGTTTCCCAGATGCCGCCACCGTTGCGTTCGCCGCCAACCCAGGTTGGTCCCGCGATATCCCAGCCCTGATCGGTCTCGTCTTGTGGAACAGTATTGAAGTTCCAGATGCCCTCGCCGGTCTTGGCATCGATTGCCAGCACATAGCCGCCAGCGATATGGCTCTCGCTGCGCGTCGTGCCGACATAAATCACGCCGTCATAGACTTGCGGAGCGGTTGTAAACCAATAGCCTACGGATATCGCCGTCTCGATATCCGGATTCTTCTGATGCAGTACATCCAGAATCACCGGTGCCTGACCGTTGTCTCCAAACCCTTCAAGGGGTTCGCCGGTGATTGCATCGAGGGCGAAGACAAACGAGCCCGCTGCGGAATACACCACACCGTCTTCATAGGCCACGCCTCTATGTCTGAAGATATAGCCCTCGCGACGACCACCGCCTAATAGGCGTGTTACGTCATAGGTCCACAGCAGGTGTCCGTCTACCGCATTAAGAGCATAGACACTGCCGCGGGAGTCGGTGACGTACATCATGTCGCCGACAATCACCGGCGTAGTCTGGTTGCTCACGCCATCGATCACGCCGTGTTGGAAAAGCCACTTGGGAGTTAACTCGGCAACATTCTCTCGATTGATCTGATCGCTGGGCGCATAGCGAGAACCTGCGAGGTCGAGATTGTGTAGGCGCCAGTCCATATTCTGCACGGACGAGACGGGCCGAAGTGCAGAAGTAACTTCTACCTGCTCTACCTCACCACCGGTGCTCCTGCTACTGGTCGCGACTTCAATCGAGGTGGAATCGCCTTCGGGTGCACAGCCAATTAACAAAATTGGCAAGCAGGCTGCAAGCAGCAAACCCTTAATAGTATTTTTTCCTGAGTGCATCATGAATCGTGCTCCCTATTTATCAGTAGAATGACGAGTGTAGTTATAGACTGCTCTGAACCATGAATTCTACGATGGCCCTGAGTTGCTCGTCGCTGCAGGTCGCACAAAGACCTCTGGGCGGCATGATGCCATTGAGCCCGTTGATGGTGTTCTGCACGAGAGTGTCCATGCCTTTGTCCATGCGTATTTCCCATTCGATCTGATCGCCGACCTCGGGTGAGTGAGCAGCGCCGGTGCCATGGCAGGCAAAGCAGGTAGATTGATAAGTTTCTTCTGCGTCGAAGGCAGCGTCTTCCGCAGCATTAGCCTGCGTCATGGCGAGTAGGAAACAGCAGATTGCACTACCTAGAAACTTTGATCTCATTTTTTATTATGTCCTTCAATCTAATACTGCTTGCGTACGATGTTAAAGAAGTCGACGAACTTTTGCATATTGTTCTTATCCTGGGAGATTAGCAGAGAGTGATCTGCGCCGGGAATTTCTACATAGACATGTTGCATGCCGAGCTCGCGCATCGATGCTACCCAGGCACGAGTGCGTTCGACGGGCACGGATTCATCCTGGTCGCCTTGCAGAACGAAGATAGGCAGATGCTTAATCTTTCCTAGAATCTCATCCATCGGTGCATTGGCTTCAGGGGCAGGTGCCGCAACTCCCAGACCTGCGAATAGGTCTGGGTACTTCGCGGCAATATGATAGGTGCCCGCACCGCCCATGGAGTGTCCCCAAAGATAGATTCGATTGGAATCGACATTGAACTCATCACGCATTAGCTGCAATACGTTGAGAACATCTTGCTCACTATTTCTGGCATCTTCCATGTCCTCGAGAGCTCGGGAGCCGTACCATCCACGGCGGATATAACCCAGAGGGGTGACAACTATATAGCCGTTCGCTTCAGCCTGATCGAGGAATCCGTGGTAGCCCATCAACCAATCGTGGCTTCTGCCCAGGCCATGCAAGGAAACAATTAAGGGAGAAGCCCGACTAGCGTCATAGCTGGAAGGAACAAACACGGCGTAGGGAATTGACTCTCCCGTTGTCGGAAATTCGTAGCTTCGATGCTGCACACGCGGGTCATCGATATGCTGTTCATCATCGCTGGCCTGACGATCGGCCATGGCAAATGTACTGGTAGAAAGAGCGGCGGTAATCAGTAGTGAGTTCAGGAGTGCTTTCATTGTTGTTATCTCCCACCCCTGAGGGCATCGAATTATTTAGAATAGTAAGCAGTGCCTCAGAGAATAAACCAATTCAGCACTGCATATCAAAGAAGAACAGAGCGGGCGCAGCTAGGTAGCGAGTAACACACTACAATTGAAGTGGCTTTGCCCAGTATTGATTGCTCAGTCTATGGATTCGCCAAACAGGCCACTTTCGGCAAACATTCGAATTAGCGCAATCGCGTCACGGTCGGTCTCTAGATAAGCCGATTTCAAGTGCTCTGAGACATCAACGGAGCCGTCTTCGTCTATCTCGCGTCTATAGCTGAAACGGACGAATAGGTAGCCCTCCTCGGGCTCTTCCAGATGGGTAACGCTCTCGGCATCTATCTGGTCATATTCTTCCATAGTCTGGGTATGAATCTTCTCATCCTGATAAAGCATTACCAGTTCATAAAACTTAGCATCTCCAACATCGATGACGCGCTCGAATTCATCCTCAGCGTATTCTTTGGTGGTCACCTGCAGGCTACTATTGAATCTATCGGGGCGCCTTGCGCGTAACACCAGCCCCTCCCACAACTGAGACCTTGTCAGCATGGGCAATTCATGGTTGGCCGGATCGTTGACTTGTATTATGTGTTCGAATTCGAGCAAAACGCTCTCCTGAGTAAATCGACTAGTCGATCTGTAAATTCCACGATTCAACTTCATCGAGCATCTCGAAATCTGTCCAGTCGAATTTAAGTGGAGTGACTGAAATATATCCCTGCTGGTAGGCATAGGTATCTGTCGCTGGATTCTCGGAGCTAACAATTACGCGCACACTTTCATACTCAGTGCGCTGTGCACCGCTACTAACAACATCGTAGCTGGCAGTACTTAGGTAGGAATCCCCCATGGGGCGCACGGCTACGCCTTTTAGCTCGCCGGCTGGAACGTTGATCGAAATCAGCGTGCCCAACGGGGCGCCTTCTCTGCGATAGCGGTCAACAAGGTCTGCGGCAAACTTTGCCGTGGCGGCGGTATTTTCACTATTCGGATCTTCGGAGACGGCTATCGCAGGCAGACCATGGTACAAGCCTTCCATCGCCGCCCCCACTGTGCCCGACAGATGGGAGACATTGCCAACATTGGCGCCACGGTTAATGCCCGACACGACGATATCGAATGGACTATCCTTGCCTAAATGCTTAATGCCGAAACGAACCGCATCGGCGGGCCGGCCATGGACGGCATAGCCGAAAAAGCTGCCGTTACGCTTATAGTTGTCTACCGTTATCGATCCGATAGAGGAATGGCTGGAACCGGACTGGTTCACATTAGGTGCGGAGACTACAACTTCTACATCGGAAAGTTGTGCCAGAGCTTCTTGCAAGGCATGTAGTCGCGGAGATTCTATGCCATCGTCGTTTGAAAGAAGCACGCGATAGGACTGTGCGAATACCCCCGCGCTAAAGCTGAGTAGGCAGACCATCAGCAGGAGTCGCGCTAAACCTGTGTTGGTTCTGCTTGATTGGAGTCGTTGGTTTGAGTGCATTGTTTAGTCCTCGCTGTATTGGCTTATCTTGCGCAATTTCGGTCTATTAAGTGTAGTTGTCAGTTAAATTGATTTAGGATTACATAACAACCAGCTGGCTATAGTACAGACTAGCTTGCACAAATTACAGTTATACACCCAGTAGGAACCACCTATGCGCGGCCAAGTGAAAGTAGCAGCAAAAATACTAGCGACTCTGGTTGCTTTGAACGCAGTAGTCCCCGCGTTCGGACAGAGCTCACCAAGCGCCGATGCAAAGCTTGAAAACAATCTGACAACGGCGATGGCATGGAAACAGACCGCCGCCGAATACCGCGCGCTGTATCACCAAGGCTTCAACCTGGCGCGACTGCGCGTCGAGCTAGCTCTGGCACAGAAGCAGGATGGCACGCTCCCCCTTGCCATAATCAGTGATGTCGATGAAACTCTGCTATTGGCGAATGACTACTGGGGCTATCTAATCGAGCAGGAGCAAGACTTTTTCGATGATGCAATCTGGGATCGCTGGGTTGCAGAGAATCGTGCGGTTGCCAGTCCTGGCGCGTTGGAGTTTCTGGAATTTTGCGTCGCCAACGGCGTGGAGATCTTCTATGTAACCAATCGCGACCAGGGTGATTCTACCGTCCAGTTGGCGCTAGACAATCTGAATGCGGTAGGTTTTCCCTCGGTGGACAGGGCACACCTGCGCGTCTTGCGCGAGACATCAAACAAAGAGCAAGTTCAACAGCAGATAAGAGAAGACCATGAGGTCGTGGTGCTATTGGGTGACAACCTGAATGATTTTGCCCGTCGCTACTATTCTACTGACCTTGAACAACGTCTCAGCCTGATGGAAGAAGATCGAGAGCGTTACGGACGCGACTATATACTCTTTCCCAACCCAACAGACGGCCATTGGATTCGCGCCATCTTCGGTGATTCGGAGCCACCTCCATCGGATGCGAATCGTTCTATCTTAAAACAGGCCGCGACACGATCCGCCTGGACACCCTAGGAAATCTTAGCCTCGAGTCAATGAGTCGACAGGCAAACTGGCAGGCAATAAAATGCTCGCCAGTCAATTTACATACACCCGAATAACCGATATCACAAAATAGAAAATAGGATAGTAGATGAACCCGGACGTACTCTTTAAGCCGTTTAATCACCCGAAACTTCAGTTACCTAATCGAATTGTCATGGCACCGATGACCAGACAGTTTTCTCCGAACGGTATTCCCGATGAAAACGTTGAGCAATATTATAGAAGACGCGCCGAAGGCAATGTGGGCCTCATCATCACCGAAGGTACCACCGTTAATCACAAGGCGGCTTCTTCGGCGGTGCAGATCCCCTGTTTCCATGGCGAAGCATTGGAAGGCTGGGCAAAGGTAGTCGAGAGTGTACATGCCGCCGGCGGCAAAATAGCACCGCAGCTGTGGCATGTGGGTGGGATTCGCAAGCCTGGCGAGGGCCCATATCCAGACTATCCATCGGCGACGCCTTCGGGGTTGCTTAGTCCGGGTAAGAAGGTGCTGGAACCTCTCTCAACAGCGGAAATTGATGAAGTGATCGCAGCCTTTGCACAGGCGGCGGCAGATGCCGTGCGGATAGGGTTCGATGCCATCGAGTTGCATGGCGCCCACGGTTATCTAATCGACAATTTTTTCTGGGAAGGTACGAATCAGAGAGACGATAAATATGGCGGTTCGCTATCCAAGCGCACACGCTTCGCGGTCGAGATCATGGAGGCCATACGCGGTGAGATCGGTGACGACTTCCCGGTGATTTTGCGATTCTCGCAGTGGAAGCAGCAAGACTTCGAGGCGAAACTGGCGCAGACACCCGAAGAGCTGGAACAGTTTCTCAGCCCCTTGTCCGATGCCGGAGTGGACATCTTCCACTGCAGCAACAGACGCTTCTGGGAACCAGAGTTCGAAGGCTCTTCCTTGAATCTTGCCGGTTGGGTGAAAAAGATTACGGGCAAGCCAACTATCAGCGTTGGCAGTGTTGGTTTGACTGAAGAATTTGTCGCAACCTATCGTGATGGCTCTGCGGAAGTTGCGGGCATCGATGAGCTGATCAGCCGCATGGAAGCAGACGAGTTTGATCTTATTGCCGTGGGTCGTGCGCTGCTAGCCAATCCCAATTGGGCAGACAAGATCCGCAATAATGACATGGATTCGATAGAGACTTTCAGTAAGGAACAACTGACAGAATTAGTCTAATTAGGTTGTCATAAAGATCGATACTTACTAGACGCTTTAGTTAGAGGTTAGGGGAATGGCACAGCTAGCAATATCCAAAGCACGATTATTTCTAATAGCAGCCGTTGTGGTTTTGTTATCGATAGCGCTACGGCTATTTCTGCCTCCGTCTGTTTCCAGCTCTGCGCAACTGTCCACTAGCGATGAGGCAATTGAGCGAGGAGAGTACCTGGTCATCGCCGGTGGCTGCATAAGTTGTCATCGCGGCGAAGAGGATGAGGAGTCATTCATCGGTGGGCTGGCGTTGGAAACCGACTTCGGCACCTTCTTCGCGCCAAATATTACTCCCGACATGGAGACAGGAATTGGCAGCTGGCAGGCGGAAGATTTTCTCTTAGCGTTGAAGCACGGGCGAAAACCCGGTGGTAGTTTCTACTATCCGGCGTTCCCTTTCCGCGCCTACGCCGGTCTTAGCGATCAGGATGCAGTGGATATAGGTTCCTATCTCATGAGCCTCGATCCCAAAGCCAATTCGGTTCCCGATGCACAGACTCCACTCTGGCTGAATCGCTGGGCGATGGCGGGTTGGAATCTCATGGCCGACATCAGCGAAGTTGAATATGAGGCTTTTGATGATGAATTGGTGGAGCGAGGCGCCTATCTGGCCAGAAATCTCGGGCACTGCAGTGAATGTCATACGCCAAGAAACTCACTGGGGATTCTTGATGCCACGCGCGAGTTCGCTGGGGCGACTCTGGGGGAAGACGTGATCGAGGCGATCGATGCCGCCGCGATGGAAGAATGGACGGCATTCGATCTCGACCTATTCTTACTCTTGGGTTTAAAACCCGATGGCGACTTTGCCGGTGGCGATATGAACGATGTGATAGAACACAACACCAGTAAGATTAGCGACGAAGACAGAGCGGCACTGGCGGCATTCTTTACCCGACACAATGCGTCTAATGAAGCGCAATAAATAACAAAAATTTCAGACACAAAAAAAGGGCAGCCTAGGCTGCCCTTTTTATTGAGTAGATAACTACTATCTAGTCATTGTCTACTCGGAAGTCGTCATGACAGTTTCCGCAGCCGCCACCTAACGCTCGGAAAGCACCAAGAGTCGCCGCTCTATCGCCACCGGCGGCAACGTCTGCAAATGTACCAGCAGCTTCCATCAATGCCTGTGCTTTCGCAGCAAATTCAGTTGGATTTTCCCAGATCACATCAAGCGCTTCAGTCTCAACATCGAAGTCCCGTGTATCTACCGCCGAGAATAAATCAGGAATCATCGGTGCGAGAGCGGCGATGTTGCGCGCATTCTTTTCTGCTACCGCCGCGTCAAAGGGTGCACCCCGTGCCATGCCTGCGATAGGAACGAGATTGAATAAGAGTAGTTTGAATACAGACTGGCGCGTCTCGGCGGCAGCTGCAGCAATCTGTGCAGGTGTAGGTTCATCTTGGGCCGATGCGGTAAACAGTGTGCCCGAAACAAGCATCGCTAAAGCAGAAACCAATACAAGTGCCTTTTTGATCATTTATATCTCCTATCCCTTGCAGGATAATTCTAGTTAATTTAATTCGATTAGCCGAATTGGCGCAATAGTGAACGCTAAAAATCGCCTTGGGCGAAACGGCAGAAACAGACTATATTACAAGTGATTTGCAAATGTCACTGCTACCAGCACAAATCTTCTATGCAGGGCGCGTGCTCCCGGACTAGGCAGCATCAATCGAAGAGACCCAATAAGCTGGCTCTAATCTAGTATTTCCCGAAATTTAGCACGCAGGACAGTCTTGTCATGGAGATAAGGCAGATAATCGTGAACGTGGTCGCAGCACTGAACAATCACATCGAAGTAGAAAGTTGATCTCAAACAGGGAGACTAGGGAGAAACCAGACTAGTTCGCAACTTCTTTCCAGACGAACAGCCGCGTCGCGAGAATGAACGCGATGACAAACCACAGCGCTATGCCAAATAGGCTAGGCGCGATTGACAATAGGCTCGCGCCATTATTAGCTATCTCGCGCATAGCGGTGGAAACGAAGCTAAGCGGAAGTATCTTTGCGATAGGCTGTATAAGTTCTGGCATCGACTCGATCGGGTAGAAGACACCAGACAGAAAGATCTGCGGAAAGATAACAATATTTCCCACGGCCATCACCGCTTGTTGGGTTTTGGCTATGCTGCCCAAACAGAAACCCAGACAGAGAAATATAAAGGTGCCGAGCATAACGATGAAATAGAACGATACAAAATTTCCTACAATAGTGACATTCAGTACGAGCACAGCTACAAGAATCAACACGGTGAGCTGTATCAGCACGATTGCCATTCTGGCCATAACAATCGAAGCGATAAAATCGCGCGGTCTAATCGGGGTAACAAAAAGCCTCTTCAAGATTCCCTTGCGGCGATACTCGACGATATTGAATCCACTACCTGCGATACTTAACTGCATAAGAGTAAACGCCAGAAGACCGGGAAGCAGGAAGTCGAGATAGCGCTGAGAGCGTGCCTGTACGTCCTCGACGGTTAGCGTAAACATGGGTTCGATATTTCTAAACTCACGTTCTATCGAGATCAGTGTTTGTTCGAGTAAGGGCATGATCAGGCTTAGCTGCTGCACCTGGGCGGCGTCCACTAGCAGCTGTAGTTCGGCACCATCGCTCTGTGCATCGAATCCCTCCGGCAGTATCAGCACCATAGTCTGGTTGCCTTCGACGAGTTCTGCGCGCAGTTGTTCTTCCTCACCTAGCGTAACCTCGAACAATGGATTGTCGATAAGCATCTGCGAAAAGTCGTTTGCCACCGCACTGGGGGAATTGTTTACGATACCAAGTTCTATAGGATCGACTTCGCCGTTGTTAGCAAAAGCAAACACGGTCATGAAAATAATGGGGAAGAACAAGCTAAAGAAGATTGATTGTCGATCACGCAGAAAAATTTTCAAAAAAACCTTAGCAAGATGTAGTTGCAGTTTCGAAGGCATATTAATCTCTTAAGCCATGGCCGGTAAGCGCGAGGAAAACATCTTCGATGTTGCCATGAAGAGGTGCCTGGGGAGGTTCCGGCGCATGTTTCAGGATCAGGTTCTGCGGTGTGTCTTCCGCGACCAACTTGCCATGGTCCATGATGGCGATTCTCTCACAAAGAGACTCGGCCTCTTCCATATTGTGCGTAGTTAGCACTATGGTCATGCCCGCGTTGTTTAACTCACGCACCAGATCCCATAGATTGTGTTTGGCTTGCGGATCCAACCCAGTTGTGGGTTCATCCAGAAATAAAACCTTCGGGGTATTGACCAGCGCGCAGGCAATAGAGAAACGTTGTTTTTGGCCACCGGAAAGATTGTCTGGCTTCGCCTGCGCCTTATCTAGCAGATTGACCCTACCTAAGAGTTCATCAGTGTCGACTTCTCGCGCGTAGAGAGTGGCGAACAAGGTAAGCAATTCACTGAGAGATACATTATCGAAGTATTCATTGGCCTGTAACTGTACGCCAATAATCTCTTTAACCGAATAGGGGTCAGCCGCCACATCAATGCCGTCAATAAACGCAGTGCCACTATCGATATCGTTCAGTCCTTCGAGCATTTCTAGTGTAGTAGTTTTACCCGCACCATTCGGCCCGAGAATTCCGAAGATTTCGCCGGCCTCGATGCTGAGAGAAATACCATCGACGGCGTAGAAAAATTCGGACTTCTTGTCGGGAAGAGGGTATTTCTTCGCGAGATTTTTTACTTCAATTATGGGCATGCTTTGATCCTGCTGGTTGCCGGATATCATACCCTAACTAAGCGCTATTAAAAGCTGGACCTTGAAAGGGTAGGGAGCCAGGTACAGGGAACTAAGTAAAAGAGCCAAATAAAAAGAGTTAAGTAAAGCTGCCTAGTCCCAAGAGACTAGGCAGACCGACTAGTAATGATAGTGGCGTTCGCGAGGTTTGATAGGGGCAAGGAAGAAGTAGAATACCCAGGCGAGCCAGGACAGACAGAACATCGCCATTAGCCACGCAATCTTTTCATAACCGGTAGTCTTGTCGGAGGTTGCGATTATCCAAACAGGGAGAACCCAAATTGCCAAGACCGCCGCGCCGCCCACTAGGACAAAGCCAAAGGAAAGTAGAGGCAATACAGCCACTACACCAATGATAACCAATACGATGACTAGGAAATTCGACAATAGCTTCATACATTACTCCATTTTGGCTTTTCTGCCTGACAAAGACGCTATTTTTAGCGATAGCCTTAGAGATATTGCGAATTCTGTGCCAACTAAATAAAGCATAAAAAACAACGAGTTAGAGAGCTAAAAAAAGTGCAAATAGGGGAAAAAGACTAAAATTGGCGAATTTCACCAGCTTTAGGCTTGTTGCAGGTGATCCGAACGACGAGTCTAGCCAGGGTGCGAGGCGCGATAACTGCCTACTGCTGATTTGTTTAGACTAGCTTAAACAGGTCAATTGCGAGTAACAGCTTAGTTAATAAAACGCGCATTTCTTCTTTTATACCGATCAAGTCGCTTTTTCATTTTTTCAAAGCTAATTCAGTCTCGATGTAACACCTGAATTCCTTGATAAAACCTCTGATTCGACTAGACCAATACTGTTGAATCCCCGGCGTTAAGGACATGGTGCTTAAATAAAGTCAAATCGATCCTGATTGGATTTAGCGAACAAATTATATTCATTATACTGAATCCAAATGTTCTCAATCAGAGACATTTGGGCATCAACTAGTCCGTTGAATCTTGCCCTGTCTTCTTTTGAAAGCTTTTCGGGATTGGTTCGTCCTAAGTGGTATATTGCCGACAGCTCAGCATCAGCGCCTATCTTGAAAGCAAGTTCGGACCATGCTGTCGCCGTAGCGTGATGGGTATTCCCTCGTGAGGTCTTCGTATTTGATTTAACTTGTATAGCCAGATATACCAGCGTTGTAAGCGTAGCCAAAGCGGCTACAAATTCTCCGATGCTTCCTAGATCTTGTATTGTCATTTCTTTCACCTTGGGGTGGGCGCTAATCTATCGACGCATTGAACATCTGATCAGCAGCTGAGTAAGCAATTCTGGGTTTGCAGCGTAGCAGGAGAAAGTTTTCAGATTATTGAGCGGATCTCAAATCGGAATTTTTATAAATATCGAGTGTTTCGATAGCATCTCGAGACAATAAGCCGTCGACATAATTCGCGAACCCTGGGTGGAGGAAACCTCTTCTCTGATTCCAATAACGATTCATACCAGGAAGATCTTTTACAGCCACTAAGGCCGTAGTTACAGCCTCACGAAATTCGGTATCCAGAGTCCCTTCCTCCACGAGAAGATAGCTACTCTGCATGCCTAATATGGCGGTATGCATCGACATCATAAACTGAAATTCGTCGCGATCAGAAAGTGGCTCTGGGCTCCACATCGCGTTATACCAGATATCGCTGGCCTGTCGGTTTCTTCCCATTTCAAGATACCACGATTGCATGGCAGTAGTTGCATCACTGGCAGCCGCGGATCTTATTGCGGATGTACTATCGCTAACCTGCAAGCCAACATAAATTAGCGAAACGATTACCGCAATTCCTCCCACGATTTCCGCTATAGAAGCCTAGTCTTCTAAGTTCACAGTCTATCCTCACATGGTTAAGGGTGCCGTAGGATAAACCAAAAATGGAATAAGAATATAGCGCAAAGTATCGTCAGAACCTTATGTTCTGGAATATATAATGTGCTTCGCAGTAGCGGAGGCGCTAGATGCTTTCTTGTTAATTCTTTGTTATAGGGTCGATACCGATGTATCAGTAGACGAGTCATGCAAACACTTCTGCAATAATGCAGTTGTTCTATCGCAGCCGAATTTTTCGATCACTCATTAAACTAGATGCACTATCCGATCGGAATCGCTGTGTTTAACTCAATGGGCTAACTTGTTAGGCTGTGCCTTCCTATCTGCCGCCATCGAAACGAGACTCTCTTGGTTCATCGCAAACATATAGCGTGTAGTCTTCGTAAAAATTCTCTCGCCCGTGGGATTGCATTCTCAGATGTGCTGGATGAGTGCGCCATGCTTCTAGACATTCCTTAGATTCCCATTCGTGGACTGATATGCGCTCTCCATCTGGGGCAGAGTAGGACTTATGAGAAATATAACCTGGCATACTTGTCGCAATCGCTGCCATTTCCTCTACACCAGCGTAGTACTCTACTAACTTATCCTCTTTGACACGCGATCTGAAAATTACTATAACCATCTGTCAATCCCTAATTTTCGAAGAACAAGCTAATGCTGTTAGTTACGAGCGGGCGGTAAGCCTGGTTCCTTATAGGTCAGCTATGTATCGTCTTGATCTTGCTCGCTAGCCGTACGAAATTGTTCAAGCAGGACAGTAAACCACTCACTCACCTCCGTTTCTTCTTGGCCACGACACCGAACTAGGTATGGCTCCCCCGTAGTCGCGCTTGCGCTGGCAATTTTTGTAATGAACTCTTCGGTGGTAGCAAAGAGATTTTCATTCAGCTCTCTTTTATTGCGGAGAAGTTCCCGGGCAGCTCTGCCTCGGTACCTTTCACCATTGCGGATAAATGTACAGCCATTCCTGCCGACAGAGCTGATTAGCCGGTTGATCTCATAGTTCATAGACTGCGCCGTGGAAACAGAAGGCAGTAGTATTAGGGCCAGTACAGATCCACACAAGACGGTTGTTGCGCCTCTGATGAAGTACAGCTTGTTCTTTGTTCGTTTCAAAATTTTATTCCTTCGCACATTTCTACCAGAATATTAGGATTGTAAATTAGCAACATAAGCGCTGAATAATCAGTGTTCTCGGGTCTACTCTAAGTAATTTGTTTGTTACATAGTAGTTCTAGTCCAATTTCTCTTCTTACAATTCTACACTTTTGTTCTTTTCTTCTTATCTCGCACTTCTAATCATTGGTGTAACAATTGGAGATGTTCCTATTTGAATCTGGCCCATACTTTCGAAACCGTGTCTTTCATATAAAGAAATATTACGCGGGTTTGAAGATTCCAAATAAGCAGGAAGCCCATCTTCATCTACTCGGCTTAAGGCGTGCTTCATCAGTTGAGAACCATAACCATTACCTTGATAGAAAGGGTCTACAGCGATGATGGGTAAATACCAACAGGGGTCTTCAGGATGGTAGGATTCCATTGCTTCGAATACTCCAAAAACATCTTCCAGCTTCTCCTCAGGAACCGTCGCCTCTAGTAGTGAAATCATTCGCTCTTCATCAGGCTCCACCCCTGGTGGCATCCATAGCGCCACACCTTCATAACCTTCAGTAACATAGGCAGTACCGCTGTCAATCGAGCGACCACCAAATGCATCAAACCCAGGGCCGGAATCTAAATAGGTATTGGCATCAGCCCAAAACCATCGCGCTAGTGGATCAGTAGAAAAACCCAATACGATGGATTGAATTATCTGATCCCGATTTTCTTCTTTACCTGTAAAAATTTGAGGTGGGTTCATTTGTTTGGTCCTGGTAAAGTTTTGTATAGCTTCTTGAGGCTGATAGCCAACTTAGCAAAAAATCTGTTCGCAGATGATCAGTATCACCAGATGCGTACGCGTTCCTCGGGTGCAATGTACAAGGCATCTTCAGGCTGCACATCGAAGGCGTCGTACCACTCGTCGAAGTTTCTTACTACACCATTTACTCGAAACTCCGCAGGCGAGTGGGGATCGGAAGTTAGGCGCTGGATCAAGGCGTCTTCTCGATGCTTGGAGCGCCATACCTGTGCCCAGGATAGAAAGAAGCGTTGATCGCCGGTTAGGCCGTCGATAATAGGCGCCTCTTCGCCATTCAAGGCCATCTTATAGGCACGGTAAGCGATAGAGAGGCCGCCTACATCGCCGATGTTTTCGCCCAGGGTGAAACTGCCATCGACAAAGTATCCCGGCACCGGTTCGAACTGATCGTATTGCGCGGCGAGGGCTGTAGTTAGCACGTCGAAGTTGGCACGGTCCTCATCTGTCCACCAATTGCGTTGCACACCATTGGCGTCGGACTTTGAACCCTGATCATCGAAGCCGTGGCCCATCTCATGGCCGATGACTGCGCCGATGCCACCATAGTTAACAGCAGTGTCTGCCGCTGGGTCGAAGAAGGGCGGCTGTAAAATGCCGGCGGGGAATACGATCTCGTTGAAGGAGGAATTGTAATAGGCGTTAACCGTCTGCGGAGTCATGCCCCATTCTTCACGATTCGTCGGCTGGCCGAGGCGGCTCAGGTTATCTTCATAGTAATATTCGCGCACACTCTGGGCGTTGGCAAAAAGGTCGTCGCGAGTTATCTCTATCGATGAAAGGTCGGTCCAATCATCCGGGTAGGCTATCTTGGGGCGGAAGGCTTTCAGTTTTAGCATGGCCTGCTGCTTCGTTTCCTCACCTATCCAGTCGATACGCTCAATACTCTGTGCCAGCGCGCTGCGTAAATTCTCGACTAAGTCGTCCATCTGCCGCTTGGCAGATTCCGGGAAATGGCGCTCAACATAAAACTGACCGATTGCCTCGCCCAGACTATTCCGAGAGCCTACACGAGCTATACCACGTTCCCAGCGTTCTCTCTGTTCAGGCACACCGTTAAGCACAGTGGAATAGAAATTGAAATATTCCTTGTCAATCTCATCCGACAACAGGCTCGCGTTGTTGGAAATGAAGTGATAGGTCATATAGGCAGTCCAATTTGCAACAGGCACATCTGCTATCAGTTCGATGATCGGTGCCATGGCGCTGGGGTAGGAGACATTGAGGTCTTCCAGGCCTTGCACACCACCCGCGGAAAAATAGCTATCCCAGTCGAAACCCGGGTAGCTAGCACGGAAGTCGTCGAAGCTCATAGGATTGTAGGTAAGGTCGCGATTACGACGGTCGGCTCTGGGCCACAGATGCTCGGCAATCCTGGTTTCTAGCTCTAAGATTTTAGCGGCCTTCGCTGCGCTATCCTCGATGTCGGCAAAATTCAGGATGCGCTCGATATGTGCCACGTATTCGCCGCGTACCTCGAGGAATCGCCCGGTGTCTTCCAGATAGTAATCGCGATCTGGCAGACCTATGCCGCCTACGGAAACTGCAAGCTGATGTCGGTCCGAATTGCTGCGATCAGTCCCAACGGAAAAACTGATAGGGCTCGCTGTAGTGTCTATGCGCGCGCGGCCAAAGGCGGCAACCAGCTGCGCCTGCGTGTCTATCTGTGCAAGCCGAGACAGGCCAGGCAGTAGGGGGCTGATGCCTAGTTCGTTCAAGGCTTCGGTATTCATGAAGCTAAGATAGTAATCGCTGACCTTCTGCTCCATGGAGTCCTGCGTGGGTTCAATCGAGGTCAGGTCGTCGATAATAGTTCGTACTCTCTCATCGGAACGGTCAATCAGATCGTTGAAGGAGCCGTGGGTGCTTCTGTCTGCAGGCAGTTCATAGCTCTCCAGCCAGCTACCGTTCGTGAAGCGAAAAAAATCATCTCCTGGTCTGGTGTCCAAGTCTTGATATGAAAGATCGATACCAAAGCTGCCTAGCTCGGGTGTCACACTCGCAACTGTCGCAGGCGCTGCCGTCTCTAAACTGCCCTGTGTCGGGTTGTCCGCGCTTTCTTCGCCGCCACAGGCAGCGAGGAGGGAACAAGTAGCTAGTGCTAAGAATTTTGTAGATGAGGGCACTGTAATTCTCCGGTATTTATTCAACGGCAAAGATAAAAGGGCAATAAATTTCTCATGATTAAACAGTATACCCGAATTAAAACGCTGTCCAATTGCAGATAGATCCAGAAAAAGTCCTGCTCTTATATTTGCCAGTATATGACGGTAAGATGAAGCGCAATTCATACCTGTGTTTCCCCATAGCGGCAGCTGCCTCGCAGAGAATAACAGGTCTGTTTGTCCCAGCTGTGTATGCAGCGTAACGAACATGGGCTCTGACTCAGAGAGCCTGGGTGCAGTAGACTTAATGCAAAACTCTCTTGTAAGAGCCAATGTTACGGGACTCGCCGTACTAATCATGTTGTTCGGACTGCTGCTGCTGGCGAGTCACAGCAATGAATTGCTACGGCAGATTGTCATTACCCCGGGTAGTAGCGCAGACCTCGGTGTAGAGGCCGCTTGCAGGGAAGACGAGCTCGAGGAAGAACAGCTCTCGCTGCAAGAATGCCGGCTGATGGTTGTCGATGTGCAAATCATCTTGAGCTCTAGCCCAGCCTGGTTTCGTCCCTATCAAATGACACTCTCCTCTTTCGGTATCGCCGCGGCACTGTTCTCGATCGTCACCGCCTTCGGCCTGATTAATCGACAGAGCCCGCCTTTCAGGTCGGTCGCAGTGAGTATGGGTATTCTGCTATTAGTAGAGCTGGCGGGCTTTCTTGCGGCAGTCAATACCGGCCCTCTATTGCGGGCTCGATATCTGTGGCCACTGCTACTGTGGTTCGTTGTCCATCTGTGTGTATTGGTAGCCGCTATCCGTCTTGCACAGCAACAAAGCGAAGTCGGTAGCGGATGAGCGAACTACAATCCCGAGAGAAAAATGTAGAGCAGCGGCATCCTAGAACAATTGTGCTTCTGCACTGGCTGGTGGCGGCTTCGGTATTCTTCCTGTTTATTTCCAGCTGGTGGATGTTGTCCTTGCCGCTGCCTTCTAGTGAATTCATCTATCGAGAACTGCCTTTCCAGCTGCATAAGAATATTGGCATCACCCTGTTCTTCGCGGTCATGGCAATGGCCGTCACCCGAGCGATTACTTTGATGGCTAGCGCGAAGAGCGGCAAGACCTGGCTTGAGCGACTCGCGCTGTGGGATCACATCCTTATCTATTTCCTGTTGGTGCTATGTTGCCTAAGCGGCTATATGTCATCTTCCTATAGTGGTTGGGCTACCAGCTTCTGGTGGCTAGTGGACTTCCCGTCTTGGTCGGCTGAGAATGACGAACTCAATATACTGTTCTCCGACATTCATATGTGGAGCTGTTGGGCATTGCTGGGGGTTATTCTGCTTCACATCTGCGCAGCGCTCTATCATGCCTTCGGGAACGATGGCCTGGTCGATAGGATGTTTCGACTGCGCTGAAAAATTTTAAGAAAATGCTATTGCGAGAAAACTGAATGAAAGAGATAGACACATTTGTAACGCATCTTGAATGCAGTTACACGGGCAAGACCTATCCAGCCGATCAACTTCATGGTTTGTCGGAGGCAGGCAAGCCGCTGCTGGTGCGATATGACCTGGAAGCTCTTGGTAAGGCTGTTGAAAAAGAAGACTTAGAAGGACGGCTTCCGGAATTTTGGCGCTACCGCGAATTCCTGCCGGTTAGAAAGTCAGAAAATATTGTGCGTCTCGGTGAAATGATGACGCCAATCTTGCCCGCCGAAAAATTGCAGAACGAGTATGGCTGCGGTGAGATTCTAATCAAGGACGAAAGCCGTCTGCCCACCGGTTCGTTCAAGGCCAGAGGCCTGGCCCTTGCTGTTGCCATGGCTAAAGAATTGGGTGTGACGCGCATGGCTATGCCGACCAACGGCAATGCCGGTGCTGCGCTCGCGGCCTATTGTTCGGCCGCGGATATAGAGACCTATATATTCTGCCCCGAAGACACTCCCCAGGTGAATATCGCCGAGATCGCCTTTCAGGGCGGCAAGACATTTCTTGCTAATGGCTATATTAACGACTGTGGTCGTATCGTCGGTGAAGGCAAAGACAAGATGAATTGGTTCGACGTGTCCACCCTAAAAGAGCCCTACCGAATCGAGGGCAAGAAGACGATGGGACTCGAACTCGCGGAGCAGCTGGATTGGCAGTTGCCCGATGTGATTCTCTATCCTACTGGCGGTGGCACTGGCTTAATAGGCATGTGGAAAGCCTTCGACGAACTGGAGGCGATTGGATGGATTGGCCCCAAGCGGCCACGCATGGTGGCGGTGCAGGCTGAGGGCTGTGCGCCCATTGTTAAAGCCTTCGATGAGGGAACTCGTCATGCAGAGCCTTGGTTAGATGCTCATACAATTGCGTCGGGCATTCGCGTACCTGCCGCGGTGGGAGACTTTCTTATTCTGGATGCGGTTCGTGCGAGCAATGGCTTCGCCGTTGCAGTGAGCGATGAGTCAATCAATGAGGCGCATCGAGAGTGCGCCCAGAAAGAAGGCATCCTGCTCTGTCCAGAGGGTGCTGCAACCCTCGCCGCCCTAAAGCAGGAACTCGCCAGTGGTCGAATCAAGGCAGATGAGCAGGTCATGCTGTTTAACTGTGCTACGGGGTTGAAGTATCCCATGCCCTCTACCCATCATACGATCGACCTCACCCAGCCTATCGACTACGACTTCATCCGCGATTGTTAGTCACCTCGAAAACCAAGCCATGGCGTCTTCAAAGGACGCCCTGGCTCCCTCACTTGCCTTGTAAACCCTTTGTAAACTATTTCTATTCGGTAGGCGTGAATACAGTAACCCTAACCCTAACGTAATTTCTCAATTTCTGGCTCTTTACGAAAACCAGACTAGTCTTAGATTGTTCCTGAGTTTTTTGGGAATACTATTCTTACTTAGTTTGGAGGTCACAAATGAGAGAACTTACTGTTGATGAAATAGAGCAGGTTAGTGGTGGAAGCTCACTAGGCGAATTCGCTGCCGACGGCGGAGCAATCGGTTCGATTGCAGGGGCACTAGTGACGAACACGATGAGCGGAGCGACCCGAGGCGGTCTGGGTGGCGCACTGGTCGGCGCCTCTTTCGGCGCGGGTTATATGGTTGGTTCTGCCCTCTATGACTATCTGTCCTAACTCTTCTTCGAGGAAGAAAGTTGGAGAATGCCCAGAGTGCTGGGAAAGTGTTAGGAGAGTACGGGGGCTAGAGAGAATGCTGAATCTAAAAAATGCCAAACGAGCTATTCTAGTGATGGGCGTAATCTCTGTTGCTATTGCGCTGCTGCATACATTTATCGATCAGAGCTATGTGGGCGCAATGATCGGCATATCATCGGCCTCCGTCTTCTACTATCTACACAGAAATCCCATGATGCTGATGGCAAAGAGCTGGGACGAGTTTGGAGAGCTTGCAGATAATTCGCGCGACCAGAAATTTGTGTGGGGTTTTCTTGCCTATCACGCCATCATGCTCGCAGCGATTCTCTATATTTGGTTGGTTTGAGCACACTGCGCTGAAGAAGCGTTGATGATTAGTCATCAACGCTTCTTCAGCGCAGTCCAGAAAAATCGTCTCCTGTGAATTAGTCATCGGGCTGCGCGCGAACGTCGACAAATCTGGGGGCTTGCTCGACATAAGTTTCTTTGCGAGATCGATTAAGGCAACATAGTTATACTGTCGCTCCGGCAGGGCCCAGCCATCCTGCACAGATGACTGGAATCTCGCGATGGGTTGCTAACATGCAGTAGGGGTATATTCTGTGCCCTGTTTATTTGTGCCATGCTTATCTTTGCCATGCATAGTAGGCTGGTTGCGGTGAGTCTGGTTTCTTTTAAGAGGATACGATGTGAGTACAGCCAAGAAAAAACAAGGTATTGACCTATATACCTGGAATACACCTAATGGGCGCAAGGTATCTATCATGTTAGAAGAGCTTGGTCTTCCTTACTCCGTCATTCCTATCGACATCACTCAGGGCGATCAGCTGCAGCCAGATTTCTTGCAGCTCAGCCCAAACAATAAGATCCCGGCTATCGTCGACCACGATGCTGGCATTCATCTAATGGAGTCAGGTGCAATTTTACTGTATCTGGCGAATAAGACGGGAAAGTTGATTAGCCCCATGGCTGAAAAATATTGGGAGCAGATGGAATGGTTGATGCTGCAGATGGGCTCGATCGGTCCGATGCTTGGTCAGACTCATCATTTCGTCAAATTTAATCCGGGCAAGTCCCCCTATTCGGAGGAGCGCTATAGCAAAGAAAATGCTCGTCTCTACAAGGTTCTCGATAACAGGCTTAAGGGTAGGCAATATATTTGCGATGAATATTCGATCGTAGATATCGCCACATGGCCCTGGATATCTCGCTTCGAGTGGCAGCAGATGAATCTATCGGAGTTGCCTAATCTAAGGCGATGGTACATAGATATTGCTAACAGACCCGCCGTGCAGAAAGGCTATGGCGTGCCGGAAAAACTAGAAGTGCCGATGCCAGAATAGGTGCTATGAAGAGGGTGCTGCGAAGTATTCGTGAAGTAAGCCAGCAGAGCGAGTCGCGAAGGACTTGCTCTGCTGAACTAAATTTTAATCTACAAGGCTGTCGTAGATGATGTCTCTGGATACATTTCTCATATTGGCGGCACCGGGTCGTCTTTCGCCTTGCGCTTGGATCATGCCAATTAGAAACATGTCCTCTACCGGATCGACCCAGAACCAGGTGCCGGCGGCGCCAGACCAGTAATACGTTCCTGGGCTTGCTGGCGTGTTTGCCTTCTCCGGATCGTAGATAACGGCAAAGTCGACACCGAAGCCTTGTCCTGCCTGGCCATCGCTTGTCGCGGTGCCGCGCAGATTTAGCTCATCACGCAGGCTGTTAGTGCGCATTATTCTCACAGACTCAGGCGATAGAATTTTTTGACCATCGAGCTCACCCTCGTTAACCAGCATCTGAAGAAAGCGCGCGTAGTCATGTGTGGATGAAACTAAGCCACCGCCGCCCGACTCCAGACGTTCGGGGTCCAGATAGCTGGGTCGGTCCGTTCGGTGCGGCCTCTGCACTAGGCGATTGCGTTCGCTATCCCAGTTGTGCACCTCTGCGAAGCGGCTTACGTCTTCGGCTTTCACATAGAAGCCTGTGTCGCTCATGTCTAGAGGCTCAAAAATATTCTGCTGCAAAAACTCGCCAAAGCTAAGCCCCGAAAGTTTCTGCACTATATAGCCTTGGATATCGACTGATATAGAGTACGACCACTGCTCACCGGGTTGAAACAGCAAGGGAATGTCGGCGACCTTTTCAATAAGCTCATCAAGATCTGAAGAGGCGAGCACTTCTTTCTCGCGAAACGCCGTGTTTACCGGATCGTTCCCGCTTAGGCCATAGCCGAATCCTGCGGAGTGGTTAAGCAGCTCGCGCATATTCGGTTCCCGCATCGGAGAGATCAATTCCATATTACCGTCGTCATCATAGCTGCTTATGATGCGCAGGTTCGCCAACTCTGGCACGTGCTTACTAACTGGGTCATCGAAATTCCATAGACCCTGTTCGTGAAGCATCATCAGAGCGACACCCGTCACCGGCTTGCTCATGGAATAAATACGAAAAAGAGAATCCATCTCCATGACTGCCTGATCGTCGACTCTGGCCAGGCCAGTTGTCTCAAATGTCGCGACCTCGCCATCTTTAGCAAGCAGCCAGACCATCCCCGCTACATCTTGATCGGCGACGATCTTTTCCATGGCGGCATCGAGAGCCTGAATACCTTCCTCGGTAAACCCGGCCGCCGCTGCGCTGGATTCCTGCTGAGGCCATGTGTCTGCCTGTGCGCCCGTGATAATCGAGAAGCTGACTGCGACTGTCAGCAGCGATCTCTGCCAGCTGTTCAAAGTAGACTTGTTCATGTTCCGCTCTCCGCGTGTTCTTCAATGTTGTTGTGGCATGTCCTGGCGGCTGCTGACTTATCTTGGATGAGAGTCATACTATGGAAATCCGCGCAGGAGGCAGATATTAACCCTCTTGCGCGGTCTATTGCTAGTGTCTAGCCCTGCTGAAAATTAGTGCTTAATTGGCGGCGAGCGGCGACCGAATTGGCTATGTTAGAACGGTACTCTCGATACAAAGTCTTGTTTATCTTGACCGCTCTTGTGGAAGGCCAAAGAGTCCAGGCACTGGCATCTTGGTTCTAATCCGCCGCATACTCCAAGGGCAGGGCTGTGGTGTATTTTATTTGCTCCATGGCGAAGCTGGATGAGACATCGGACAGGTCTGTGGTCTGCACGAGTTTCTTATAGAAAGTATCGAAAGAAGGAATATCCGGGACAACCACCCGCAGCAGATAGTCGGACTCACCGGCCATGCGATAGAACTCGACCACCTCGGGAAACTGATTTACTGCCTCCGAAAATTTAGCAAGCCACTCCCAGTTGTGCTGGTTCGTCTTGACGGCGACGAAGACATTGACCCCCAGGTTTAGTTTGTCCCGCGCCAGCAAGGCGACCCGCTTGCGGATTACGCCGGATTCCTCAAGGCGCTGGATTCTGCGCCAACAGGGAGTGGTGGAAAGGCCCACTCGTTCGGCGATATCCGCCGTAGAAAGCGTCGAATCCTCCTGTAAGAGTATAAGTATATTGCGATCTATCTTATCCATAGAATAAAAAGCCATAATAATTACTAATTCAAGTAATATATTCTAAAATAAAGCGGAATAACAGCAAATACGCAAACGGATTTCTCCGAGACTTTGCTATTCTCCACCCCATTAAGCCTATTCGCAGTGAAGGGGAACTAACAGATGAAATGGAATTCGCACTTAAATAGCGTGGATGAAAGCTATTTCCAGCATATGCGACATGCGCTTAGCTTTGCATTGGAGATGACAGTTGGGGCGTTCTGCTGTCTGGTTCATGCCTTCTTCCCCTTCCTATGCGAAAGCGCCGGCAGCCAGATCGTAAACAGGCTGTATGACCGTATGGTAATTAATCGCGCAAAGCTCACTGCCCGTGACAGCGATGCCCAGCGTCCTACTGGCGCCCAGCCCGAATTAAATTGATTCTCCACAGTTATTGATGAAGCCTTATTACGCGGCTCGGTACTGACAAGTTAACTCTCAATCTGTCAGGATCCGGTCTATGACCCATTCGAAAATGTACCAACGCCACAGATTCCCGCCTGAAATCATTCAATATGCCGTATGGCTCTATCACCGATTCTACTTGAGTCACCGTGACGTAGAGGACTTGCTCGCAGAGCGGGACATCGCAGTCAGCAATGAAGCAATACGCCTTTGGTGCAATAAATTCGGACCTAAATTTGCGCAAAGATTACGAAAAAGGCACCAAGGCTACGGCGATACCTTCTTCATCGATGAGGTCTTCGTGAAGATCCAAGGTAAGCAGCATTATCTGTGGAGAGCCGTTGATCAAGACGGTGAAGTTGTTGATGTATTCTTGCAGAGCAAGCGAGACGGGAAGGACGCTAAACGCTTCTTTAAACGGCTATTGAAGAAACACAGAGGCGAACCACGCAAGATCGTCACGGACAAATTACGAAGCTACAACGTAGCTCATAGAGAGTTAATTCCAGAGACAATCCATGACACATCGCAATACGCCAACAATCGATGTGAGCTGTCACACGAACCTACGCGGGTCAGAGAACGGGGCATGCGTAAGTTCAAATCTATGGAGCAAGCTCAGAGGTTTTTGGGTGCACATGCAGCTGTTTACAATTTGTTCAACCTTGGGCGGCACTTAGTATCCGCTGAGAATTATCGTTTCTTTAGACAACGGGCTTTTGCGACTTGGGAAGAGGCAGCGGCGATATAGTAGTTGGAAATAGCGGCTTTTCTCGATTCTAGTAGTTAACTTGTCAATACC